>JACLAC010007918.1_pt1 | contig 23314 bp, 19 predicted proteins | sample 8027881 | NCBI WGS metagenome assembly JACLAC01 (sample SAMN15725517, study PRJNA655200) | protist metagenome | isolation source: fluorescence activated cell sorting (FACS) single amplified genomes of... | place: Spain: Blaines Bay Microbial Observatory, Mediterranean Sea | collected 2016-01-19 | reverse complement strand
AAACAGAATTTCTGGTGTTGGAGGGATCACCACCACGGTTACCGTTGCCGTCGCCGTATCATTCTGATCGTCCGTGATCGTATAAGTGAAATTGTCTGTTCCAGTGAATCCGGTGTTGGGTGTATAGGTAACCACTCCGTTGGATTCCGTCGCCTGACCATTGCCCGGATTCGTCATGGAGGTGATTGCGAAGGTTCCATTCTGCGGATCGGAGTCGTTCTCAAGAACATTGATATCGACGGGAGTATCGATCGGGGTGGACGCCGTATCATTTCCGGCAATCAGGGTATCCGATGCAACTACCACCGTACCTCTGATTTCGTACTGTCCGCGACTGACCGACTGATTAAATCCGGTCGGTGGATTTGTATTCCAGTTGCCATAGCCCGTCCCGTCGATGGCAATGTAGTACGTACCAGCGGTCAGACTGAGATTACTGAACGATGCGCTCAATGCCGTCGCTGGGTTTGAGGTCGCAACGACATTCTGACTGCTGTCGTAAATGGTGGCCAGAATATCAAGGTTTGAACCCTGATCTCCTTCTGGGGTTCCTTCAACCGTGCGTGTAAAGCCAACGCCGTTGTTAACAAATGTCTCCTGCACATAGGAGTCGATCGTCAGATTGATTGCACCGGCACCGGTTTGGAATGCGAACCAGTCTTGATCAGCCGCTTGCGAAATAACACCAAAGCCAGTGACATCGACAAGTTGTGCGTTGCCAGCGTTGGTTCCCAAATCCTCCAGTGTGCTTGCACTGGCAATCGTTCCCCCGTGGTCATCGGCACGATATCCAAAGCCATTGTCGTTGGTGATGATTTGCCAATCATCTTCGCTGTTATTGGCCTGATAGTATTGCCCCGTATCCCACGTCGTCATGTTCGTGCTGTAACCACTACCCATGATCGGTCCCCAGGAGACATCGCCGCTACCGTGGCCACCATAATAGGCGGCGCCGGCTGTCGTCCCATCGTGGCTCAGTCCCAAGGCATGCCCCACCTCGTGAGTTGTTGCGGCAGATACCCCAATTGCCGAAGTATTAAACACAAACACCGGTTCATCAACGGAATCATTGAAACTTCTCAGGTAGGCAAAGCCTCCACACCCACAATTGTCCCAGTCCTCAGTGATGACGACACGCGTTCCCCATTGCGTATCTGACCCGCCACTCTTACTCAATGCCGCAGCCCCGGGATCCTCGGTGGTTACATTGACCTGGAAGGGTGAGAAATCCTCAGCAACTCTCTTCCAAATACCCTGAATCTGGGCTTTTTCACTGTCAGTAAAACTGGCGCCGTTATTCCCAGGGTCATAGGCTGGCGAAACGATACTGCTGTTACCACTCTGGGAATTCCATGTCGTACCTTCAGTAACATGACCATCGAAGTCGAGGTAGATGGTGTGGTTCGCATTAGGCAGACTGTGCAACAAGAACGTATCTTCGAGCGGCGCAGACGCAGAACCACTCCATGAACCACCCCCTTCCTCAATGAAGTCATAAATCTGCTCGGGACGTTCAACGAACAACTTCGGACCTAACGCAGTGCATTGGCCACACGCGCAACCTGGCTCATGGGGTGGTCCATCTCCATCTCCATCTCCACCATCACAATCATGGTCGTCAAAATTGCTCAGATAATTATCGTATGCACCTTCATGCATCGGACCGAAGGGCGAGTACTGCTGAAACTCGGCCGGACTCATTTCCCAACCACCATGCCAGTGCCCAGGATCCATCCAGTCAGGAGTACCGTCTGCTGCCAGCAGACGCCTTGATTCAAGCACTTCGAAGATCCGTCTTCGCGATGCAGCCTTACGGTAAAGTCGGTTGAGATCCCTATTGGATTGACGCATCTGGATGACCCCGTTGCCCTTCGTTTTTAGTGAGGGAAAAGTGTTCATAGACCATGAGAGACGAGAAGAATCACTGCCGTGCAATTTGGGTGGTCGCAATTCTCGAGAATAGGATTAACACAGTAGCGGTTCGCCGCAAGCGCATAACGTTTATTTTGGATCTTTATGAAGAATTTTTTTCATTTCTTTGGATCCGCTCCTAACGAGATAAGGGATCGATTCTTTCCCCTATTGTCCCCGAATGAACTGAAAACCAACGTCCTGTTGGTGCCCCGAGGATGGGGCATGCTATCCCACCCGTGCTGAACGACCACAAAAAACAACCACCTCAGATCGACCACGGAAGTTTCTAATTCGGTTCGTAATCTGGTGACGGTAGCAAGCAATCAAGCCTTCCCAAAAGAACCAACCAGACGTCGGCCTTGCCATATACTGAGCGTTGAGTTCGTCGCGATTGACGGCATTCAACGCAGACAGCTCCTAACCCCTTTGCTACCGCCTGCGGGTGACACCAAGCACGGTAGACATATCTTCCATTAACCACTTTCCGCCGCGGCCTGAACCACCCCATGATTTGCCAGTCCAGAGTCCAACTCGCCTTGTTTTTTCTGTCGATCGGCTTGACCTTGACCCGCATTCCTCTGGCTGCCGAGACATTGAAACAGCCGATGGGATTTGCCGAGCAGTTGCAATCGGCCGGTGCTGTCGAACTGGCCCATCAAGCCCGCCAACGTGGCGATGCAAACCGGGGAGCCTTGATTTTTTACACCTCGGGTGCCGCCTGCGTGAACTGCCACGCTGCCACCGAAGGCGGTTCACCTCTCGGACCCCAACTCGCAGAACTGGGAAAGGTTGCTGACACACATGTGATCGATTCCCTGCTGTACCCCTCCAAATCCATTCGCAAGGGGTACGAGACCCAATCAGTCTTGACCACGAGTGGTGAAATCATCGTGGGGCTGGTGATCAGAGAAGACGAAACTGGGATGACCTTACGGTCAGCATCCAACCTGAATCAGGATCGCTTCATTTCAAAAAAGGACATCGAGGCAGTCAAGCTCAATCAGAAATCGATGATGCCAGAAGGTCTCGTTGCTTCGATCGGCAATCTGCGGGACTTCCTCGATCTTGCCCGCTACTTGATGGAAATTGCCGAGGGCGGTTCCATTCGGCAAAAGGAGTTGATGCCTTCCTCTGAGGCACTGCAACTCAAAGACGATACGTTGGATCTGGACCACGCTGGAATCATCAGCAAATTTCGCAGTCGGGACTTTGAAACTGGCAAGGGGATCTATCACGGCTACTGTTTCAACTGCCACGGTAACGACGGCAACACGCCTTCATTGCCGACCGCCCGAGCCTTTGGCAACCAAAAAATGCGTTTTGGTTCCGACCCATTCCGGATGTTCATGACTCTTTCTCATGGCAACGGTTTGATGGCGGCCATGCGGCATCTGACGCCGAAAGAACGTTATCAAGTGGTTCACTACGTTCGCGAACAATTCATGAAACCGTCCAATCCGGATTACTTCACAGTGGACAAGGCGTATCTCGCATCCTTGCCCAAAGGAACGCGAAATGGTTCAGAACAACCCGACATGATCCGCGATTACGGTCCTGCATTGGCCTCGCAACTGGGACGTCAGTTCAGCAGCGTGCTGAATGTGAACCTTGGATCCACCACGATCGCATACAACTTGCACTCCATGGACCAGGCTGGCATCTGGCGTGGTGGCCTCAATCTGACCGAAACACAACACGTTCGCGATCGTGGCGAAGGGACCGTGTCACCTGTGAGTGATGAGATTCAGGCATGGTCCCATTGGGCATGGGGTCACGGGGGAACTCTCGACTATTCCCGTGAGGGTTTGCTGCCACGCGGTCCACTGCCCACCCGATGGATGGACTACCGCGGACACTACAAGCACGGAAAACGCATCGTGCTGAGTTATTCGATCGATGGCAGATCCATTCTGGAAACCCCCGCAGAGACCCGACATGGCATCGTGCATGCCATGCAAGTCAGTGGGGGGAACCCTCTCATTTTGTCCGTTGCAAAAGCGGCAGCCACCGAGGACGCCATCAGCACGATTGGATCATTTGCTGCAGGATCACAATCACTCCCCCATGCCAAAACTGTTGGTGATGCAGAGCAAGCCTTCATCATCAGCTACCAGTTTGCGGGCGGGGAGATCACAAACTACACCGCAGCGGCGGTCACAGGCGACACGGATCAGCTTCGATGGAGCATCGATTCACAGCAGCGTCTTTGCCTGCAGATTCCCGAAGATCGGAAAACACGCAATCTTGCCATTCACCGGTCGCAAGGCAAAGGAACAGAATCACTCGATCAGTGGATCGCATCATTGCAGCCCAGCGCCAACCTTCTGGTGGTTGCACCGTCCAACCTGATTGGAGGTGGAAAACTGTCTTGGCCACAAACGATGAAGACCGTTGGTTATCCCGGTCTGGAACCCACTGGATACGCACTCGACACCCTGACGTTGCCCGAATCAACGCCATGGAACACCTGGTTCCGAACATCAGCACTCGACTTTTTTGCCGATGGACGGATGGCCGTATCCACCTATGGCGGCGACATTTGGATCATCTCGGGAATCGACAGGGAACTGAAGAACCTGCGCTGGAAGCGTTATGCCTCGGGACTTTATGAACCGTTCGGCGTCAAAATTGTTGACGACCATGTGTTTGTCACCTGCAAAGACCGGATCGTAAAACTCCATGACCTGAATCAAGATGGGGAAGCAGACTTCCATGAGAGTTTCAGTCCTGACAGCGACGTTTCAGTCAACTTTCATGCGTTCAACTTCGACTTGCAGACAGACGAAGCGGGAAACTTCTATTACAGCAAAAGTGGTCACGGTGCCGATTCAACCCTTCCCGGTGCAGTGATCCGGATATCCCCTGACGGCAAACACCGGGAAGTTTTCTGCACAGGCTTCCGAACGCCCAATGGGATGGGAATGTTGCCGGGCGGACGGCCAACCGCCAGTGACAATCAGGGACAATGGACTCCAGCCTCGAAGGTCAGTCTGCTGAAACCCAACGGTTTCTACGGTTGGGTTCAAACCTATTCGATCCCCGGAAAGTGGGAACCCGGTGGAGGAACCATCGATGTCAAGAAAGTGGTTCCACCGTCCACTTTCGATCCACCACTCATCTGGATGCCACAGGATTTCGACAATTCGTCTGGCGGTCAGCTATGGGTTGATGATGAACGCTGGGGACCCTTGTCCGGACACCTGCTTCACACCAGCTTTGGCAAGGGATGGATGTCTTACATGATGATTCAGGAGGTCAATGGACAATCCCAGGCCGCGATCGCAAAACTGCCTTTCGATTTCCGCACCGGTATCATGCGTGCACGTGTCAACCCTGCCGATGGCCAAGTCTATGCAACCGGGCTGCAGGGGTGGAATGGTGGAGGACGTGCTGGGCTTCTCGATGGCGGGCTGCAACGCCTTCGCTATACAGGCCGGCCATGGCAGATGATCAGTGACTGCAAAGTGGAAGCAGATGGTTTGCGGATCAGTTTCAATTTCGCTCTCGACCCTGACAGTGCAACCGCTGCCGATTCCTATGTTGCCGAACACTGGAACTACCATTGGCGGAGCAGCTATGGTTCGGACCGATACTCACCACAAACTGACAAACCGGGGGTCGATAAGATTGGAATTGAATCTGTCACCCTTGGAGCGGACGGAAGAAGCGTCAAGCTCAATATCCCCCATATGATCCCCGTTGATCAGGCACACCTCATCGTCCGTGTTAAAGCGGAGGATGGTTCTGCCTTTGAAGACGAGATTTACTGGACAATCAATCGCGTTCCCGCTCAGTAACTCGAACACTTAGTCCAACCGACCCATTCGCCTATCGCCGGATACCCGGCCGCCCACAATGTGGAACAACCCTTTCGCCAAACGAGGAAACCATCGGGATGCCAGCCAAAACCGACCGCCGGAAATTTCTGGCTTCCACAGCGTGTTCTACCGCTGCACTGACGACCCTCCACAGCCCACTGATTCTTCATGCCGAGGACAAATCCGGCAGCAAGGATCCGATCGTGGGATCAGGTGGGTACACCTATCGCTGTATTCACAATTGGGGGCGTGAGAGTCTCCCCGCCTCGCACAATTATGGCAATGCTTCCCACGGCGTCTGTGTTGATAAGCAAGGCTCCATCTACATCACCCATACAGGCACACCTGATTCGGTCTATGTCTTCGATCCGGAGGGCAGGTTCGTCAAGAGTTTGGCTGGATTTCACAGTGTCACAAAGGGAAACGTTTCCTCTGCAAGTGGCCACGGGATCGACATTCGGATGGAAGGAGGTGAAGAGTTCATCTATCTGTCCGCGTCGTACGCAAAAAAGTCTTTCGCCAAAATGTCACTCAAGGGTGAACTTCTATGGACGCGGTCCCAGGATGAAATCTTTGAACATGCCGGCTTCCCGGCTGAACAGAAGCTCCGTTTTCGTCCCACCAATGTTAGTTTTCGTCCGGACGGCGGCTACTACCTGGGAGATGGCTACGGCAGTGCCTATCTGTACCAATACGATGCCCACGACGACTTCGTGAAAGCCATTGGCGGAACGGGACAGCAGGATGGCCAATTCCGAACGCCCCACGGACAGTGGCTCGACGCACGAGATGGAACCCCCAAACTGGTCGTCGCTGACCGCGCCAATTCACGACTTCAGTGGTTCGACATGAACGGCAAACATCTACGTACGCAGGGCGGGTTTCTCTTTCCTGCTGACATTGATAGCCAAGGCGAATTGCTGCTTGTCCCTGACCTGCACGCCCGAATCACCCTGCTTGACGTCAACAATCAACCGGTGGCGCAACTGGGCGACGATGCCCGCTGGCGAGCAAGAGTTCTTGATAAAGCCGAGTCGATGCGCACCAGTCCCCAGAAATGGCTGCCTGGCAGGTTTGTTCACCCACACGATGCCTGTTTTGACGCAGCCGGCAACATCTATGTCACGGAATGGGTTCGTGGCGGAAGAGTCACCAAGTTGGTCCCTGCGTGACATGATGCAACCCATGCTGGCTAGGAACGGGATTGCCCACGCAACAGGGCCATGGAAAAAATACCTGACGAATGTCCATCGCTGAACGTGATATTGTAGGCATAGGCCCCCACAGGGTTCATCGATTCGATCCTCAACGGTCTCGCCTCAGCGTCGGTTAAGACAGGAAGGGCACTGGGTGGCTTACCTTTCTCTTCCCGTTTTTTCTGCTCACCGCGTTTCTTCTCCCGACAGGTTGCGCAGGGACACTGATCGCGAAGTTGGATGGCAGTCCAAGGGGTCTCCATGCCGTCACTCCACGCAATCACAATCGCGGACTCTCCCTGCCGCACAATACTGACCGGCGTGAGATCGTCCGGCAAACGATCCCTGTCAGGCCGTTCATTGAAAATGGAATTCATTCTTTTATTACCGCTTGAATCAAACCTAACTTCGGGCGATCGAGACTTTGTGTTCCTAGGTCTCGCGACGATCGACAAGTCGCTTTGCCTTGGCTTCAAAGCGAGGTAATGTTCCCTCGGGGACCGCGGCAACGTTCACCCGCATTGCCAGCCTGTCACGCAGCCTATCCGAAAGTTGCTTCACAACGGTCTCCTCTGCCTCAACCTCAATGGCCAACTGATCCATTTCGTCAACGCGAGTTGCGATCATTCGGAACTCCGCAAGCGGTGTAATTTCCCTCACAATCGACTCGATGCTGCTGGGGAAGACATTGACGCCACGAATCACCATCATGTCATCAACGCGTCCCAGAACGCCTCCGTCCAAAAACAGGAAACGGCATTCCTGATCATGGTTTCGGTAACCACGGACGACATCACCGGTTCGATAACGGATGACAGGACCCCCGAGTCTCCCCAAGTTGGTCAGCACCAACTCTGCTTCCTCGCCTTCACCAGCTTTGATGCCTTGGGGATACTGAGGCTCAAAGCGTAATAATTCAGCAATGAATTCTGTTTCAATCACATGAATCCCCGTCCCGGCAGGATTACCAAACCCCCACGCTCCGACTTCGCTGGCACCGGTATGGTCAACCACTTTGGCATCCCAAACCGTTTCCAACCGCTGGCGGACACTGGGGGTCGATCCACCGGGTTCCCCTGCAACGATGATCCGCCGCACACTCGTTTTGGAAAGGTCAACGCCCATTTTCTGAGCCACTGCTGCGAGATGCAGTGCATAGGTTGGCGTGCAACAAAGAACGGTACAACGGTGATCACAAATCATCTGAATTCGCTTTTGACTGGTCATGCCGCCCCCAGGCACAACGGTGGTACCGCGCCGCACCAACGCGTCATTGGCAGTCCAAAAACCTATAAACGGCCCAAACGAAAAGGCCATCATCGCCACATCCTCCCGATCGACTTCAGCGGCATCGAGCACGTAATCCCAGCACTTCAGCCACCAGGCCCAATCCCCGGGCGTATCCAGAACCGTCATTGGGAACCCCTGTGTCCCGCTCGTCTGGTGCAGTCGGGTGTAATCCGTCCGTGGCAATTCGAAGATGCGTGCGGGGTCTCCCGCTGAGCTACCCAACAGGTCTTCCTTGGTCAACAACGGCATGGATGCCAAGTCGTCGAGGGAATTCAGCGGCAAGAGTTCACCGATTCCGTGGCCACGGTAGAACGGACGATCCTTGATTTCAATTAGCAAATCATTGAGTCGTTGCAGTTGCAACGACTCAAGCTGATGAAGGGGAATCTCCTGGTCGTGAGTGAGTTTACTAGTCAAGAGTACCAATCGGGTCTGGGAACTCAAAAATACAAATGAAGAAACGAGGTCGCCTTCACCAATCTACCAGAGCAAATCGAACAGGTGTCACTGATCTCGAAAACTTGAACGTCATCAGAGAGGGAGAATGACAAAGGCTTGTGATGCTGAGAAACTCTGGTTATGGCCTCGGACCGTCAGACCAGATAGCAAAACAGGATTCGCCCCTGAAATCTGCGCACCCAAACCAACCAGATGATCGGTTCCCGGTCGCCTTGCCGCGATCGACTATGGAACGGTGCGGATCGGAATCGCTGTTTGTGATCCAGATTGGATATTGGCGAGTCCGCTGGAAGTTCATCCAGCACAGAATTGGCGGGACGATGCAGATTACTTTCGCTCACGGATCAAGACCGAGCGAATTGTCGGACTCGTCGTGGGTCTTCCCATCCACTGCGATGGCGGAGAGAGCGAGAAAAGCAAAGAGGCTCGAGCATTTGCAAAATGGCTGGCAACCGAAACTCAGCTACCTGTGCGAATGTTCGATGAACGTTTCACCACGGCAAACGCCAAACGACGAATCGGTGGCAATTTCACCTGAGCGAAAAAAACAACGCGCGGATGCCATTGCTGCCCTGATTCTGTTGGAAGTTTTCATGGAGGCAAGTCGGTACCACCAAGCAGTGGCAGGACAAACCATTGACGCTGAACCTAACGGAGGCGAAAGTCCCGGTGCTTGAGTGAATGAACGAGAATCTCGCCCTACCCAACCGCCGTTCATCAGCCCTTCGCCTGACTGAAACCAAGTCCTAGGCAGCCGTGTCACCGACTAATTTATCCATCAAATCTGCGAAACGCTCCTCCGCTTCGCGACGGCGGCGAACCCGCTCGCCCACGCTCCAACCTGATCGAATTCTCATCACTCTGCGGGATATTTCGGCGTCCGAGGGGAGTGTCTCATTTTGAGTCACTGAGATTCGTTCCGAGACGGCGTTTTCTTTTGTCAGCGTCAACATCACAGGATTCCTTCGTAAAAGTGTCGCCCAATCGTGGGGCATCTTGCTGCAAAGCCACATCAGCTTTGTTGAAGACCCTATGGAGCAAGCGGCGTGCCAATCAGCAGAATCGACATGACCGAATCCTGAAACAGCGTGTAAAACCCTGTGTTTCGTCTCGAATTGACTTCAAAAACAACTTTTCGGTGGGTCTTCACCTTTCGCTGCTTTGACTCTTAATGAGACAACTTTCAAACGTTTGCAAATCTTGCAATTCCTGCTCGGGCAGCAACAAGACCTCGTGATTCACAACGGCGTCTCCGACGATCGCCCCCCGGAGCGTCTGCCAGGTTGCAATTCCGCATGTACCGCGGAGAACACAGTATTGAACTTGGTCGGCAGCGTCATAAACCATCCCGAATACTTGCTCACGACCTGAATTCCGACTGAACACGAAGGATCCGTCTGGCTCAAAATAGAGTGAATCCAGACCCATTAACCGCTCCTGGAGCTGTTCGAAGCTGGTCTTGAGCGGGCTTTGGGACGCCCCGGAGAGGTACAGGTGAAACGAGATCATTTGAAAGCCGTGAAACTGGAAACGGAGTCGTGTTGCCTACCGCCTGTGCCGAAAGCAGCGTTGACGCCCGCGGTCCGGTTTTCTTAGCGTGCCGAATGGCTTGGGTCGATGACCCGAGTCAAGACACCGGTTGCCAGAAATGAACCGCAGACAGAGCCGAAGGGTCACTGACACCTCTGATTTGTTTGCCTGATGATAATGGATCCATCCATTGCTCGACTCCCAATCATACGATCGACGACTTCTGCGTCACGGTTTAGCTGCCTGTCTCCTGTTGCTCTGCAACTTCGTTTTGACACACGATGCGCATGGCCAGAATGACAGTGACTCAGTGGTGGAATTGAATTTAACGGGGACGGTCAGCCTGCCGCGCCTCGTCGAGGCGGTATCGAAACAACTTGACGTGCGTTTTCTTTACAGTGCCGATCTCGCCAATCGGCAAGTCACCATTTACACCCCAGCGCGACTCCCCAAGAGTGCCTTGCCTGCCTTGCTGGGCAGCTTGTTGAAAGGTGAAAACCTGGCCGTAGTTGACTCAGACGTTCCAGGCTGGAAGCGGATTGTCGACTTTACTGACATGGTCCCCTATGCAACAGCAGGTGACTCCACAGAAGTACTCGCCAAAGATGGACCTGCTGCGCCCGTCACCCAAGTAATCCATATCAAGAATGCCCAAATCACGACCATCGCCCAGTCACTGAAACCGTTTCTTTCCAAAGGCGCGAACTTTCTGACTTTACCAGACAACCGCTTGATCATCGTGACAGACTATGCACAGAACGTCAAAACAGTAGTCGAATTGCTGAAATTGATCGACGCACCGGTTGGGCAGGCAACCCTTGATTTTTATGAAACCAAACACCGATCCCCAGCTGTTCTGATCCAACAAGCCGAGGCTTTGATCCTCAAGTCTGCGGAAAGCAGCGCCACCCAGACAGTAAAACTCTTCAACGACACCTCTGACCGTCGCGTGGTGGTGGCAGGTGCGTCGGATGAGGTCAAGCGGGTGCTGGAGTTACTTAAACAACTCGACACCGGGATGGGGTTTCAAACTCGCGTCTATCGCTTACGAAACATCTCGGCCGATCGGGTCCGGAAACTCGTCTTGGGACTGGTGAGTCATGATGAGGAGGAAAAGACGATCGAAACGACGGTCGATACCGGCGGCAATTTATTGATTGTTCGCGCCGCGCCCGAACTCCAACAACAGGTCGAAATGCTCATTCGCGAATTGGACCAGCCAGTCGATTCCGATGAGAGTCCGATTCAGTTTTACAAACTGAAGAATGCCAAAGCCGTGGAAGTCCTGTATTCATTACTGGCACTGCAGCAAGCCGCTGGCAGTGGGCAAATTTCTCAGATGAGTGGCTATGAAACGGTGGGAGCCAGCGAAGGTTTGGGATTCACGGGCATGGCCCCTGCGTTCGGGTTGAATGGGAGTGGCAACAATCCGTCAGCCTTTGGGGGTGCTTTCCCCGTCTACAAGGGGCAAACCGGTGGGCGAGATGTACGGATGCCGTTCAACAACGGCAACATGGACAACTTTCCCACGACAGCCTTGCAAAACGAGAATGCGGCATTGAGTCCTCTGGTCCGTGGTGGCGGTTTTGAATTCAATGCTGGAGAGGCCATCGGTTTCGGCGGTTCGCAAGTGGCCACTCTGCCAGGTGGAGCCAGAGTTTCCGCTGACGTCGCCACCAACAGTTTGATTGTCTACGCGCCGTCCAATGTTCAAGGACTGTATGAGAAACTGATCAAGTCCCTCGACCAGCGACGCCCTCAGGTCATGATCGAAGCCGAGATCGTTGCCGTGAACACGAGTGGCAATTTTTCACTCGGTGTAGAAGTTTCCATGGGTGACCGCACCGGGGAAACCAAATTATTCAAATTCACCTCGTTCGGACTCAGTGAAGTCGACGCCTCCACCGGCATGCTCACCCCCAAAGGATTCTCCGGTTTCAATGGTGTCCTGCTTGATCCGGAAGTCGCCGACGTGATTGTCAGTGCTCTGTCGAGCCACAGTCGCAGTCGAGTGCTCGCCTCACCAAAAATCCTCGTCAATGACAACCAAACAGGTACACTGGAGAGTGTTGAGAGCTTTCCTTTCAACAGTGTGAATGTGATCAATACCGTGGGTTCACAGAGTCTGGGTGGAAACCAGCAGGCTGGTACGATCATCACGGTAACACCGCACATCAACGAAGATGATCATCTGCAACTCGAATTTGAAGTCGAATTCAGTTCCTTTGAGGGAGATCAAATCTCGACGGGTGGAGACAACCCGGGACTACTGCCACCCCAGCGAAAAATTGACCGCGTGGGCAGCGTGGTAACCATTCCCGATGGCCAAACAGTGGTCGTTGGTGGACTCAAGCGGGGTTCTGCTTCAGATGCTTTTTCAGGTGTCCCCTGGATCGAAAAGATCCCGGTCCTGCGGGAACTGACGAGCAAAACATCCGCTGAAGACAAGTGCACCTCTTTCTTTCTGTTCATTCGACCGAAAATTCTTCGCGACTCACAGTTCCGGGATCTGCAATACTTATCAGGTAACGACATCAAGGACATGGCGATTCCCGCCAATGATCCTGTCAGCCGCCCCATGGTGATTCCATGCGTGAACCCGTCAATTCAACATCGAGCTCTTCCCTACAGCGGCCAACGTCACTTGACGGAACCGGTGAAGAATTTGACGCCGAGGCAGGGCGTGCTTCAGGACTAGGCATGCCCAATCATGAGCCCACTCAATCGGTGGGGGATACCGACACCTCAAACGCCGATCTCAAGGACGAGGCCCGGCTTCGCGAAGCTCTGGGCGGATCGGTTCACACCGACCTTTCCTGCTTGCAACCAGCGGGTGCATTCCTGCAACGATTCGGAATTGCTTATGCCAGATCACACCGCGTCCTGGGTCTGGAACAGGAAGACAGGATCCTGATCGCGATCTGTGATCGAAAAGGCTACGACCATGTCGACATCATTGGTCGTGCGATGGGAATGGAGGTTGAACCCTACCTGTCCACCGATCAGGCGATCCTGTCAGCCATTAACGTGGCTTACGCGGACCGCTCCAGCCAGGCGCAGCAAGTAATCGATTCGATGGACCAGGCCACATTATTGGATGAAGTCAGCGCACTGGCTGCCCGCGAAGACCTTCTCGACACCGAGGGGCGTGCCCCCATTATCCGCCTCGTCAACCACCTGCTGTTTGATGCAGTCAAAGCAGGAGCCTCAGATGTACACATTCAGCCCTATGAAGACCGCGTCATCGTCCGACAACGAATCGATGGTGTTCTGTTTGACAGTTTTGAAGTCCCGAAAGCTGTGCAGGAAGAAGTCCTGACCCGAGTCAAAGTACTGGGACGCATGAACATCGCCGAAAAACGTCTACCTCAGGATGGACGTGCGACTGTCCAACTGGGTGACCGGACCGTGGATTTGCGAATCGCTTCCCTGCCGACCAGCCACAATGAACGTATCGTCATCCGACTGCTGGACAAGAGCGCAAGACTTTACACGCTTGGCGAACTGGGGATGCCACCCCATTACCTGAAGAGCTTTCGCCAACTGATCCAACGTGACCATGGCATGATTCTGGTCACCGGTCCGACGGGCAGCGGCAAGAGCACAACGCTGTACGGTGCCTTGCAGGAGATTGATTCACATGACCTCAATGTGCTGACCTTGGAAGATCCCATCGAGTATCAGTTGGATGGTATCAGTCAAACCCAAATCAACGAAAAGAAAGGCATGACCTTTGCATCTGGAATGCGAAGTGTGCTACGTCAGGATCCTGACATCATCATGGTCGGCGAAGTCCGCGATGGAGAAACCGCCGTCATGGCGATCCAGGCTTCACTGACCGGTCACCTGGTATTCAGTACGCTGCATACCAATGACGCTGCCAGTGCTGTGACCCGCCTTTTGGATTTGGGAATCGAACCCTATCTGGTCAGTAGTTCATTGGTCGCATCTTTGGCACAACGTTTGGTCCGCAGGCTTTGCACTGCCTGCAAACAGCCGGATCCCAAAGCAACAGCTCTTCCCGCCCCACCGGATTCCTTGCTTGAGGAGCAGGGGATCGTGCTCACCGACTTGCCGGGCGTGTACGCTCCGGTTGGCTGTGACTCCTGTCGAGGCACTGGATTCAGGGGGCGTGTAGGGCTCTTTGAACTACTGGTTATCGACGACACCTGTCGTGATCTTGTTCAAGCGAGAGGCAACGCGTCACAAATCAGAGAAGCTGGAATGCAAGCTGGAATGCACTTACTCGCCACCGACGGCATACTCAAAGTGCACCAGGGTGTGACCACCCTCGACGAGGTCATGCGTGTAACGACCCTCTGAGTCGATCAAGTTTTTCGTTGGGAATCGTATCAAACGAACGAGAGTCACCTTATCCTTTTCAGATGGCAGTTTTCAATTACACAGGCGTCAACTCCAACTCCACGGTCGTCCGCGGCACCGTTGCCGCAGACACTCCGCGCCAGGCACGCGACCAACTTCGTGGTCAGGGTGTGCGTGTCAAGAAACTCGGGGAATCGACCTCGAAGACAACCAGACGCGGACCCTCAGGGATCATGCCATTTCGTTCTTCCCGCACGCAGTGGGCGACGGCAGTCCATGAGATGGCAATGATGCTGCACGCAGGGATCCCGGTATTGGATGCATTGGACACCATAGCGGATCAAAACCAGGGTGCGTTCCGCGCTGCCATGCTCAATGTTCGCGATCGAGTTGCGTCCGGATCATCGTTGGCCGCGGCACTCTCAGACCGTCCTGATCTGTTTGATGCAGCTTCGATTCACATGGTCGAGGTCGGTGAGAACTCCGGTACCCTGGATGCGGTACTCAACCAGTTGGCAGATTTCAAGCGCAAGCAGTTGACACTCCGTGACTCGGTCACCACAGCTCTGGTGTACCCACTGTTTCTTATGTGCTTTGGAACGCTCGCGGCTCTGTTCCTGATGACATCGGTCCTGCCTCCATTACTGGAGAATCTGCAGGAAACGATGCAGGTGCTGCCTTGGCCAACACGCGTTGCAAAATTCCTCAGTGACATCCTGCTGGCCTATGGTTGGTTGATCATCGTTCTTTCGGTGGTGTTTTGTGGAGGCCTGGTCACGCTTCTGCGGACCGAATGGGGTAAACGGCTTCTGCACCGCAAGTTGCTTCAGTTGCCGATCATCGGCCCGATGGCAATCAAACAGGGCGTATCGAGGATTGCCATGATCATTGCCACACTGTCTCGAAGCGGTATCGAATTGACCAAAGCGGTCGAATTGGCCCAACGGTCCACATCCAATGTGGTATTCAAGAATGCCCTGCGACAATTCGGTGATCGTATCGCTGCCGGGGAGGATGTGGCCGAAGCATTACAACAAAGTGGGGCATTTCCCCCTCTTGCCGTTCGCGTTTTTTCTGTGGGTCAGGAGTCGGGAAAGCTCGATGAGATGCTTTTTCAGCTGGCAGATGACTATGATGCACAGGTAGCAACTGCATCTGCCCGATTCACGGCATTGCTGGAACCGGCGTTGATTCTGATTCTGGCGGCTCTGGTCGGTTTCTTACTATTAGCAACTATTCTTCCTATTTTGGAGGCGGGTAATGTCATGTAGCCCAATATCCCATCGAGTCAGGCGGTCCTGCGGTTTCTCTCTGGTGGAGTTGATCGTCGTGATGGTGATTCTTGGCATGCTGGCCGGGTTGGTCGCGGTTCGAACCCGGGGATACCTGATCTCGTCGAAACAGAATGCAGCAAAGGCGGAGATTGCCAACATCGTGAAAGCATTGGAAACGTTCTATGCTGATCAGGACAGGTATCCAACCACTGACGAGGGAATCGAAATCTTGGTCGTCGCCACGGATTCCTGGCCAGATGGATTCCTCAACAAACTTCCCGTGGACCCATGGAAGAACCCGTACGAGTATGTCAGTCCGGGATCTTCTGAACCCTATGAAGTGATCTGTTTGGGAGCGGATGGGCGGGAAGGGGGAGAGGGCGAGAATCGCGATTTCACCAGCGAGTCCCTTGGTAACGAAGATGCGCAACAATAATTGCAGAATCGGGTTCACTCTGCTGGAACTTGTGATCGTGATGATCATTGTTAGCGTGCTGTCAACGATTGCGGTGACCTCGCTCTCTGGCACCATCGACCATTACAAACTCACGCAGGCCGCCGAAGTCATTCAAAGATTCGACGCCCATGCGAGACGGCAGGCTGTCAACCACCGACAGGCCGTCAAAGCCACCGTCGAACCGCTCAGAAACCAATTGCAGGTGGAAACATCGACAGATCAAGCAATTCGACACTTCCGGTTACCCAGCGGTGTGGGCATCGGTGAAATCCTTCTCAGACGGAAAACGGTTGCGTCAGGCAACTTTGAAATACGCTTCAACCAGGACGGAGGTTCCCGCAGCTATGCCCTGGAACTGAAACGTGGAAAACGCTCGCAGTGGATTGTCGTACTGGGCGGCAGTGGGCAGATCATGGAAATGAATCAACGTGGAGAAGTAAGTGAATTCCTCTCCCTCTAAAATGGCAACGGGCTTTACGCTGGTCGAAGTGGTCATTGGACTGAGTTTGATGGCAAGCGTCGTCGTGGCTTCGTTACTGGCTTTTTCCGGACATCGAAAACAGATTCGGCAGGCCAATGCAAAACTTGCGGCCGTTGAAATCGCAGATGAATTGATCACCCGCTTGTCGGCAACTCGAGACGGCATCCCCGCCTCGGGCCGGGGACAAATCGCTGGCCACCCCAACTGGTATTGGCAAACGCGAGTTACAGACGAAGTGATTCGTGCGCAGATTCCCCTCCGCATCATCAAGCTTCGTATCATTGAACGAGAGCCCAATTCCAAACTGAACTTGCTCGTTTCGACAAGTTTGGTTGAGGTGATCAATCGATGAATCAGCGTCACCGCCAAGCCGGGTTTACATTGATCGAACTCGTCGCCTCCGCTGTGCTGGCCTCGATGATGATGGTCGCCATTTTCGGTATCGTCTGGTCAACGTTGCAGGAAACGCAGCAACTTCGGAAAGCGGACAGACGTCAATTCCCTCCTGCAACCCTTACCAATCAACTGCGGCTCGATTTCCAGAATGCGAGAGGCATGAAAGTCGATGCCCAAGGCGTCACCTTGCATGGATTCGTCGCCCGCAACGCCAAGTCTGGAGAATCATCTTTGACCCCGGGCCGCGTCCGTTATGCCCTGAAGCAAACCAACGATCAACGCCTGCTGGCTCGCACTTTTGATGGAAAACAATGGGAACCCTTGTGGGTCGGTTTTGGTGCGATGCGTATCGAATCGCTCGAATTCACAGAGCCCGACGAAGACTCGCCGCCGGTGGTGGAAACAGGCGGATTGCCGGAAATACCGCAGACTTTTCGTGTCACACTCGTTGACGATGACAACAGAATCTTGTGGCGTGAGGTAATCCACCATCATGAAAACTGAACTGATTTACCAATCGATTCCAACACCACCCGTGGCAACAGGAAAGATGCCTCCCCGACGTAAACCTGCGTCTGGGTATGTTCTGATGATTGTCATTGCAGCCTCGATTCTCGTCATCACATCGCTCAGCACGCTCGCGCGCCAGAGCCTGCGGCGAGGCTTGCAGGCTGCGGATGCTGAGCGAATGCTACAGAAACGGTGGGGTACTCGAACGATTCAGCGAGCAATGCTCTCGGAAGCTGGCCATGTTTTCGAACAACGCGAGATACTGGCGAGGGAACAGAACTCCGAACCCCCCTCAGCCGTCATTCGAAGCAAGCTTGTCCTTGGCGACGTCACCTTTGATTTTCTGCTGGCGGACGAAGACGCCAAGCTTCCGATCAATCCACTGTATCACCACGCCGGTAGAAAGAAGACCGAAGACGCGATTCAACGGGTTGCTGGTTCCGCAGCCCATTTGTCAACAAGATTGATTCCCGCCGTCCCTGCGATGTTGATTGCAAGAGAGAAGCGACAAATTACCCTCACCGAAGACGCAGAGGGGCTTGATGAACCCGATACCCCAGACGCATTCAGGAGTTGGGGAGAAGTTTTCGACTTGGCAACGCTGAAGACAGCCGCTGGCGATCAGGCGGCCTTACCCGCCTGCACGACTGATTTAACCTGTTGGGGAAGTGGTCAGCTGAATTTCCGACGAGCTTCTGACGAAGCGATCTTGGCATTGACCAGCATTGTGGTGCAAGATGGTGGGGCCAGAAGGCTACTGCAACGATACCGATCCAACCCCACCGCAACGCTCCCGATCCTGCTACAAAGCGAGGTCTCCAACCCGAGGCAGCGGAGCCAACTCGAACAGATGCTGTCGGAGACAAGCACCAACTTTTCGATTTGGATCGATGCCTATTCCAGAACGGGAACCTCTTTCAGAACATTTACGGTGATGAAGCGTGATACAGAGGGTGTCACCCAACAGAATCGTTTCTCTCTCTAAATGAACAGACTCTGCACAATGGAAGTAAAAGGACAGCGACGATATCTGTCTCTGGCAGCCGCCTGTTTGCTGGCTCTTGCAGCCGCCGCGGTTGTCTGGTCTGTCTCAACCATCGAAGCCTCCGATCAATCGATCACAACGGGGCGAGAACCAAATCGCGGACCTGGGCTTGCGGAGCAACCATCCTTGGACCAAACACCCATTGCCGAAATAGCAACTCGCCTACTGAGGCCACCACTCTATGACCCACCCATCAAGACGCCAACACCCGAGATCGTCAAGCCACCCTCCCTGCGACCAAGACCCACCCCAAAACTTGACCTGACGCTGGTTGGTACGATCATCAATGCAGATCAGAGTCTTGCCATCATTGCTGACGCCAGCGGTCAGTTTGATGTCAAAGGAGTGGGCGAATCGTTGGAGATTTCACCTGAGGGGATCGTAATCGCTCAAATCGAAGCAGAGCAGGTGCACCTCAATTACCAAGGACAATCAGCCCAATTGCAACTGGATCGATCGAAGGCAAAAAACAAAAAAGGTGGAAACCGAAACAACAATCGAAAGCGATCGGTGAAATGAGTTTTCGTGACTGCCTGATTCTCGAACGCCAACATGACTGGTTCATCAACATTGCTGATGAAATCCATGTTGTGCCAAAGATCGCAAGTGTGGAGGAGATTGTTGCCACGGTCAGCAGGGAGATCAATACAGCGAAACTCGGCAGCCCAAAGTGCATCATCGCGCCGGCTTCCAATTCCTGTTTTTTCACACTCATGTCACTCGATCCTGATGTCGACATCCGGGATCGTCCGACCTTGATGTACGAACTGGAAAACCATATCCCTCTTGACGCTGAGTCCATGGCTGCTGACTTTGTCGCAATCCCGGATCATTGCGTCACAGGGGAGAGAGTCCCACAGAAATCGAGCCAACAAGCAAACTGCATCTCAGCGGTAGCAGTTGACGTAGCACCTTGGAAACGTCTGGCTGATGCATTGGAAACAGAGGGCATTCTGGTTAGTACCATTACCCCCAGTGTCGGCCTCGCCATCAATTCAGTTGCTTCAACAGATACTCAGGACACCACCACTGAAATCATCTTTTGCGATGGTGATTATTCGGACATCGTCACCCTGACAAATGGCATGATTCTGGCTTGGAAACATCAAAAAACGGACGTCGCAACTCTGACGCGACACAAGCTTCTGGACACCCCGGCGTCAGCACGAACCATGGTTGTGGGCTGCACACCGGAACAAGCCGATATGATTCGCAGCGTATTTGGCCCAATCGACATCGACCCGGTTCCACTTGAGGATCACTACGCTCGTGGAGCGGTCCTGTCATTAGCGGAACGTACCACCCACTGTTTCAACCTCCGCCGCGATCACCTGGCACCCGACGATCCACTTCGCCCCATCGCAAAACAAGTCAACTGGGTGGCCTGTTCTGCAGCGATCTGCCTGCTGGCAATGATCGCGGGCAGTTGGTGGCGTTCAGAAAGAATCGAAGAAAAAATCGACAACGTACTGAAAACGCAATCAACTGCGTTCCAGCAATCATTCCCCGCAACCAAAGTACCCGCGTCGCTCATGCGTCGTGTCCGCAGCGAACACTTGCGGATCACAGGTTCCCGCAATGCATCAAACGAAATCGACGTTCCAAGACCGGCAGCACAGATTGTGAGGGAACTTTTGGTTTTGCTGCCAGAGGATATCCGTTTTCGGGTTGGCGGTATCGACATCCGCAACGGCGACGTTGAGATCGATTTGCAGGTCCGACGCCCGGTGGACGCCGGCGTGATCGCCGAAGCACTTTCCCAGGGAGGCTTTGAAGTTGCCCCCCCCGTAACCACGCAAAAAGACTCCAAGACTTTTGATTCCATTCTGGAAGCCAACTGGCCCCGACGTGGTGCCTCGGACAACCGCGGCAACAAAACACAACGCATCACTGAGGCACCAACTCCTGCGGAGGCCAGTGCACCATGAATGGCGCAAGAATCAAACGCCAACGACTGCTGGTCACCCTCGCGTTGACGGTCATGTTCGTCTACGCCGTGCTGGGAATCATGGAAACAGAATCAGCCAGGAAGCAACTGAATCAATCACAACGTGACCTGGTCGATATCCGTTCGATGCTTGATGATATCAACCGGCTCAAAACCACTCCGAAAGTCGCTGCCCTGCAACTGGCATCACCCGCTGAAATCACGAACCGGATTGCAGCGGCAAGAAAGCTCGCAGGGCTACCCGAGTCGAGTTTACTGCGTGAAGAACCACTCACCCCCCAAAGAATCCAACGCTCAGACTTTGAATTACGCTCAACAACGATTGATCTGGCCCCGGCAACTTTGACTCAAATCCTCGTCTTTTGCGAGGCTTTGAGGGATGAAAACAGCGGTACTTTAGTACGGGATTTGAACCTCAGCGAACCCCGTGATGAGAAAAGTGGGGCAACGCCCGAATCGTGGAAAGCCACTTTGGTATTGACCCAAATGATTTTTTCACCGAAAAGTCGGCGTTAGTCAGGAATTTCGCCAAACAGCATTCAGTACTATTGCCGCGAATTCCCCCATGGCTACGGGTTTTCATCGCATCAGTATTCCAGCGTTCCACCGTTCCATCGTTCCATCGTTCGGGCCATTCACGGATGAGGGCAATTCCTACCCGCTGCTTCCCTGTTGTCATCACGCTAGCGCTGATGTGGGTGGGCGGCTGCGCCGCGTTAACCAACCATGACGAAGATTCCATCATCCGGATCCAATCGAACAGGAATCCAGTCAAAGCGCAACGATTGACTCTGGCAGGGGTCAATGCTCTGGAAAACGACAAACGCGACTATGCAGAAGAGAAGTTGCTGGCTGCCATTGAAGCTGATCCCCAATATGGGCCGGCCCATAACAATCTGGGACTCTTGCACTTTGATAACGGTGACTTGTACCGATCGGTTCTGGCCTTTGAACGTGCCATGGAACTGATGCCGCAGGACCCAACCGTTTACTATAATCTGGGGCTTGCATTGGAAACGGCTGGCAGACGTGAAGATGCGCTGAATCTGTACTGGCAAGCAGTAGAAATCGATCCGACTGAACCAAACTTTTTAGGTAATCTGGTTCGCTTACGACGACGGCTGGGAGAAAAAAACCCTGAAGTCATCGCGCAACTTCAAGATTTGATCCTGATCGAAACACGCCCCGATTGGAAACGTTGGGCGGCCGAGCAATTAGCGTTGAATCTGAATCCGAACCTTGACCGTGGCCCGGACACGCCAGAGTTCGACAGTAGTACGGATGACCAAGAACGAAACAGCGTTGGCCAACAGGAACGGGCCAACCCCACAGTCATCGACCTCAGTCCAGCCAAGGAGGATTCGGCGCAACCCCGGGAGAATCCACCCGAGACAGAACCTGAAGTCTTGCCACCGGCAAGGGTGGAGCCAGACAGAGCGACCTCAGCTATTCCCAGAAATGATTCTTTGAACCAACCTGAAAACGATGCAAGAACGAACCTGTCTGCCGATTCCATTCCCATCCGCAATCAAGGAGCGTTCAACTCTCTACCAGACAGCATCACAGACGCGAGGAACCAGAATCTGAGCGAATTCCTGAGTGAGTGAAACTGGACACGTTCTTCAGATCAAGTCGAAGGGATGTTTCCACTTTCGAGTTCGCCATGATATGCAACCTCATTCGACCCGCCACATCTGGGAGTTGACTGAAGTTTGCGAATCCCGGTTTCCGGATCTGGAATCCGGTTTCCGGATCTGATGGAAGTCATGCCATGGAACCGCATGCCCTCACTCGGATGTCGGCCTTTGCGGCAATTCCCCACCCGCCCGACTGGCACCGGGTTGATCTCCATTCCCACCTCGAGCAGGCCGACGATTCTGCATTCCGCCGCGGTTCCCCATTCGGGACATCATGGCCTCCATTTCCGATCGGGAAACGCTTCCATCCTTATCCGTGTCAAACTGCTCCAGTCGTCCTGCCATCTGCTCGGGCATTTCGTCACGACTCAGCTTGCCATCTTTGTTCGTATCGCGTTGCTCAAATATCCGGGAAAAGAACCCACTACGATCACGCTCTTGTCCCTCTCCGGCAATACTTCGACCATTGCCTGCATCACGCGATGGCCCCGAAGCAATCGCGCCCAGCTCATCCTTTGTCGCAAAACCATCCCTGTCTTGATCAGCTCGATCAAAGAGGGGAAGAAAACGCTCGGAAACTTCGTCACGACTCAACTTGCCATCCCCGTTCTGATCCATCTGCATGGCACGATCAACCATCGTGCTCCCACCATCCGGTCGGACACCACCGCGACTCCCTTCCGGCCGACCTTCCGGCCGACCCCCTTCCGGCCGACTCCCTTCCGGAGAACGACCGAAACCACCACGACCACTCCTCTCACTCGGGCGGCCACCCCTGCCTCGCATGGCTGAAAAGTCAGGTCGCATTTCCTGTTCGCTCAGCTCGCCATCATTGTTCTTGTCGAGCGTCTTAAGTGCCATGGTTGCATTGTTGATTTCTTCCTTTGAAATCACACCATCCTGATTGGCATCCAAGACAGCCAGGACTGGCATGGCACGCATCAACATATCGGATGTCGGACCTGAACGTCGCGCCCCCTCAGAACCACGACTACGCTCAGGCGGTTGGGCAACACTTCCTCCTGCCAAGAGCATG
>JACLAC010007917.1_pt1 | contig 23343 bp, 16 predicted proteins | sample 8027881 | NCBI WGS metagenome assembly JACLAC01 (sample SAMN15725517, study PRJNA655200) | protist metagenome | isolation source: fluorescence activated cell sorting (FACS) single amplified genomes of... | place: Spain: Blaines Bay Microbial Observatory, Mediterranean Sea | collected 2016-01-19 | reverse complement strand
CAGCAATTCCTCCAGAAAACGGTCCATCGACTTGCGTAAATCCTGAACCAGGATCGCGTTGAATCCGGGGAAAGTCTCCTGGTCCTTGGTGATTTCTTCCGTGTTTCGGATTTCCAGCCATTCCTCGATGAACGCAAGTGTCTTTGCCTGACAGCGATAGTCATTGACCATGCGTCGGGCTGCATTTGCCAATTGTTTTTCGGTTTGCAGTTGATTCTTCTTGGCGGCATTGATCAGCCAAGAGTCGGATGGCAGCGAGTCGAACAGGATCAACGTCAGACGGTTGGCGGCGCGTTGGCTCCGGTTGTGTTGCGAATCGAGTGTCGGGTAAAGAAAGCGTGGCGACTTCAGAGCAAGCAGCAGGACCCTTCGGATCGCGTCACCATCATCTTCGGTCAGTTCGATTTGCTGATCGATGTACAGGTCTCTCGCGGCATCTTGCAAGTGGCCACGGAATGCGACTTCGACGAGCTCACCGAGAAAACGTCTCAAGAGTGCGCGATCTTCATGGGGGTCGTTTTTGTGGCGACGAACGAAGTTTGGATAAAGTTCGCCGATTGCGGTCTCGGCGAATTCAATCGCAGCGGCGGTTGTTGATTGGTCCCACTGGCGACTTACCGATGTGCCACGGTCGTAGCCATAACTGCGATCATCAGGTGGCAGTTTTGTTTGGAGTGTGAACGTATCAGCAAGTTTTTCAGGAATGAGATGTTGCTTTGGAATGACTTCTTCGATCCCACCTGGTGGAATCCATGACAGTGAAATCTTTGCAGCGGGTTGATCGGTCTTCCGTTTGCGCTGCAGGAAACTGATTTCAAAGGGATAAGCACGACCAGCCGTCAAACGAAGGTCCCGGCGAAACTCGTCGCGTCCCTCGGATTGAACGTGATTGTTGATCAAATCACGGTCATTGCTTCCAAATTCCATCATGCATGAACAGGAACTTCGTAACACGATTTGGTAGGTTCCCGTTCGGTTAACTTTCAACGAGCCTTGCCATTGGATCAGAAAGCTCTTTGGGTCAATCTCCTTGCCAGGCGACTCTTTTCCAAAATCAAAGTCAATCACATCATCGATCCTGTCGATCCGCAGTTGATCCTGTTTTCTCGATGTTCCGTTGTAGTAGGTGGCTGCTACCCCCCGTTGGTCAGACGTCGAGGGTGGTCTCGTGAAGTGCCCATAGAGATCCGCGAGGCTTTGCCGGAGTTGATCTCCGGTCAGGCGGGATAGTTTGATTTTGGGTGGACGATTCCTGACTCTCGCTGCCTCCCCGTAGAAAGTGGCATGAATGTAGGCTGCGACAGCAGCAGCTTCGGCACCCACGCAACTGTCAGCTTTGTCCTCGGGCATCGTCTTGCTGATAAGTTCAGTGAGGCTTCCAACGCTGAGGTCCCCGATCAGGGGTTCCTCATAATGATCGGGATTTCCCTGCCCCGCCTGTCCGTGGCAATTCTGGCAAGCTTGTTTGTAAATCCGGGCCCCGATTGTCAGCAATCTCTGAGAGTCAGGAGCCTCGGAATTCGACGGTGTCGCGGTTTGGTCGCGTGATTCGGGTGAGACCGGTGGCTGGTCCGCGTTCGTATCGGCAGGGATTAAGGCAAACAGACAGATCAACCCTGCCAGCACGATGGATTGTCGGGATCGATCGATCGAGCTGGCAATCGAGTTTTTGCCGCAAATTGCAAAGGTTAGGCGACAATGCATGCTTGTGAGGGGCATTCGTCTCAACAAATTGGCTCTGTCAGTGCGAGGGCTGGACTCAGCAGGAAGGTCCGAGAAACTCCTGCCAAGCTCGCAGTGGGGTGGTTCTCCATTGTATCCGACTGTGGCAATTAGGCGAGTCAGAGAACGCCTGAGCTAGCCGCAACTTACGAATCAGTCGCTGCTTTGGGCTTGCATAGGCAGGTTCTTCCGCCATACTTGTCCGCTTCGCTTGATCTGATCTGCGTTTGCAGGGCAGTTCTCGCTGGAGATTTGTATTCGCAGGGCATTTTGATTGATCGATAGGTAAGCACAGATGGCCGAAGTTTTGAAGGTAGAAAAACGCGAGCAGGTTGGCTCGTCGGCTACAAAACGGCTACGCCGGGACGGGCGTATTCCGGCGGTATTGTATGGCCATGGTGAGGCGAACGAGCATTTGTCGCTCGCCGCTGCTCAGGTCAAGACCTTGCTCCGTCATCACAGCAAGACGGTCGAGTTGGAAGGTGAGGTCAAAGAGACGGCCTTGGTGAGTGAAATTCAGTGGGATCCCTTGGGGATTGAGGTACTGCACCTTGATTTGATCCGTGTGAATTTGCAGGAATTGGTGCAAGTCACAGTGGCCGTGCATCGTCACGGTGATGCCGTTGGATTACGGCAAGGCGGAATGTTGATCGACAATGCCCATGAGGTGGAGATCGAGTGCCCGGCAGGTCAAATTCCCGAGAGTGTGGGGCTGAACGTGACGGAATTGGAATTGGGGGGACATCTGACTGCGGGTGATCTGGAATTGCCTGAGGGCGTTTCTCTGGTGAGTCCCGTGGAGTCCGTGATGGTTCACATTGAGCAACCCAAAGGGACTGAAGAAGAGGCGGCTGAGCAGTTGGGAGAGCCTGAGGTGATCTCCAAGGGGGGTGACAAGACAGAGGAGGAAGGCTAGCCGCGTGGATCGCGGCTTGATGAGGCTGGTGCAATCATGAAACTGATCGTTGGACTGGGTAACCCGGGTCGAAAGTACGAACAGACAAGACACAATGTCGGTTTCATGGTCGCCGCCAAAGTCGCGTCCCTGATTGCTGCCAGCCCCTCGAAAATTCGATTTGAAGGTGAGTTTGCAGAAGGGACTGCCTTGGGAAGCCAAGGGGCGACCCGGGAAAAAATGGTCATTTTGTGTCCGCATACGTACATGAATGCCAGTGGGAAGAGCGTGCGAAAGGCATGTGATTTTTACAAGTTGGTTCCCAGTGAGGTGCTCGTCATCTGCGATGATCTGGACCTGACTGCGGGGCGTTTGCGAATCCGAGGATCGGGTTCGGCTGGGGGTCAAAGAGGATTGGCCGACATCATTCGGCATCTTGGTACCGATGAGATGGCGAGATTGAGGTTGGGCATTGGGCGTCCCCCTGAGGGATGGGAAACTGCCGACTTTGTATTGGGCAAGTTCAACAAGAGGGAAGTGGAAACATTTGAATCAGCGACCACACAAGCTGCTCATGCAGCGTTGGATTGGGCTTGTGAAGGGGTTGGATTTGCGATGAATCGGTACAATGGCGATCCTGCTGCCCGACAGAAACAAGCAAAGAATCAGAAGCCGCCCAACGAGGAACCGGCAGGCTGAGCGAACAGATGAAATGAGAGCGGAGCCGTGACATGGATTGTGCGACTTCTGGAAATTAATAACGGAAAACAACTCCCCACTGCTATCGACTTTCGATAACCTCTGGGATTGATTGGCGACCATCAAAGCAAGAATTGAGAGACCGACCCATCGTGGCAAAGAACACCTACGAAACCCTGTTGATTCTGGATAGTAATCATTACGCACGTGATCCTGGCGGTGTCAGTAAGCAGGTCAGTGATATTCTCACCGAGGCAGGTGGTGAGGTACTGGTGAATCGTCTTTGGATGGAGCAGAAGCTCGCCTATCCAATCGACAAGCACCAGAAAGGAACTTACTGGTTGGCGTACTATGAGATCGAAGGTGTGAAAATTCCAGCGATTGATCGTGCCTTGCATCTTGCAGAGTCTGTGATTCGTCATCTTACGGTCAAGCTTGAACCACGTCTGATTGAGCCGATTTTGGCCAATGCACGTGGCGAGTCGATCAAGATGTCGACACCAACGGACTCGAATGCAAATGAACAATCCGAGGCGGTGGACTCGAACGGTCAGGAAGTTTCACTTGACGCATAACGCGGCAGGTGAAGATTCCCGATATGCCGGTTGTCTCCAATCGGTGTATTGGGTGGATTCAATAACCTGAAAACGGGGAATGCAATGGCCAGTTACAATCGTGTCATTCTTGTTGGAAATCTAACGCGTGACATCGAATTGAAGTACACCCCCGGGGGGACAGCTGTCACCGATATCGGGATGGCTGTGAACGATCGTCGCAAGTCCGCTACCGGTGAATGGGTCGATGAGACAACGTTTGTCGACGTCACCCTGTGGGGGAGGACTGCGGAGGTCGCCAGTGAATACCTTGGTAAAGGGTCGCCAATTTTGGTCGAGGGACGTTTGAAACTTGATACTTGGGAAACCGAAGGGCAGAAACGTAGCAAGCTGCGTGTCGTATGTGATCGGATGCAAATGCTCGGCGGTGGCAGTCCAAGTGGAGGAGGCGGTGCCAGCAGGCCACCACGACAGGTAAGCGAAGGGGCGCCCGCCAGCGCCGAGGGTGGAAGCCCCGGACAGCCAGACGCGCAGCCCACCGGAGGCGGTCCGGGTTATGAAGACCCGGACATTCCCTTCTAGAATACGATTTTTACTGAACGAATACTTTTATCGAACCCACTGTAGAGTTCTGCAATGACAGGGACAAACACACGACGCAAGTCGAATCAGACCTTCAAGCGATTGCCCAAAGGCCAAAATGGCGGGATCCAGCTGTTGCTGATCCACAATGTCGAGCATCTTGGCAAGCAGGGAGACCTCGTCGAGGTCAAAGCAGGCTATGCCCTGAATTATCTCTTGCCTCAAGGGCTGGCGACGGTCGCCACCGAGCATCACCGCCGGATGGTGGAGAAGCATCGTGAGAAGCTGCGTGCGATCGAGCTGGAGAAGCTCAGTGAGTACCGTGTGCTGGCGGATGAGTTGGGCAAGCAGTCGATCACGATCGAAGCCAACGCCAACGACGAAGGGCACCTGTACGGTAGCGTTGGAGCTCAGGAGATCGTCGATGGGCTCAAATCGGCAGGATTTTCACTCGCTCAGGATCAGATTCGACTGGAGGGTCCGCTCAAGGAATTAGGGCTCTATACCGTCAAAGTCCATCTCCACAGCGAGGTGGAGGCAAGCCTCAAGGTCTGGGTGGTACCCACCGTAGCAGCCGAAGATGTTGATTCAGGGGCATCCTGAGACAGATCAGGTCGAAAAGATTCCGGTAGTAATCGAGCTGGTTTTGCATTGACTCTGGTCTGTTGCGAGCCAAAGATGAACAAACACTTGAGGCTTGCCCTCAAGTGAATGTCGCGTTGAAGCCGACTGCCCCTGGCTTCAAATATGCGACTGACAGGGGCCTCATTGCCCCTGAGGCCCCTGTCTCCTTTTATTTTCTCCGGGCGAATGCTCGCCGGTTGACCAATCCGGGTCGCAGGATGAGCTGGGCAGCGTCCGAGGACTAGTTTTTCGTTCCCGGGGAAAACAGGCCTAGAAGCGCCCGCTGACTGGGTTAAACTTCTCAGGCAAGATTCGGAAAGTGAGTTCGCGGGGCTGTGGCGGAACTGGCAGACGCGCTGGATTTAGGATCCAGTTCCTTCGGGAGTGCAGGTTCAATTCCTGTCAGCCCCACTCGATTCCGAAGTTTCTTGCAATTGATGGCTGTTGCCAATGTGAAATGTGGCTCCAAAAAACGCTGTTTAGAGAGGGCATCTTCCCCTCAGAAAGCGATCGTCGGGCATCGTCTCGATTGGGAAGCGATGTCGCGGGCTCTCGTCATTGACCCAAACCGGGTCTGCAAATACATTGAGCCGGTAATTGACGTGTTTTTGGGCCGTTGAGGTGACGCTTCAGTCACATCCTTTGTTTTTCATCGCGCGAACACCCCGCACTCTCCCCTTGTTTTCAGTGCGATCGCGATGCCGAGCCCAAGTCTCCGATAGGTGACAACTTTTGAAGGGTAGAATCGAAAGATTTCTCGCTCAAAGTTCGCCTTCCCGGTGATTTGAGGCCCAACACACGTCCGGTCAAATACGAAACGTAACACACAGTTCAAGGCTTCTTCAGAGAACAACCATGGCCACACAAAAAATGGTTTACTACTTCGGTAAGAAAAAGACCGAGGGTAAAGGCAAAAGCAAGACTCTTCTGGGCGGTAAGGGAACCAATCTGGCTGAAATGACCAGTATCGGCTTGCCAGTGCCTCCCGGCTTTACCATCACCACCGAAGTCTGCGATTCCTACTACAAGTCGGGTGAGAAATTGCCAGCCGGTTTGATGGATCAAGTCAATAAGTCGGTCGTTTTGCTCGAGAAGGAATTGGGCAAAAAATTCGGCGATGACTCCAATCCTTTGCTGGTCAGCGTTCGTAGTGGCGCGGCTGTCAGCATGCCAGGAATGATGAATACGATCTTGAATCTTGGTCTGAATGACAAAGCGACACAGGGCTTGGCCAAAGCGACCAAGAACGAGCGTTTCGCCTATGACGCATACCGTCGATTGATCAACATGTTTGGCGATGTTGTCATGGGCATAGATCACCATGTATTTGAGGCTGCTTTCAACAAAGTGAAGAAGAAATGCAAGGTAACGGAGGATACCGAGGTTCCTGCGGCAGGCTTGAAACAGCTGTGTGAAGATTACAAGGCGGTCTACAAAAAGCAGACCGGTCAGGACTTTCCACAGAACCCGTTGAAGCAGTTGGAACTGTCAATCAAAGCTGTGTTTGGTTCATGGAATACCGCCCGGGCGGTTCGCTATCGCGAAATCGAGGGCATTCGAGGCCTGTTGGGCACGGCGGTCAATGTCCAGTCGATGGTATACGGAAACATGGGAGATGACTCGGGTACGGGGGTGGCTTTCACTCGAAACCCCAACACGGGAGAAAACAAGTTCTTCGGTGAGTTCCTGATCAACGCCCAGGGCGAAGATGTGGTTGCCGGTATCCGGACACCGCAGGCTGTTGCCGACATGCCAAAGTGGAACCGCCCGGTCTACAAAGAACTGCTGGCGATCAAGAAAATTCTGGAAGATCATTACTGTGAGATGCAGGACATCGAGTTCACGATTGAACGTGGCAAGCTCTACATGCTGCAGACACGGACTGGAAAACGAACCGGAGTTGCGGCGGTGAAAATTGCCTGCGATATGGTCAAGGAAAAGCTGATTGACCAGACAGAGGCTGTCCTGCGAGTTCCTGCGAATGACCTGACGCAGTTGCTGTTGCCCAGCTTCAAACCGACAGCAAGAAACGCTGCCGATGTGCTGACCCGTGGTCTGCCCGCTTCCCCCGGTGCTTCCGTTGGATATCTCGCCTTCACGGCAGAACAAGCCCGGGAGCGAGCCGAGGCTGGAGAATCGGTGATTCTGGTTCGCAAGGAGACCAGTCCGGAAGATGTGGATGGCATGAATGCTGCGGCTGGAATTCTGACCAGTACAGGTGGCATGACGAGCCACGCCGCGGTGGTTGCGCGTGGTTGGGGCAAGTGTTGTGTTGCTGGAGCCGGTGATATCGACATCAACGAGAAGGGCAAGAAAATCAAGGTCGATGGCCGGACGTTTGGCATCAAGGATCTGATCAGTCTCGACGGGACGACCGGGGAGGTGATGGCGGGTGAAGTAGAAACGCAGGAGCCCAAGTTGTCGGGTGACTTCGCCAAGTTGATGAAGTGGGCCGACGAGTTTCGCACACTCGATGTGCGTACGAATGCCGATTCACCTGCTGACAGCAAACGTGCTCGTGGATTTGGAGCGCAGGGAATTGGCCTCTGTCGCACAGAGCACATGTTCTTCGAAGCCGATCGAATCATTCACATGCGTGCCATGATTCTGGCCGAGACCGAGAAAGATCGCCGAACGGCTTTGAAGAAATTGTTGCCGTTTCAGCGGAAAGATTTTGTGGGCATTTTTAAAGCCATGAACGGTTTGCCTGTCACGGTTCGCTTGCTCGATCCGCCTTTACATGAATTCCTGCCGCACGATGTGGCGGCACAGAAAGCGTTGGCCAAAGAGTTGGGTGTCAAGCCTGCGGAAATCGTTAAGCGTGCCGAGGCGCTGCACGAATCCAATCCAATGCTCGGGCATCGCGGTTGCCGCTTGAGCGTTACCTATCCGGAAATCCTGGAAATGCAGGTTCGAGCGATCGTTGAGGCCGCTATCAGTTGTGCTAAGAAAAGTATCAAGGCTCATCCAGAAATCATGATTCCTTTGGTGGGTACAGCTGCAGAGTTGGAAATGTTACGAGCCAAAGTTGAGGTCACGATCGCAGAAACGAAAGCGGCCAAGAAGTACACCGGGAAACTTAATATCCTGATTGGAACCATGATCGAAATCCCACGTGCGGCTTTGACTGCTGATGAAGTTGCTGGATCGGCTGATTTCTTCAGCTTTGGTACCAATGATTTGACACAGATGACTTTTGGATACAGTCGTGACGACATCAACACCTTCCTTCCCGACTACCTGATGCAGGACATCCTGCATGTTGACCCTTTCCAGTCCCTTGATCAAACCGGCGTTGGACAACTGGTCGACATGGGTGTCAAAAAAGGCCGGTCCACCAAAAAGGATTTGAAGATCGGGATTTGTGGCGAACATGGTGGTGATCCCTCCTCCATCGATTTTTGCCATCGTGCCGGCTTGAACTATGTCAGTTGCAGTCCATTCCGTGTGCCGATCGCTCGACTCGCCGCTGCTCAGGCCGCACTGAGAAACGGATAAGGGAACCCATGGGCGATGAACGCGGTTTCGTCGCTGCCGTGCCGAATCACCCTCATGTTTGAGCCGGTGCCGTTCCATGGATGTTGCGGACGATTATGATGAGCAAGAAGAAAAGTCGTGCGACGACAAACGGTCGCATGAGGCTTCCCAAAAACCCAAATGAGACCGATCAATGAGTGGATCGCACGACCGTTACAATGATGCCGAAAAGCTGATCGACGCTGAGAACTACCCCGAGGCGATTGCCGGATTGACGGGGTTGGTCGAGGACGATCCAGACTTTGTCTTGGGGCACCTTGCCTTGGCACGTGTGTACACCAAAACAGGACAGCATGACCTGGCGATTGCTCATGCCGAAAAGGCCTGTGAACTCGAGCCGACGGACTCCTTCAACTTCACCGCTCTGAGTGTGACTTACCAGCGAGCTTGGGCCGGAACGCAGGATCAGCAGTACATTGTCAAGGCAGAAGAAGCCTTGGCAAAAGCGAAGATGGCCTGAACCTGAAAGGACGAAATCGGCATCCGAGAGGAAGCCTGCTTCCGGACCGCTAGCAATTCAGTTCTCCCGTGGACCAGATCCCCGACTCTTGGCCTGCTACAAAACACCGCGGCTATGGCCAGACAGACCCCTGAATTGACCGTTCTATGCTGAATTTTACAGGTCTGTTACATACCGAAGCTGGATTGGTGACAGAACTTAGACGCGGTTCCTCTACACTTCTCTCTGGCGAATTCGAATGAGGAGTGTCGAAACGCCGCTTTCCCATCAGGAGTACCGTATGTCGACCGTTGTTGCACCCCCACCAAGTTCCACCAGAACTCCTCGGCCTTCAGAGGTGATCGACGATTCCAGAAAGAAAAAAGATGTGGGACCTACAACTCAGGACCGTCGACGCTGGAGAAATATCAGTTTGTGGGCGATCGGCTGGCTTACCTTTGCACATCTTGTCGTCTTGGCCGCTCCGTTTACTTTTACCTGGTCGGGTTTGCTTGTCATGGTGGTGTTGCATTGGCTCACTGGCAGTTTGGGGATTTGCCTCGGCTACCACCGTCTGCTGACGCACACCGGCATGAAAACGTATGGATGGGTTCGTTACACATTCGCCACGATTGGAATGCTGGCGGGCGAAGGTTCGCCTCTGGATTGGGTTGCCGATCATCGTAAGCATCACGCCTGTAGCGATCTGGAAGGGGATCCACATTCGCCCAATGACGGCAGTATTTGGAGCCATATGTTCTGGCTTGCCTTTCACACCCATAACGGAAATCGCAAGGAGTACCTGCAGCGTTGGGTTCCCGATCTATACAAAGAGCGGGGCATGCGAATGATGGATATCCTGTTCCTGCCCGCACATATTGCTGTGGGTGCAGTCTTGTTTGGAGTGGGTTACTGGTTGGGCGGCTCGGAATTGGCGTTTTCCTTCCTGGTTTGGGGAATGTTTGTCCGATTGGTTGGCGTGTTGCATGCGACGTGGTTGGTCAATAGTGCGTCTCACATGTTTGGTTACCGGAATTACGAAACGACCGACGACAGTCGCAACAACCCATTCGTCGCCGTCGTCGCTTATGGTGAGGGTTGGCACAACAACCACCATGCCTATCCCCGTATGGCAAAGCATGGCCACCGCTGGTGGGAATTTGATATTACTTGGCAGGCGATTCGTTTCCTGAGAGTTACCGGTTTAGTCTGGGATGTGGTCGATTACCGGACGGCGGCGGAAAAGAAAGAGAAAGAAAAAGTGGCCGATTGATGCAACGGCTTGTGGGATGCAATTTCAGACCTTCGTAGATCGACTGTGGAGACACGGTCGATTTTCTTTTGCTAGCAACGATGCAGCCTCCCAAGAATAAATTCAAAAGAGACTCCAATCTCTGTTGACAGCCATGCGGTAAAACTACTATTCCCGCTTCAAACCAAGATCCTTTTTACCCGAGTCTCGCGATTTACACGTGGGTTTGCACCAAGGAATGGTTGCAAAATCGGGTGGGAAGTGTGACAAGGAATAACTGGCTGACCGATCAGCCAAATGATGGAATGCAGTCAAAAAAACTGTCTTGGCGAAAGAATCCGGTTTTGGATTTTGACACCTTGGTGAGTGGATTGACTGTGGTCCTGAAATGACTAATTGAAAGTCTCACCGCGAAGAAGGAGAGTCGCGTTGAACCGTCTCGTACCCGCACACGGTCCCCGTTTTGCTTGCTTAGCAGTCGCCTGGCTACTGCTTGCAGCAGACGTGTCAGCTCAGATTCAGATGCCGTCCGATAGCGGGCCTCCATCTGTCGTGCCCCCTGCCATACCGCAAACGACACCGCCACCGACGATCGCATCGGCACAGCAGTTGTTGTTGGGTGTGCAAACGGCAATTGTGAAAAAGGACTACCACACGGCAGTTCAGTCTTATCGCCGAGTTACGGCGATGACAAGCAACTTGCCCCAAATCGCGGATGAAGTTGGCAAGCTTCGCGCACAGTTGCTGGCGATTGGCATCGACGGAGCATTGCTTTCAATGCCTCCCAAAACGATCCAGTCACCCTCGCAACGATTGCCCAACGTCGCCAAGGCTCGTCCGCTGGATAGCTCCGTCACACCGACAGCCAATGTGGCGGTCCGCAAGCAGGAAGCGTTGCGACTGGTTGCGATTGGCAGGGCTGCGTTGGATCGAGGAGACGCTTCGACAGCGGTAGCGATTGCCCGACAAGCCGAGTCGCTGAATGTTCCAGAGAAGGCATTTGTGCCTGGGGAGCCACGTGTATGGCAGTTGCTGCTCGATGCCGAGTCAGCCGCCAGACGGAGTGGGATTCGTTTAGCCTCGGGCACCGAGCCACTCACCGGATCGACACCGGCGGGACAACCCGCCAACCCTGTTCGCTCTGCTCTTGCGATGACCGAGGCGGGGCAGCCGGGAAATGTTTCCCAAACACCTTACACCCCTGAGACAGCGGCCGATGGCACTCCGTTGACCAACTCAGGCATCAAACCGGTTCAGGGAATTGCTCCCCTGCCAGCGCCGCCTGAAAAGTCCAATCATGCACAGCAGAACTTCAAGGAAGGTCTGGAGGCGTTGGGGCGTGGCGATACTTTGACAGCAAGAAACAAGTTCCGAGAGGCTTGGAAGTATGAATCAGATTTGACGTTGGCTCAACGCAGCCAGTTGAAGGACAAACTGACTTTGCTGCAGCCCAAGAGAATCTCTCCTCAGTCGGCCGCAACGCCAGCTGAGATGACGGCGATTCAAAAGGCTGAGTTGGACGAACAGGAACGGACAACACGTTTGTTCCGAGAGGTGACTGCCGAACTTGCCAATGCGGAGCAGATCAAAGAGACTGCGCCGCTGGACGCTTTGGATGAGTTGGAGCGGCTGAGTCGGCGTGTCAGCGGTTCTGATCTCAACGATCAAGGAAAGCGTTCGATGGCCATGATGGTTGATCGAGCCATTACTGATCAGAAACAGTACATCCAGGCCAATCGGGCCAAGATTGACTTGGAACTGCAGAATGATGCGGTTCGAGCAGAGATGGCTACTGAACAAGCGCAGAGACTTGTCATCGATGAGGAAGTGTCTTCATTGGTCAATTCGTTCAACGATCTGATCAAGGAGAGTCGCTATCAGGAAGCGGAAGTGATTGCCAAGCAGGTTCAGGAATTGAAGCCTGATGATCCCATCGCTGTCAGCATGTTCCATACCAGTCGTATGGGTACCCGGCTTCTGATGGATCAGGACGTTCGTGATAAGAAGGAATTGGCATTCCTTGACACGATGATCGATGTTGATCGATCGGCGGTTGCAATCGATCCGCAACTGCCTCTGACCATGCCTGATGCCCGGGACTGGGAGGCTCTTTCAAGATTGCGTCTTCAGGATGCAAGAAACGGCGACAACCGCCTGAGTCCGGCAGAACAGGAAATCCAGCAGAAGCTGATCACCGAAGTCAATGTCACGTATGCTAATCGACCTCTTGGTGAAGTGATCGACGAGTTGTCTGCTGTCACTGGCATCCCGATGGTGATGGACATGAGAGCACTGAGTGCCGTTCGTATCACAACGGATACACCCGTGACGCTGGAACTGCCTAGCAGTATCAAGCTCAAGAGTGCGTTGAACCTGATTCTGAACAATCTGGAATTGACCTATGTCATTGAGAATGACGTGTTGTCGATCACAAGCCTCGAGGCGAAACGCACGAAGGTTTATCCCAAAACCTATCGCGTGACCGATTTGGTGACACCGATTCCCAACTTCACAACCAGTTATGAAGACGGACTGGCAGGTGCTTTGCGAGCTGCTTACCAGATGACCAATCCACAGGCCAATGTCCAGGTGATGCCGGTTTCGATGACCGACCTTGGAAATGGAATGGCGCAGGGTGCAGGCGGCATGGGTTCGGACATTCTTGGTCAGTACAACCCGCTTGGTTCCCAAGGCGGATTTGGCTTGAATAATCCTCCCATGGGTGGCGGTGCTGCCGGAGGAGGATCGTTTGCCGACTTCCAGTCGTTGATCGACCTGATTCAAACAACGGTCGTTCCTGATACCTGGGAGGCCTTGGGCGGACCCAGCACGATGGCACCCTACCCGCAGAACCTCAGTCTGGTGATCAGCACGACCAGTGATGTGCATGACCAGATTGCTGATCTGCTGGAGTCATTGCGGCGACTCCAAAACCTGCAGATCACGATCGAGGTTCGGTTCATTACCTTGTCCGATACCTTCGCTGAACAGATTGGTGTTGATTTCCAGATCCAGTTTGACGATGGCATTCGGACACTTCCGAATGACAGCGGTGGACCGAGCGTTGTGATTGGCTGGGACGGTGCGTCTGGTCTGCCTACGCCCGACCTCGACATCACACTCAATAATCAGAGTTTTGGACTGCAGCCACCCTTTGGAGCGGAAACCGTTGCCAATGCCTCAACAATTGGATTTGCCATTCTGAGTGACATTGAAGCGTTCTTCTTCCTTCAGGCGGCTCAGGCAGACAACCGTAACAACGTCATGCAGGCACCCAAGGTGACCCTGTTTGATGGCCAACTGGCGACGATCAGTGACCAGACGCAGGTACCCTTTGTAACCAGCATCACGCCGATTGTTGGCGACTTTGCTGTGGCACAACAGCCTGTCATTGTGGTCCTGAATGAAGGCACACAGCTCAACGTGCAAGGCATCGTCAGTAATGACAAGCGATTTGTTCGGCTGACGCTGGTTCCATTCTTCAGCCAGATTGGTAAGGTCGATACCTTCACCTACGAGGGCAGAAGGACATCGCAGAGTAGCAGTCGGCAGGAATCTGACACCAACAACGATGGTGTGATCAACGAAAGTGATGAGCAGGAAACGGAAGATGTCATCGAAGGATCGACAGTTCAGTTACCGCAGTTTGCTTTCACGACGGTCAGCACCACGGTCAGTGTTCCCGATGGTGGAACGATTCTGCTGGGTGGAATCAAGAGATTGCGGGAAGGTCGCAACGAGCGTGGTATTCCTGTGCTCGGAAAAATTCCTTACCTCAGTCGCCTGTTCCGCAACGTTTCCACAGGTCGTGAGGCTCAAAGCCTGATGCTCATGGTGACACCACGAATCATCATTCAGGAAGAGGAAGAAGAAGCTCAAACCGGGTTCAACCCCGATCGTCAGTAGCAGGCCTTCTCGTCTACACCGGAAAAACGAAACACCAGCGATTGATTCGCTGGTGTTTTTTTTGGCACATCCCACCGGCTCATGTCGCATGGGTCCGTAACTGTTCCAGCACCATTGCCACTGCTGCGCTTGCCATCGGCGTACTCATGCTCGCGGGCCTGCCCTTGTCGACGGCCGCTTGGCCCGGCGAGAGAGGAATATGAAGGAACAGGCTGCGAGTTCTCAAAGCATACGATTGAGAGTAATGTTGGCTGAGGTACAAGGCTGCATTGCAGAGGTAGGTCCCGGCATGGTGGGAGATTTCATTCGGGATTCCCGCTGCGATCAGGGCTCGATGGCAGCAATCCAGTGGCAGTGCTGAGCGATAGGCTTCGGGCGCGTCCACGATCAGCGGAGACCCGTCGCTTCGGACGTTCAAGCCGACGGCTTCCAGTTTGATCAGAGTTGATCCCGGAGACTGCCCCAAGTGGATGGCAAAGTCATAATTCTCTTGCAGATCTCTGCGAAGGTGCTCACTCATTTGAGTCAGGTCAACCGGGTAGCGTCGCGTGGTGACTTCCGCATCACCGTCGTACCAGCGCGCCAGGTCCGACAATGCCCGCCAACTTGAATTGTCGGGCCAGCGATCGTAGGGTTCAAACGCGGTTATGAGGATACGGGTCACGGGTTACCGTCTCGGGCGGGTAGTTCGCGGCTGTCACCATGGACCATCAATCATAGTTCGATCATTGCCGTGGTCAGCCGCTGATCGACGGTTTTGCTACCCGGATCAATCTTTTTTCTTCACGATTTTCGGCGGTAGATCCCGCCCTTTCTTGATGAACTTCATCGAAATCGAGTTGACGCAGTGGCGCGTATTCTTGGCTGTCATGCGTTCACCCTCAAAGACATGCCCCAAATGTCCCTTGCAATTGCTGCAGATGATTTCGACCCGGTGCCCGTCGGAGTCAACCCGCCGGATGACGGCCCCTTTAATTTCGTCGTCGAAGCTCGGCCAGCCACAATGGCTCTCAAATTTGTCCTCAGCCCGGTACAGTTGAGCATTGCACTGCCGGCATATGTAGGTGCCTGGGTCTTTGGTCATCGTGTATCCACCAGGCCCGGCAGGTTCCGTTCCTTGATGCAGAATGACGTACGCTTCCCGCTGATTCAGCTTGTTGTAATCGTCGAAAATCGTCTTTTGAGTCTGTTTCTTGTCATCAGTCATGTTGGGTTTGCCCCCGGGATTTCCGGCAGTTTGAGGTCTGTTTGAGTTGGATTGTTCATCAAGTGTTTTTAGGCATGCGGAAAGGTACGAGCGTGATCGGTTGATTTCGGTGGTCACCGCTGCGGTGCTATCCAGAATCGGAAGTCCACGCGGGACGGGATGCATGAAGATTTCGGTCCAACCGTTGTATTGAATGTCTTTCAAAGCCGCGAGCAATGGAATGAAATTCAGACGACCGCGTCCGGGCATCTGAAGCAGTTCACGCGATTTAGGAAGCTTTTCCATGCACCCCATCCCATACTGCCAAGCATAAAAAACAGCAATCGAATTGCCCAAGGACCGAATCAGGTCGCTGAGAATTACTGTGTCCTGCGGTAGGTGGTAGGGTGCTAATGCGATTTGCAGGTTCTCAGACGGTCGCAGTTCCATCAGCCACTTCATCGAGTCGGGCGACTCAATCAGATTGTTGCCATGGTTTTCGATGGCGATCGTCACGCCCGACTCCTCAGCAACGGCCAAGTGGGGTTTCATCCTTTCGGCAAACTTGCGAACGGCTGTTTTCAGCTCTTTCCCGGTCAGTCCTTTGGGACCGACGGCACCCGTCACGATCGTCTTACAGCCAAAACGTTTGGCGTAACGCATTTCATCCTGAAGTCTAAATGGGCCCAACAGGTATTGTGTGATGCAACCGAGCGTTGTCTGATTCTGGCGAAGCAACGATGCAAAGGTCTGGTCGCCCAATTGGGTAGCCTGTTCCCGTTGGTTCCCATGCACTTTTGGCCAAATGTCAATCGCGATGGCACCTGTCTTGGAAACCTCGGGAAGAATCTCCGCCAGGTTGGTGTAACCATACATGCATGATCCCAACAGGTACTTCAATTTGAAGGGTTGGGTATCTTGAGCGAGTAATTGTTGGCTGGCGACAGCGGCTAGCGAAATGCTGGCTGCGCCAGAGGCTAAAGCCTGTCGGCGGTTGAATGCAGGTGTCATGCGTCGATAGCTTCCAGAAGCAGGATCAATGGGCGAGCGTTACAAAGGTCCGCAGTGAAGGGTCCGAAGTGAAAAGGCGATGTATCCAAATCGATGGATCCCGATCGTTGAGATCAACGATTGGAATCGGTTCGAACGACTTGCAACCGGCGGGTGGTCCAAGTCTCAGATCGCCTCTCTCCATTATGAACCACATTTTCTCCGCATTCCACCTCCACCATTTGCTTCTCAATTCGGTACAGTAGGGAACGTTTTGTGATTCGCCCAGCATCAGGAAGAGGGAAATGTGATGTTCTTACCTACGAAAACAGGTCTCCGGTCAATCCTGCCTTTACTTCTGCTCGGGAATGGAACGCTCGCGACAGGTGATTCCCCTGCGTGGAGCCAGTTTCTTGGTCCGCAGCGGAACGGCGTCGTTGCGGCAACGGATTTGCTTTCAAAGTGGCCTGCGGGTGGTCTCGAGGTGGCGTGGCGTGCCGAGGGTGGCGTCGGGATGTCGGCGGTTGCGGTGGCGGATGGACGTGCTGTCACGATGTGGAATTCCAGTCAGGGGCAGGTGTTGACCGCTCTGAATGCGAAGGACGGATCGGTGTTGTGGACTACCCCGCTGGCGCCAAGTTACAAGAATGCGATGGGGGATGGACCTCGAGCGACACCCACCATTGAGGGTCCGCACGTGTTTGCTTACACGGGTGAGGGTGTTCTTGCCTGTTTGAATGTGTCCACCGGCGAAAAGATATGGACCAAGTCGGTTGTGGATGAGATGTCAAGTCGACCTGCTGCGTACGGTATGGCCAGTTCACCATTGGTCGTTGATGATCTGGTCATCGTGACCGTTGGAGGTCCACAACCGGAATTTCCGGCGCCGGGAAGAGCGGTTGTTGCTTTGGATCGGAAAAACGGTGACGTTCGTTGGTCGGCTGTTGATGGCATGCCTGGGTATTCATCACCAGCACTGCTGGATTTGGATGGTGTACCACACGTGGTTGCGTTCACGGGACGCGGCGTCACAGGAATCCGCCCTACCGATGGTAAAGAGTTGTGGAGTTACCCATTCAAGACGCCTTATGACTGTAACACTGCGACTCCGATTGCAGTCGACGGCAAGGTATTCATTTCTGCCGGTGAAAATCACGGATGCGTGATGCTCAAGGTAACGAAGCAGGGAAATCGTTATAGCGTTGACGAAGTCTGGGCGTCGGTTGACGTGAAGAGCGTGATGCGCAACGAATGGCAGACATCGGTCCTGTTGGACGGCTACCTTTATGGATTCGACAACGTTGGAAGCGCCGGACCGGTTACCCACCTGACATGCATTGATGCAGCAACCGGAGAAGTCGCTTGGCGAAAGACGCGATTTGGAAAGGGCAACCTGGTGGCAGCGGATGGGATCCTCTGGATCACTACCATGTCGGGTGACTTGGTGATGGTTCAGGCCAATCCGGACGCGTACTCTGAACTCGGTCGCCAACGAATCTTTGGCAAGACTCGCCAAACCGCTTCATTGACAGAGGGTTGTGCCTTTATTCGAGACGACTCCCAGGTCATTTGCATCAAGATCAGGTCGCAATGAATTCCAGGTTCGACAGTGCACTGTGCTCTGCCCTGCCTTTCTCCAGCCAGAATTCGGATTCGCTAATTCTCACCGAGCTGATGAATGGTGTTGTGAATCACCCGCCGGAACTCATCGCCATTTCTTGCTTCAAGGCGGCATACAATTTCCATTCCCCAAGTAGGGGCGACTTCGGGGATTTCCAACCGGACCGTCTTTCTGTCCTGCAGCAGTTGAGCCGATACCACCTTGAGCGTCCTCTCGTTGAAGTGTTTTGAGCCATACTGCTTGGTGCGTTTCAAATCCCATGCTTTGACCTGATACCGTCCTGTATCGGTGACTGAGGTGGGGTCGATTTCTTCGCTGAACGTGATGTCGATTGAACGCTTCGCCGCCTTCAACTTGGTTGGCAGGCCTACGGGATTACCTTTGTAGCTGACGCGAAACAGTCCACCTTCCTGTTCCTGCCGGCTGCCCGCCCAGGAGAACATTCCCCCGAGATACAGCTGGCCATCGGTGGGCGAAAATCGACCACGTATCATGCCCGTTGGCAGGTCGGGAATCGGCAGTTGGCACATCCCACCTTGGGGCTGGCGCTGACCCGTTGGGGTCGAAAGGTGTTCGTGGGGGACCACATAAATGCGTCCATAACCGTAGGACAAGTTCAGCAGTTGTCCATTCAAGGGACCCCAGTTGTCCGTGTTGGCCCACAGCAGTTCGGCAGGTGAGCGGTCAAACGCATTGGTGATCCAGCACAGCGGTTTTTGCATTGCTTCATCGGATGAATCAGTCACATCATGATAGCCATACATGTTTCCGTAGAAGCCACCCGGCCGTACCCAATTGATGCGGTTCTTGGGATTCCAGTGACCTTCCTGATCGGTCACGATAAAACTTCCATCGTCATTCAGGCACACTCCGTTGGCGGCCCGGAATCCGGTGGCAAGAATATCCGTGCGACGGCCATCGGGAGTAACACGCAATAGAGTCCCATGGTGAGGGACAACGGCTGTTAAAGCGTGTCTGGCTGATTTTGCATAGTAGAGGTTTCCATCGGCGTCACGTTGCAGTCCCATTGCAAACTCATGAAAGTGCTCGGTCACCTGATGGTCACTGTTCAGGCAACGGTAATCGTCCATTTCGCCGTCGCCATTGGTATCCCCGAGTGAGACAATTTGATCACGGCAGGTCACCAGCAAGCGATCGTTGTCGACCAGGATACCCAGAGGTTGGAAAAGTCCGGTGGCGATGCGATGCCAACGCAACGATCCATCGTCGTTGCCCAGAGTGTTGATCCCCTCAACTCTCCAGACATCACCGTCCCACGTGCATGCGGCTAGTGATTTGCCATCCGGATAAAAGTCCATCCCGGTGATGCGTGTTCGAGCGCCCCACGGATTTCCTTCGGGACGAACCAGTTCATCGACCAGCCAAGCGTCCGACTCAAACCATTTCTTGACAGGGACATCGATCGGGGTTGTGTATTGGGCGGGGCCGCCATGGGTGTACTGCGAGAGATCGGTTGTGCCGCTTGCAAGCACCGCACTGATTTCGTGGACCTGTTCCTGATCGACGGCAGAGTCGGTAAACCAGATGGATCCCTTCAGTGGTTCCGTGCCTTGACCAAACGTCAGGACAAGCCGGTTGTCACGAATGCTGAGTTGAGCCGATTTTTCAAAGCCTGGCTGGGCCACCCGATAGGATTCATTCCCTGTTTCAATGGTTGCGATATCTCCCTGGGTCACGAGTGTTGCATCCTCGGGCAGTTCCATCACGGACATGTCGAGGTTCGTCGCCCGGGGCCCGATATTGAGCGTGCGCACAAACGAGACAACGCCTGGGATCTCGGGAGAACTGGGGCACTCGAGAATCTCAGTGGCGCCGATCGTGTACCGCAAAATGACCTTGTCTTCATATCGGTAAAGTCCCCGGAATTTTCCCCACTCGGCAGGTAATGGGCCGTATTTCCGGTTGTCTCTGCCTTGAACTCTTTGATTGTCATCGAAAGAGCGGTCGGCGGGATTAGCCCATCCGGGGCCCGTTGAGTTGGTGGCGTGAATGTTGCCATTGGCACGCAGGTGCACGCCATGCCTGCCATTGAACTGGATGCCGTTCCAATCGAGGAAACTGCCGCTCCAGGCAGCGGCCATCCTGAGTGTGTCATGCTCGAATACGACCCATCTGGATCCACGGGCGACTCCACCGGGGCCCTCATTGAGTCGAATGGCGATGGCCTTTTGGGCAATGTTCTTTCCACCGTTTCCAAACTCGATGGTGGTCGTCAACATCGGTCCGTAGTCCATCGTGATCCATGGTTTGATCTCAGTGGGCTCGGGGCCGCGGGAATCACCGTTGGGCAAACTTGCCAAATAGGTGTCGGTCACCGATGCATATTGGGTGGGATTCTGATTTCTCAGGAAGTGTTCCCGTATGTAATGAATCACATCATACTTCTGCTGGGGAACCATCCATGTTTGCGGCACCATCAGACCACCACCATGAGTCAATGTCTGGTACATGGAATGGGGATCGTTCCCGAATTTGAATTTTCCGGAGGCGAAACGCAAGGAGGTGGGCAGTGATCCGGCCTTTTCGATTGTTCCGTGACAGTTCACACACAGTCCCTGGTATATGGCTTTCCCACGTTGCAGCGAACCCTTGTTCCAGTCAGCGATCATGCCCCGGTGATCAATGTTGGATTCGTATTCCGGAATCTTGAGCTTCAACTCTTCCTCGGTGGGTTGCAGTTGTACGGCAACAGCTTTCCCACCATCACGAATTGCAATCAGGTAGGAGATGAGGTCCAGGAATTCTTGCCTTTGACGCAAGGCATTGACCTGGCCCGAAGGCATGACAGAGACCTCGCCTTTCTTCTCGGCTTCGATCTCTTCGGTGGGTAATTTGACCACCGCAGTTTTGCCGGGCCCCGTTTGCAGCGTCAGAACCTTGTCTGTTCGATCGACCTCGATTCCAACAACGGTACGGCCGTCGGTTGTCAGAACGCGGAGGGTTTGAAACTCCGGTTGGATTTGAGCCGATGGCTTGAGCACTGATTCCACCAGATGATTGTCGTCAGCCTTGCGTTTCCAGATGCTCAGATTGGGACCGAATCCGGTTTCGTTGGCAGTGGCATGGCATTTGGCACAGCCTGTCCCGGGTGAGTGGAAAATCACGGCACCTCGTGAAGGATCTCCCTTCTCTCGTGCGTCTGAAGCGATGTCCGCAATGGGTTCCTCCAACAGTACACGCTCAAGCTGCGGACCCTGTCCATGGACCGAATGACAACTCAGCAAAAGCAGGCTCGGAATCAAGATCGGGGCAGCGATCCCATGGAAATTGCGTTTGGAAGATTTGGACTTAGGTTCGTTAATCATCTGGTATTCACATGTAGGGTGTTGCGAGAATCCCGATTATAAGCAAGCTTCACCAAGTGATTGATGCGGATGAAGCATACATGCTGAGCAATTGAGCAAAAATCAGACTAGACTGTATCTTCACCGCTTCCTTCCTCTCGCTTGCTGTTGGCCCATGTTATTTCAATCCCGAGTATTGATCGTGATTTGTCTCATTGCTCTGTTCACTGGTTCAGCAATGTCCCAACCGCCAGCCAACCGCCGCAATCCACCACAGAAGAAACCGCAGCTTCCGTCTGATCCGCAGCTTCTTGGGCTACACAAGGAATTTGTGGCCAAGGCGGAAAAGCTGGCGCTCGAGTACGAGCGCAAAGAACAATTCGATAAAGCCCGGGAAGTGTACGAATCCATGGTGCGTCTCATTCCCAATTTTTCGGCTGCTGAGGCTGGGTTGCAACGGATTTTGGCGAACCAGCGTGTGCAGGATCGCAAGCTTGTCAGCGTTGCAGCGAATCAGATGTGGCAAGATTCAGGCGTGAACCTGCAGATCGGGATGCCTGTACATACGGATGTCAAGGGTAGCTGGAAAGTTGTCTACGAAACGGGACCCAAGGGAATTGAAATTCCCAAAGAATTCCAGCAACGTGACAGTCGGATCAAATTGGGGTCGTTGATTGGGGTGGTCGTGAATTCCCCTGCTGAACTCAAGGATGCGAAACCTTTTCTGATCGAACATGGCAAGGACTTCAATGCTAATAAATCCGGTCGCCTGTTCCTGCGAATGTTTGACGTGGACCACACAGACAACGATGGTAAAATGTTGGTGATGATCCATAGCACCTTCGCCAATTGAATGAATTGCGGTGCAGCGATCGGAACATCATGCAATCACGATCACCTCAACCATTGGCTCCGATGCCTTGATGACAGAGGAACACGATCGCGATGTGGCTTAGGCTGCAAACATCAGCGGCGCAGGAACAGAATCGAAAGCGAGTTGTCCCCGGTCAAGGATTCGGGAAAACCCGTTCGTTCGGGTCGCGAACCTCTTTCATTTCAACCGCATCCCCTTTGGCTTCGGGAACGGTTGTGGTCTCGTCTTGATCGGGTTGTCCCCGGTACATCATCAGGCAGGACACACTGATTAACGAGACTGCGACAAGGCGTTTGAATCGTGCGGGTGAGATTCTGCGACTTGCCAGCATCCCTGCCTGGACACCCGCGATCGACAGGATTGCAATGATCAGAATCGACCATCCGGAGCCCACCGTGACGTGTCCCCGAAAGATCAATAAGCCGAATTTGTAGAAGGCGATGATCAGCAGGCATTGAGTGACAAAGGCCTTGAAACGATTCTGGTTCCAATCCTGTTTTAGACCAAAGGCTGCCACTGGTGGTCCGGCAATGCTGACGGCACCAGCAAGAAATCCACCCGCTGCGCCAGCAAAAAAGCAGGCAGCGGTCTGTTTGTCTGCGGTAGAGTTTGGCTCATGTTTCCGAAGGCTCATCCAGACCATGCCAAGGATTCCGAGTCCCGTGCCGCGTACCAGCCAGTCGAGGGGAAGCCATTCGAACAGGGCGAAACCCAGCGGTAAGAAAATGGCAGCGCCCAGCAGAGCTGGGCGAAGGGATTTCCAATCGACTCCATCACGGTAGGCCCATGCTGCCATCATCAGCATGGGAACACTACTGACCGAAACGATCACATGAGCAGAGCGGCCATCGATAAAGAATGGCAACAGCGAGATGGCGACGATACCAAAACCAAACCCAATCGCACTGTGGATGAACCCTGCAAAAAATGCGATTGCTGCGAGGATTCCGAGGAGAGCGAGGTCAATCTCCACTACTCGGGAAGCTCCTCGCCACGGGTTTCTCTACCAAACAGGACTACCACCGCCCCGAGCAAGTACAGCGGAGACAAAAGCAGAGCCTGCGATTCAGGTTCCAGCTTTACTGCAAACCCGAAAATCAAAAATGCTGCTGCAGTGCCAAGTCGTCCCATGTTGAAACAGAATCCTGCTCCGGTTC
>JACLAC010014449.1_pt1 | contig 23349 bp, 20 predicted proteins | sample 8027881 | NCBI WGS metagenome assembly JACLAC01 (sample SAMN15725517, study PRJNA655200) | protist metagenome | isolation source: fluorescence activated cell sorting (FACS) single amplified genomes of... | place: Spain: Blaines Bay Microbial Observatory, Mediterranean Sea | collected 2016-01-19 | reverse complement strand
GACCCTGACAAGGTTCGGGCGTTAATACTGCATGAGTCCGAATCACCAACTAGCATAACATATTTTTGGCAGTCAATTGTTTTATCTTTGTGCCTAGACCCAAAGTCATCTGATGTTAGCTGTTCATTGTTCATTGTTCATTGACCTTGCCAAAACGGCGATCGCGTTTTTGATAAGTCAGCAAAGCCTTATGAAATTCAATTCGATTAAAATCTGGCCACAAGGTAGAAGTGACGTAAATTTCGGCATAGGCCATTTGCCAGAGTAAAAAATTACTAATTCTCATTTCACCACTGGTACGAATCAAAAGGTCGGGGTGGGGAATTCCTGTGGTATATAAGTGTTGCTCGAATACTGCTTCATCGATCTGGCTAGTTTTTAAGTATCCTTTTTCGACTTTAGAAGCAATCGCCTGGCAAGCCTGAATAATTTCGTGTCTACCGCCATAGTTAGTAGCGACAGTAAACTGGATACCTTGGTTGTGTTTCGTATCTTCCATAGAGCGATCGATCTCTTGGCGCAGCGAGTCTGGTAAGTCCTCAAGGTTGCCTACAAAACGGATCTTAACGTTCTCTTTCTTCATCTCCTGCAATTCTCTTCGCAGTACTCTCTCGAACAAAGTCATTAAAAACTGTACTTCCGCTTGTGGTCTGCCCCAGTTTTCTGTCGAAAAAGCATAGGCGGTTAATGCTGGAATGCCCCAGTCTTTACAGCAACGCAATAAATCTTTTAAAACATCTACACCTTTTTGATGACCGATAATACGGGGTTTGCCTTGGTTTTTGGCCCAACGACCATTGCCATCCATAATTACCGCTACGTGCTGTGGTAAAAGGTTTTTTCTTAAATCTGTAGGTAGTTGTTGCAAAATGACTGGCTGCTCTAAGCTCATTATTAAATAGGGTTCAAAGCTAAATGAGAGACATAATTTAGCCAAAGAATTTCATCTATTTGTTCGACTAATGTTTTCTAGACAAAGGCGATCTCAACCAAACATATGCTTGTTAAAAGCTTATTAAAAGGCATTTTGTTCGATTAAACTGTCGAACCTAAGAAAATATTATCGTTTCTTCTGACGGAAATTTGATGGTAATAAGCGCAAAATACGCTCTAGTATAATTTTTCCCTGGAAACCAATTTTACGGCTGATACGTACTGCATCTCCTTCAACTATTGGAGTAAACCTAGCTTGCAATAGCTCTTTTAGTTTACTACTAGTTAGGGGTCGATTTAACGTTCCTTTTTCAGCCAAAGAAATCGACCCAGTTTCTTCTGAAACTACAATACACAAACATTTTTCGACTCGTTCGGTAATTCCCATAGCAGCACGGTGTCGAGTTCCTAATTGCCGAGAAGCGGTACGTTCGGAAAGTGGCAAAATTGCTGCTGCGGTCTTAATTCTAGAGCCGCTAATTACTACCGCACCATCATGTAATAAAGTAGTAGTTTGAAAAATGGTTTGTAAAAGTTCCTTGGAAACTTCTGCGTTCAGGCGAACCCCTACCGAAACAAAATCCTCGTCTTCTAAAGAGCCAGTGGTTTCCATTAAGACCAATGCTCCAGTACGATTTTGAGATAATTCTTTAATAGCATCGACAATGCGATCGATTACGCTATCTGATTGAGTTTTGGGTCTACCAGAACTTTCAAACAACTTAAAAATCTCGCCTTTGCCAATCTGTTCGAGAAGACGGCGAAACTGAGATTGAAAGAGCACTGCCATTGCTACAGCAGAACCTAGCACTAATTTTTCTAAGAGAAATTTGAGCAACTGTAGCTCTAACTGTCCACTGACTACAGTTGCCAGCATCAGGACGATAAATCCTCTTACCATCCATAGGCTACGGCGTTCGCCCTCGCCAATAATTAGCAGCAGAGCATAGCTGAAAGCCAATACCAAGACTAAATCGATGATATTAATCAAATCTGGCAACCAGGAAATAATCCGAGCTGAGTCAGGAACTAAACCCGACAATGACATTATTTTTAGTTATTTAACTGCGATTGGTTAACGAGACACAAAATTAAGAAATTCAAAGTTTGAATTATATTCTTAAGCCTAGCAACTAAGATCTAAGCTACTGGCTTCTATACTAAATCTACTCTTCGCGTTTTACCAGTCTTTCAGGTAAGCGATCGCGTTCGAGCAAATTATCATAGGTTTCACGCTCAATAATTAAATTGGCTTCCCCCTCATAAACTACTATCGCTGCTGGTCTACCAATTCGATTATAGTTGGATGCCATGCTGTAGTTATACGCTCCCGTGTCTAAGACTACTAGAATATCTCCAGGTTTGGTTTTGGGCAAGTTAGCATCATTAATTAAAACGTCTCCAGATTCGCAGTGCTTACCAGCTACCGTAACTCGTTCGGTTGTAGCTTCATTCATGCGGTTAGCGATTACAGCGCGATAGACCGATTGGTATGTAATCGGGCGCGGATTATCCGACATTCCTCCGTCAACGGCAATATAGGTGTTAATCTCGGGGATCTTTTTACGGCTACCAATGGTATAAGCCGTAACACAGGCAGTACCAATCAAGGATCGTCCTGGTTCGGCAATTAGCTTGGGCAATGGCAAAGAAGCTGCATTACAAGCTTTTTCTATGGATTTACTAACTGCTTTTACCCATTCTGAAATACTTGGTGGATCGTCAGATTCTGTATAGCGGATACCCAAACCACCACCAACGTTAAGAGTTGTTACGTTCAAACCATATTCTCGAGCTTTTTTCATCCAATCAACCAAAACTCCTGCCAAGTCTTGATGCGGTTGACGTTCAAAGATTTGCGAACCAATATGAGCGTGTAGACCGATAAAATTGAGGTTTGAGTGTTTGTGAATGAAAGCAAAAACCTCATTAATTTGATTGGGGTCGAAACCAAATTTACTATCTAAATGACCGGTGCGAATGTATTCGTGGGTATGACACTCAATTCCAGGAGTGATCCGCACCATTATCGCAATTGGTTGTTGGTGTTCTCGCTCGGACATTCCCGCTAAAAGATCCAACTCCAACCAATTATCTACCATAATCGTACAGCCAGTCTCTACCGCAAATTCCAGTTCCGCAGCAGATTTATTGTTGCCGTGAAAATAGATTTTATCGGGATTAACTCCCGACTGCAATGTAGTATATAGTTCCCCTCCAGAAACTACATCAAACCCCAACCCTTCGCTATCGATAATTCGACATACGGCAGTACAACTCCAGGCTTTTGAAGCGTAAATTACTTGTGATTGTCCGCCATAATAATTAGCAAAGCTATCACGATACTGCCGACAAGCCGTTCTGAGGGTAAATTCATCCAATACATATAGAGGAGAACCATACTGCTTTACTAGCTGTTGCAGTTCGCAGCCACCGATTTCTAGCTGATTATTACGATTAACTTTAGCCGTTAAGGGCATTAATTCTTGATTGGGAGAGGGAGGAAGTTCCAAACTTGTAATTTGAGGAACATAACGATGTCCGGTATTTGGTACACTGCGATCGGTCGAAAGCATAATTCTATCTATCTATTTTATTGGCGAGCAAAATCTTAATAATTACTTATTTTCTAGTCTACAGTTGTCTTAAGACAAAAACTAGATAAATTGCGCTAAATACAACTTAATTATCTATAATAAATACTTATAAAGGTGCAATTATGCTTTATACAGTAGTATTTAATCTTCTGTAGTGATTATCAAAATTAAGCCTTTGACATCTAAGCGGGTGACTGAAATAGTAGCTTTAGACAAAATTTGTATTGGTGGTTTGTGGACAGCAGAGGCATATTTAAGAGAAATTGAAAGTTCGAGAAGTACGTTATTAGCTTTATATCTCGATCGCGAAAGCTATGAATTAGAGCAAATGATTGGTATGGCTTGTCTGTGGGCAATCGTAGACGAGGCTCATATTACACTATTGGCAATTCATCCTGACTATCGCCAACAGGGATTAGCACAGTTATTATTGTTAACTTTATTAAAGGATGCGATCGCCCGTAAATTAGAATGGGCAACTTTAGAAGTAAATATTAATAATTGGAAAGCAATTAGTTTGTATAAAAAATTTGGCTTTGAGGTTGTAGGAACTAGAAAGGGATACTATCAACCAACTGGAGAAGACGCACTAGTTTTATGGCTAAAAGATATACAGCGGGAAGAATTTCAAGATAGCCTGGTTCGATGGCAACAGACCATAAGCAATTATTTACGTCAAAATCAATACGATTTAGGCTAGTTCAAAAACTGTCAATTTGACTACCGTATTTTCCCTCCTTTATAGGCAGAGACAGTAAACCAAAAGGCTGTGCTAAAATCACCATACAAGGGCAAAGCAGCAGGTGGATGGAAAGAACATATGTTTGAACGCTTCACAGAGAAGGCAATAAAAGTAATTATGTTAGCCCAGGAGGAAGCACGCCGTCTGGGTCATAACTTCGTAGGAACTGAACAAATCCTCTTAGGTTTAATCGGGGAGGGTACTGGAGTCGCTGCCAAAGTACTCAAGTCAATGGGTGTCAATCTTAAAGATGCTCGCATTGAAGTTGAGAAAATTATCGGGCGCGGTTCGGGTTTTGTGGCAGTAGAAATTCCTTTTACCCCTAGAGCTAAAAGAGTTTTAGAATTATCTTTAGAAGAAGCACGCCAGTTAGGTCACAACTACATTGGTACTGAACATCTACTTTTAGGGTTAATTAGAGAGGGTGAGGGAGTCGCTGCAAGAGTCCTCGAAAATCTGGGCGTAGACTTATCCAAAGTCCGCACTCAGGTGATCAGAATGTTGGGAGAAACTGCCGAAGTAGCTGCCGGTTCTAGCGGTACTCAGGGTAGAAATAAAACTCCTACTCTCGATGAATTCGGCTCTAATCTAACTCAAATGGCAGGGGAAGGAAAGTTAGACCCTGTAGTCGGTAGACAAAAAGAAATCGAACGGGTAATTCAAATTCTCGGTCGTCGTACTAAAAATAACCCAGTTCTAATTGGCGAACCTGGAGTTGGTAAAACTGCGATCGCCGAAGGTTTAGCCCAACGCATCGCTAATAAAGATATTCCCGATATTCTTGAAGAAAAACGTGTTGTTACCTTAGATATTGGTTTATTAGTAGCTGGTACCAAGTATCGTGGAGAATTTGAGGAACGCCTCAAAAAAATCATGGACGAAATACGTCAGGCTGGAAATGTAATTCTAGTTATTGACGAGGTACATACTTTAATTGGTGCAGGTGCAGCCGAAGGAGCGATTGATGCAGCTAACATTCTTAAGCCAGCTTTAGCTAGAGGAGAATTGCAGTGTATTGGTGCTACTACTCTAGATGAATACCGCAAGCACATCGAGCGTGACGCAGCCTTAGAACGTCGTTTTCAACCCGTTCAGGTAGGCGAACCTACAGTAGACGAAACTATCGAAATTCTCTATGGTTTGCGCGAGCGTTACGAACAACACCATAAATTAAAAATATTAGACGAAGCTTTAGAAGCAGCAGCCAAACTATCAGATCGCTATATTAGCGATCGCTATTTACCAGATAAGGCGATCGATTTAATCGACGAAGCTGGTTCTCGCGTCCGTTTGATTAATTCTCAACTTCCTCCAGCAGCCAAAGAGCTGGACAAGGAATTAAGAGAAATTCTCAAGCAAAAAGACGATGCCGTAAGATCTCAAGACTTCGACCAGGCTGGAGAACTGCGCGATCGCGAAATGGAAATTAAAGAACAAATCCGTACCATTGCTTCCAATAAGAAGAATGAAGCTGATGGTGGAGAAGATTCTCCCTTTGTCGATGAAGAGGAAATCGCACACATTGTTGCTTCTTGGACTGGTGTTCCAGTTAACAAGATTACCGAATCTGAATCCGAGAAATTAATGCACATGGAGGATACCCTTCACCAGCGCATTATCGGACAAGAAGACGCAGTTAAAGCAACCTCTCGCGCCATCAGAAGAGCCAGAGTCGGTTTGAAAAATCCCAATCGTCCCATCGCTAGCTTTATCTTCTCTGGACCTACTGGAGTTGGTAAAACCGAACTTACCAAAGCATTAGCAACCTACTTCTTTGGTTCGGAAGACGCGATGATTCGTCTGGATATGTCCGAATATATGGAGCGCCATACAGTTTCTAAACTCATTGGTTCTCCTCCAGGATATGTTGGCTATAACGAAGGTGGACAGTTAACAGAAGCCGTACGTCGTCGACCTTATACAGTGGTGCTATTTGATGAGATTGAAAAAGCACACCCCGATATCTTCAATATGCTATTACAGATCTTAGAAGATGGTCGCTTAACTGATGCTAAAGGTAGAACGGTAGATTTTAAAAATACTCTTCTGATTTTAACCTCTAATATCGGTTCTAAGGTGATTGAAAAAGGTGGTGGCGGTCTTGGTTTTGAGTTTGCTGACGACCAAGCAGAAGCAAAATACAACCGTATTCGTTCTTTGGTCAACGAAGAGTTAAAAAGCTACTTCCGTCCAGAGTTTCTCAACCGTCTCGACGAAATCATTGTCTTCCGTCAGCTAAACAAAGACGAAGTCAAAGAAATCAGCGAAATCTTACTCAAAGAAGTATTCCAACGCTTAACCGAGAAAGATATTACCCTAGAGGTTAGCGAGAAATTTAAAGAGCGCTTAGTTGATGAAGGATACAATCCCGCCTACGGTGCGCGTCCTTTACGTAGAGCAATCATGCGTCTTCTAGAAGATGTCTTAGCTGAAGAAATTCTTTCTGGTCGTCTTGGTGAAGGAGATACTGCAACAGTAGATATCGATGAAGAAAACAAAGTTGCCATTATTCCGCAAAAAGAGAAAGTAGAACTACTTCCGTCTTCTTAATGGCTAAATTGTAATTAAATAAGTAACTTGGGTAGAGAGGTAAAAATCTCTACCTTTTTTATTGCTTGATAGATTTAAACAATTAATACTAAATCCGATTTACAAAGGATATTTTATTTACAAATAAGACATTGAAAGTAGCTTAAACCCTTTTTCCCTTTTCCCCGTCATCACCTGTTAATAGCATATCTCAACAGGATTTAGGATTAATAGCGATCGCCTTTGCTACTTAAACAAGTCGTAAATTTAATTTTTCAGAATATTTTGGATATTATGCTGAATTTCCGCCCACTGACGGGGAAACTTATTTTTAGAGTAGACAAGTAAGGCTTTGTTCAAAAAAGCGATCGCCTGTTGTTTATTTTCTTCCTTATCGCCTTTGACTCGATGACGGTAAGCACCACCAAGATTATTATTCAGCATCGCCCAGTTGTAGGGGAACTTTTCTAAAGTATGAATTGATAAAGCGTTTTGATAATGAGAGATCGAGCGTTCGATGTTGTAGTTTTTATCTCCTTTAATCCGAGATTGAAAAGCGTTGCCCATATTATTCTGCAACATTGCCCAGCGGTGAGGATTTTTGGCAAGGGTATAGATAGTCAACGCTTGTTCTAAATGATCGATCGCGATTTCAATATTTTCTGCTTTGTCACCTTTGAGACGATTAGGATAAATGTCACCTAAATTATTGTGAGAGGCTGCCCAATCTTGAGGATAGTCGTTTAGAGTATGAACCAACAAGGCGCGATTATAGCAAGCGATCGCCATTTCAACATTTTTAGCGCGATCGCCCTGCAATCTATAGGTATAAGCGATACCCAAGTTACGCTGAGTATTACCCCAGATCTCAGGATATTTGGCACGAGTAATTACTTCTAAAGCTAGCTGATAAGTAGCAATTGCCTGCTCGATGTTTTCTTGACGACTACCTAAAACGCGATCGCGATAAACATTAGCTAAATTAGATTGAATCATCGCCCAATCTTTGGGGAAAGCCGCGATTGGATAGGCTTTTAAAGCTGCCTGATATGCCACAATTGCTAATTCGATGTTGTTTGATTTATCGCCTGCGGGAAAGGCACTGATCAAATTACCGAAGTTGACTAAATCATTAGCAATTGCTTTTGCCTGATTTGGTTCTACAGCAGGAATAGTTTCATTTGCCCAGTATTTAAGAATTTTCGTCGTGTTGCGATCGAGCTTATCTTGATTTTCTCGAATAAAAGCATATATTTGTCCTGGATCGAGGCGATTGGAGACTTGCTGTAACAAATTCATTAAAAACTCGAAATAGTCTCGGCGTTGATTTGAGGAAGTGTTCTTTTTTTCAAGCTGTAATAATTTACCTGCCAAATTAATCAGACGTTCGGCATGAGCAATATTACCTCCACGCCTATAATTATCACCTACAGACATCAAGCAGCTAATAAACTGTTGATTGACCAATTCTGGATGAGCGTTCAAAATATTAATTTCTTGCTCTTGAGGGTTACTCAGTAAAACATCAATTAACTTGAGATAGGGACGTTCTAACTTGCTCATGAGAAAAGACTAATTTAGATCGGCTTTATCTTACAACCGTATAATATATCCGTCTTCATTCCTAATATCTGTATACTGTGACTGCAAATAAAAAATCATCTTCTACCGTAGGCAGTATCGCTAAACTAGTCGCGATCGCAACATTAGTTAGTAAGCTTTTTGGTTTTGTGCGTGAATTAGTAGTTTCGGCTGCTTTTGGGCTTGGTCCAGTAAAAAATGCTTATGCTTACGCCTATACCATTCCTGGCTTTTTATTTGTTTTAATTGGTGGAATTAATGGACCATTTCACAGTGCCTTAGTTAGCATTCTTGCCAAAAAAAATAAGTCAGAAGCTCCAGCAATTGTCGAAACAGTTTCTACTTTGGTCAGTATTTTACTGCTATTACTTACAGCTTTAATTATTATTTTTGCGGGAAATTTAATCGGTATATTAGGACCAGAATTAGCCCCAGAAGTAAAAAGTCTGGCTACCTTACAATTAAGGATCATGGCTCCGATGGCTCTGCTAGCTGGATTAATTGGTATTGGTTTTGGTACTCTAAGTGCTGCGGAAAACTATTTGCTGCCCAGCATCAGTCCTTTGTTTTCTAGCACCGTAATTACTGTTGGGGTAGGTATAATTTTTTGGCAGCTAAAAGAACAGCTCAACACGCCTAGATACTTTCAAATTGGCGCAATTGTTTTGGCGGTTGCCACCTTAGGAGGAGCAGTCTTACAGTGGTTGGCACAATTAATCGTGCAGTGGCGGGCTGGAATGGGCACGTTAAAGTTACGGTTAAATCCAAAGACATCGGGAGTTATAGACGTATTTAAAGTAATGATTCCGGCTACCCTTTCATCGGGAATGTTGTATGTCAATTTAAACGTCGATCAATTTTTTGTTTCGGGTATAGCTGGGGCGGCGGCGGCACTGCAAAATGCTACCTTCATTTTTATTACGCCTTTAGGCATTATTTCTAACGCAATTTTAGTACCTTTTTATCCAGTCTTTTCTCGATTGGCTGCCCCAGAAAACTGGCAAGAATTAAAGGTTCGTATCCGTCAGGGACTATTTCTGAGCGCACTAACAATGTTGCCCTTCACTGCTATTTTTATGTCCTTAGCTTTACCCATTATTAGACTGGCTTTCGAGCGCGGTCAATTTAGCTTTCAAAATGCTCGATTTGTTGCTTCTTTGCTGGTTGTATATGGCTTTGGAATGTTCTTTTATATGGCCAGAGATGTTTTGATTAGGGTCTTCTATGCGTTAGGAGATGGAACGACACCCTTTAAAATTAGCATCATTAATATCTTTATCAACGCTATTTTAGATTATTTCTTAGTGGGAACTTTTGGTGCCCCAGGTTTAGTTATGGCAACTGTAGGGGTAAACATCATTTCAATGGTTATCTTCTTGTGGATTTTACACCGACGCTTGAACGGATTGCCTTTATTGAATTGGGGTAAAGGAATTTTGAGCTTGCTCGTGGCTAGCGCGGTAGCGGGGTTGGCTAGCTATGGTGTAAGCAAAGCTTGGGAAAGTGCGATCGGTAATAATAATTTATTTCTGCTTCTAATCGAATTAACGATTTCTAGTTCAGTAGCAATAATTGTTTTTGGTTTAATCGCGATACAGTTGAGATTGCCCGAACTCAATCTATTAATAGGTAGAATTCGTCAAAAATTTGGTAGATAAATTGCTCGATTTTTTTACGCGATCGAGATCGAGAGATAGGAAAGAAATTATTTATTCCTCCTACTTCCTCTCTTATCCCCGATCGTTTTATTTGCCCATCCCTAACTGCTGGGCTTTCTGATAGACTTTTCCTTCCGTCAATAGCGAAGGTGCAATTACTACATCTACCTGCTGCATTTCTTTAAGATCTTTTGCCCCTAAAGTTCCCATACTAGTTTTAATCGCACCAAGTAGGTTATGTGTTCCGTCATCGAGCTTGGCGGGACCTACCATAATTTCCCTAATAGTCCCTGTAGTTCCAACTTTGATTCTAGTTCCACGGGGTAAAACGGGGCTAGGAGTTGCCATTCCCCAGTGAAAATCGCCTCCAGGAGCTTCGGCAGCCCGAGCAATCGGCGAGCCGATCATCACCGCATCTGCACCACAGGCAAGACATTTACAAATATCTCCCCCAGTGACAATTCCACCATCAGAAATTACTGGTACATATCTACCAGTTTCGGCGTGATAATCATCCCGCGCCGCAGTACAGTCAGCAGTGGCAGTAGCTTGTGGTACGCCTACTCCCAAGACCCCACGAGAAGTACAGGCTGCACCGGGACCAATACCGACCAACACGCCAGCGGCACCAGCCTTCATCAGCTTCATTGCCACTTCGTAGGTAACGCAGTTGCCCAAGATTACGGGCATTGGCATCTCTTGACAAAAACTGGTAAGGTCCAAAGGCGCGATCGCTTCTGGAGACAAATGATCGGTTGAGACTACCGTAGCTTGAACAAATACTAGATCGGCTCCCGCGTCGGCGACAATTTTGCCGTACTTACTCGCTCCTGCGGGAGTTAAGCTAACTGCGGCGATCGCATCTTGGCTTTTAATTTCCTGAATTCTTTTAGTAATTAGTTCTGGTTTAATCGGTTCGGCATAAAGTTCCTGCATCAAACCGACAAAACCGTCTTTCCCCACCGATTCAATTTTAGTTAAAATTGGTTCTGGATCTTCATATCTAGTTTGTATTCCTTCTAAATTTAATACTCCGATCGAGCCTAACTGTGATAGCAGAACTGCCATTTTGACATCAACTACCCCATCCATAGCACTCGCTAAAATAGGTATTTCGCGAGTAATTCCGCCAATTTCCCAAGTGGTGTCTGCCAAACTAGGGTCTAGGGTACGCACTCCTGGAGAAAGTGCTATTTCATCAAATCCATAGGCTCTACGAGCCTGTTTGCCGCGACCAATTGATATTTCCACGCTCTCTTATCCGTTCCCAAAGATTATTAGCTTAGGCTATCAAATTTTATTACCCTTTGAACATGGGTTAATAGTAAAAGTTTTAGAGCTAATAGCTTTTTTAGCTAATTTTTTGGTAAATGCGATCGCGCTACCCGCAGGTTTACGAATGTCGTTGACTCCTACTTCTGCAATCTTTATTGTTAACGTTAATTTTAAGCTATATTTTTGTAGAGATCCCTTACTTCAACAGATGAATATGAGTGTGGTTTAGACTTACAAAAATTATCACAAAACACAAAACAATTCACCCAGTTAAAATAGCTCAATTATGAAACCAAATTGAGAAAATAGGGAGAGTTTGAATTTTGTGGTTATTTTCATTTTCTCCCTACTTGCTCTTATTTCTCTCTCTATTTTCCCCTCTCACCATTTGGTTAGTCTCAACTACAGTTATTCATTTTCGAGTATTATTTCGAGGAAGGGTTACGGTAAAGGTAGTTCCCTGTTGTAAATTGCTTTCTACAGTAATTTGACCTTGATGATTTTCCACAATCGCTTTAGCGATCGCCAGTCCTAAACCCGCTCCCGTAGGGGTATCGATCTGACGCTGAGAAGAACGAGCGGGATCGGCTCGATAAAAGCGATCAAAAATATGAGGTAGAGCAGATTCGGGTATACCCTTGCCATTGTCGGTTACTTTTACCTGTAGTTTATGTTGGCGAAGATTATCTTTGGCTCTTATAGTTTTATGAGGAAGCTCTATTGAAGCTAATTCTACTTCTACCGCTGAATCTACCGCTGCTTTGGGTTCCGTATGCTCGATCGCATTAGCAATTAAATTGGTAAACAAACGTGACAAATAGTCCCAGTCGCCGTAAACGGTAAAAATGTCTTCTTCTGAATATACTGTTTTAGGTTCGACGATATGTAATGATAAAAACAAATCTTTTTGAGTGGCAGCAATTCTCTGTTCTTCAATTACATCAATTAATAAAGCATCGAGGGGCACAGACTGCCAATCTAGCTGTACCATTCCACTATCAGAACGAGCTAAGAACAATAAATCGTTAACTAAGCGCCCTAATTTCTGTGTTAGGCGTTCGATGATTTGTAGCTGTCTTTTCTGTAGCTGAGGTTCTGCTTCGGGATAGGCTAATGCCATTTGGACATTAGTCTGAATAGTAGCAATAGGATTGCGTAATTCGTGGGAAGCATCAGCAGTAAATTGTTTCAAACTAGAATAAGAAACCTGTACGGGCTTCATTGCAATACCAGATAAAAACCAACCTATTGCTCCAACACAAAGTACCATCAGACTCGTACCAACAACAAGATCTTTGGTTAGTTGATTGATTGGTTTGGTAACTTCAAACCAAGGATGACTTACTCGCAAATAACCTAAAGCACGATGGTCTAATTCAACTTTTTGTACAATTTGACGAAAAATACGATCGCCGCTTAAGTAAACCGTTTCCCCACTTCGATCGGGGTGAAGAGGATAGTCTATCGGTTGTTCAAACGTAGACCACAATAATTTTTTTTGGGGATCGAACCATTCCAAATCGATCCGATCACCATCAAGACTACTTGCATTACGATTGAAGCTCGCATCAACATTTACACCATACCTACCCTTAGTTTCTGCCAAGGGCTGAATCACTAAAGAGCGATCGACTACTTCAACTACATGCTTTAAAGTATCATCTATACGATCTACCAAAGTATTGCGGACGTAAAAATATACCCCTGTAGCAAACAATAACAATAAAATTGCCGTTACCGTAGTATACCATAAAGCTAAGCGACGACGAGTTGATTGAAATAGTAAGTTCATTTACAGAATGTTGAATCTTGATTATTTGATGATGAATAATAAATAGATACAATACGCTAACTTTGGTTTTTAGAATGCAAGACTTTTTTCAAAATGTTTCTCGTTATCCTCGTTATCTGATTAGCTTTACCTTAGGCATTTTTTGGTTTTTTTTACAGCAGTTAAAACCTTTTTTGAAAAATCCAATTACCGCAATCGCTTTAGTCGGTTTTATCATGGGTGGGTTTTCTTTAATTTATTTAACTTTAGAAGCGATGTTAGGTATCAGTTAGACTAAATTAGACCGCGATTGGAGTAAAAGGGAACAATTAGACTCAGGAATTTGGCTTATACCTAGACTAAGATCGATTAAACAAACAATAAAAAAAGCCAATTATGATTCCAATCAACGACGAAAACCCCAGCCCCAGTACTCCGATTGTAGTTTATGCGTTGCTCGCTATTAATATCGTAGTTTTCATACATCAAATGTCTTTGGGTTCGGGGTTAGATGATTTTTTTCAACTTTATGCAGTTATCCCGCAAGAGTTGAGCGCCAGTTTTAATGGAGTAGCAATCAATCAGCCCGTACCAGAAATTGCCACCTTAGTTACTTCCCAATTTTTACATGGAGGATTAGCTCATATTGGGGGGAATATGTTATTTTTGTGGACTTTTGGTGACAATATCGAGCACGATCTCGGACATTTTAAATTCCTCTTATTTTATTTAATTTGTGGAATTTTGGCGGGTCTAACGCACTGGTTTTTTGGTATGCAGTCAGATGTTCCCACTATCGGAGCAAGTGGCGCGATCGCCGGTGTGATGGGTGCGTATTTAATTAAATATCCTAAAGCCAGAATTGTTACCCTATTACCTTTATTTATCATTTGGACTACAGTACGTATTCCAGCCATCTATTTTCTTGGCTTTTGGTTTATTCAGCAGGCATTTAGTAGCGTTGCTTCTTTAGGAATGCCTGAAGCAGGTGGAGTAGCTTACTGGGCCCATGCAGGAGGCTTTGTTTTTGGGGCAGTTTTGGGTCCCATGCTGGGCTTAATGAGCGATCGCCGTTGACCCCAGAGAAATAGCAATCTCTTACCGAGTAAAGTTTATTTTAAAATTTAGTTTCTATAATCTTAGATTACTTTTATTATGTTTATCGGTTAATCGTCTATAAAAACACCAGTCATAGCCGATCTATGACTGGTTGTATTCAAGTTATATGAGAAACTTGCTAGTAACTAAAGCTATTATGCATCAGTAGCTTCGTCAAATAAGTTGACTTTGACTACTTTGTTTTTTTCTTCTTCAGCTTTAGGTAGAGTTAGGTGAAGAATACCGTTTTTATATTCTGCACTTACTTTGGTATTTTGAATTTTCGCAGGTAAAGGAATTACTCTTTGGAAACTACCATAACGAAATTCGGAACGGGTTCTACCTGCCTCTTCGGATGTAATTTCAGACTTGCGTTCGCCAGAAATAGAGATGCTTTTATGTGTAGCTTCAATATTTAAATCTGCCGGTTGCATTCCAGGAACTTCTAACTGTAAAACAATGTTTTCTTCAGTTTCTGTTAGTTCGGCTGCGGGTAATTTGGATAAATTACCAAATTCAGTAAAAGATGCTGGAGTCATAACATCATCAAACATTCTATTTAGTTGACGCTGTAAAGAATTCATTTCTTGCCAAGGGTTATAACGAACAATTGCCATATTTTTATTTTCCTTTGTTGTATTTATTGGTTATTCTTTTCTCGCTTTGATATTATTTTAGGCAATTGTTTGGGTGGCTGTAAGTGTGGTTTATTGCCCTTTTGAGTAGCGTTTACTTCCCGAACTAAATGGTCGAGAAAACCCTACATGAAAAAATATAATTCTTTGAAAGTTACTATTATTTAAGTATGAAGAGACTGCCGAAAAACAAAATACAGCAATACGGGTTAACGTTAGGACACTTATTAGTTATTACTTATTACTTACGAGCAGATTAATAAACTTATCTATCTCTAATTTTGTACGGCTATACATCCTCGACCAAATCGTCTGTCAAATACGATCGCGACACAATATGTAATCGAGCTAAATATTAAAGCGATCGCCTAGTTACGATAAATGCTCGGGCGATCGCTATTGGTTTTTCAGAAAATCTTCTTCGTGGCGATACACGTTTATCTATTTAGCTTCTTCGAGTTGATCTAAACGCAACCAAACGCTCGGAGTAGGAACATAAAACTGAATCAGAGCATATTCATCTTGAACTTCCAAAATCTCTCCTTTGCTATTTAATAAATAAGAAGGAAGACGTGCATCGCTGGCTTTAGCCTCTAAGCTACCCTCAACTTTTTCTTTAATCACACGAACTAGTGAACCTTTTTTCATGCCTGCCATAATTAGTTGTTTTAGAGAATACTTATATCAACTGAATCTAGATTAAACTATTTTTCGATAGTAAAAAGCTAATCTGTCGGATCTAATACTCAAGATTTAGTTATGAGTTCAATCGAGCTTAGCCAGTTCAACAGTAGAGAATTAAACTGTTCTGGATATTCGTCGTGAGGGCAGTGTCCTGCTTCTAGTTCTACTAGCTTTAAACGAGGGTTCAAAGAAGCGATCTCCCGCGCCTGTTTTGGCGGAATCATTTTATCCTGTAAACCCCAAACTAACAGTATTGGTACATCAACTAAGGGCAGTAGGTCTTTGACCGATTTAGCAAAGCTTGCCTTTCTAACGCTACGAGATAACCGAAACAGAGTTTGTTCGGAACCTTCGTCATAGGCAGGGCTGGACAAAATTTCTACCAGTTCTTCGGTAACGGCTTCTTTATTTGGATAAGCAATTCCCGCCCACTTACGAATAACATTAGGTCTTCTAACAATTTTTAGTAAACTTCTAATCAACAAGGGAGAAGCAAACAAATTTTCAATCTTAGTAATGATAGGGCGAACTATAGGCGGCAACATATCTTCCCGTATTGATACGTCTGGCAGGCTTAACATTACTAGTCCTCGAACCATTTTGGGGTAGGTAACGCTGGTATTCAAACAAACTAACGAACCAATTGAGTTGCCCACCAAAATCGCGGGAGTACCGATAAATGTTTGCCAAAAAGCATGAACTTGTTCTGTCCATAAAGCCGCACTATAGTCGATGTCTGCTTTTCTAGATGCGCCAAAGCCCAAAAGATCTAAAGCATAGACTGAATAGCGTTCGGCCATCGCAGGTAAATTATGCCGCCAATGTTCGATGCTGGCACCAAAACCATGAATAAAAATAATTGATAATTGACTGTTACCAGAATCAGTTTTCGCTTTTAAATAACTATAACGAGTCTGCCATCCCCGCCATACCCAATCTCTTTGATTACCAATACGTTCTTGCCAGGGGCGATCTTCAGTCATCTTTTTTATTAGCGCGATCGCTATAATCTGATTTAAATTTAACGATCTCCAAACTTCAAAAATATTTACATCTTACAATGTTAGTACTCAAAGCTTTTCTGGAGCGAGATTAAGGGTAAGTTGAAGTAAAAGATAAAGTTAACTTAATATTCTATTAATAGCACGATCTGTAAAATGGTAGATGATACATAATATATATATCATCGTTAATTTTTACCAGACAATATTATCAACATAAAAGGAAAGACAAAATACGCCTGTGAGAGATAGAAGACGCAGTAACAATAGTCGCGATCTAACCAAAACTAACGAAAGAATTCGCTTCCCCGAAATTCGTGTTATAGACTCAGAAGGTGAGCAGCTAGGGATTATTACCCCGAAAGAGGCTTTAGCAAGAGCGCAAGAAAAAGGCTTAGATTTGGTTTTAGTCAGCGAAACCGCCAAGCCCCCTGTCTGTAAAATTATGGATTATGGGAAATATAAGTACGAGCAAGATAAGAAACAGAAAGAAGCGAAAAAAAAGCAGCATAATGCTGATGTTAAAGAAGTAAAGATGCGCTACAAAATCGAAGAGCATGACTATAATGTGCGCGTCAAAAATGCCCAACGCTTTCTTAAATCTGGAGATAAGGTCAAAGCAACAATTAGTTTTAGAGGTAGAGAAATTCAACACTCTAGATTAGCAGAGGATTTACTGCATCGTATGGCTAAAGACCTGGAGGATTATGCAGAAGTACAGCAGTTTCCCAAACGGGAAGGGCGGAATATGATGATGATGCTGTCTCCTAAGAAATAGCTTTTTTTGGTATTAACTACAGATGAAGTTTTACTAGCGAACTTCTCAAATTTTATTTAAAAACTAATTAGAAGGGTTAATGACCCTTCTTTTTTTATTCTTGCTTTAATACTATGAACCTTGGTTAGCTTTAGTATCCTGTACGGCAATCCAAAATAAGATTACCGTCAACGGGATACTTGCAGCCAAGATTAGACCAGTTACCATGCCACCCAATTCGGGACTGCCAGAAGATAACTCAAAAACCGACCCCACTGCCGCGATCGCTGTAATACAACACAACAGTAAGCACACGCCGCTTTTGGGTGTCATCGAAATCATGGTATTTACTCCTTTAATCAACTGATTTTATGAATTTATTTTTTTACTGGCTTAACTGCATTCACCGCAAAGCCTTTTTTCTTTAACTCTTCATTGAGAGCCAGGTTATTTTTTACTCGGTCTACAAACATTACACCATTAAGGTGATCCATTTCGTGTTGAATAGCACGAGACAATAGACCAGTAGCTTTCAGTTTACAAGGTTTACCAAATTCGTTTTTATAAGATACTTCAATTTCTTCGGGACGGCTTACTTCCAGATATACCCCGGGAATACTCAGGCAACCTTCTTCTGAATCACATAGATCGCTGCCAAATTTGACGATTTTGGGATTAATCAATACCAAAGGTGGTTTATCCGGCTGGTCTAAGGCAATATCAATAACAATTAGCTGCTTGTTGATACCTACCTGAGGTGCTGCCAAGCCAATACCGTCAGCACTATACATGGTTTGCAGCATTTCTCTAACAGTCTGACGCAGCCGTTCGTCTATCTTAGCAACACGTTTGGCAGGTTGGCGCAATACGCGATCGCCTAAGTAGTGAATATCTAATGGTGGTTGTTCTAACTTTTTCTTCTCTACTAGTGTAGCTGTAGTCATATAATTAATAGCGTCGTCTAAAATTTCTCTTGTTTTTATTTTATCGTCAATTAAAAAATATCTTATCTTCCAACTTGGCGTACTATCACTAATACTTTCTTTCAGGAGTTGCGATCGCATCAGCTAGATAAAAGAACTATAGTCAAAAATTAATCGATGAGAGATTTGTATCCACCAATTGAACCTTATAACCAAGGAAAATTAAAGGTTTCCGAATTACACACCATACATTACGAAGAATCGGGTAATCGTTTGGGAAAACCCGTAATCTTTTTACACGGTGGTCCTGGGGGTGGAATTTCTCCGATGTATCGGCAATATTTCGATCCCGAGCGATGGCGTATCGTCATCTTCGATCAGCGCGGTTGTGGTCGCAGTACTCCCTATGCAGAATTAACAGAAAATACGACCTGGGATTTAGTCAGCGACATCGAAAAGCTACGACAACATCTTGAGATCGATCGCTGGGTAGTATTTGGTGGTAGCTGGGGTAGTACTCTAGCACTAGCATACAGTCAAACACATCCCGCTCGCTGTACGGGCTTGATTCTTCGAGGAATCTTTATGCTGCGGCCTTCTGAAATTAGCTGGTTTTATCAGTCGGGGGCAAGCAATATCTATCCCGACGCTTGGCAAGAATATCTCAAGCCAATTCCGCCTGAAGAAAGAGACGACTTATTGACCGCTTTTTATAAAAGATTGACTAGCGAAGATCGTGCGGTACGCTTAGAGGCTGCTCGGGCATGGGCTATTTGGGAAGCTAGCACTAGCAAGCTTATTCCCTCACAGCTTAGCAAAGAACGTTTTGGTATGGCAGAGTTTGCCGAAGCCTTTGCCCGCATTGAATGCCACTATTTTGTTAATAAGGGGTTTTTTGAGCGTGAAAATCAACTACTAGAAAATATCGATCGCATCCGTCATTTGCCTGGGGTCATAGTTCAAGGTAGATATGATGTGGTATGCCCAATGGTTACGGCTTGGGAACTGCATCAAGCCTGGCAAGAAGCAGAGTTGATTGTAATTGCCGATGCGGGACATTCGGTATCCGAACCGGGAATCAAAGATGCTTTAATCGAGGCAACTGACCGTTTTGCTGCGTTATAACTAAGAAATTAGACAGTTCATTGGTATCTATAAATGTTTGCCTTAACCAAAAACACCTCTCGCCAGAGAGAAATTGCTGAAGTAGTATTCCGTAACGGCTGGGACTATGCGCGGGGGTTGTTAACTGGTAATAAATCTGATGAACCACGCCTTCCTTCTCCAGAAGTTTTGCGTAACATTCTGATCGAACTCGGTCCAGTGTACGTCAAATTAGGACAGCTACTTTCGACTCGACCCGATTTGTTATCCAGACGTTATGTAGAGACCTTAACCGATTTACAAACTAATGTCCCTGCCGTACCTTGGGCGCAGGTAGAGGCTTTGATTACGCAAGAGTTAGGACAACCAATCAAGGCTGTGTTTAGTGAGATCGAAACTCAGGCGATCGCTGCTGGTTCGATCGGTCAAGTGTACTGTGGCGTATTGGTTAGCGGACAAAAGGTGGCGTTGAAGGTACAGCGTCCAGGAATCGATCTAGTAGTCGCTCAGGATATTGCTTTAATCAAAAGCTTGGCAGAACTAGTATCATTGACCGAATTCGGTAAAAACTTTGACATAGTGGGTTTGGCAGAAGAATTTAGCGGTGCTTTGATCGCCGAACTAGATTTTACTAGCGAAGCAGAATATACCGAACAGTTGCGTCAAAACTTAGCAGGAAGTAGATTGTTTGATTCCCAACAGCTGGTTATTCCTCAAGTCTATAATACTCTTACTACTACCAAGCTTTTAACTATTGAATGGTTAGAGGGTGTGCCAATCTTAGATGCTAAACTACCCGCAGTTAGAGACAATAAAGATGAAGCTACCCAACGTAGCGAACTTACCACTATTTTATTTCGAGCTTTTTTTAAACAGGTTTATATAGACGGCTTTTTTCACGCCGATCCCCATCCAGGAAACATTTTTTATTTAGAAGATGGTCGTTTGGCTCTACTCGACTGCGGAATGGTCGGTCGGCTCGATCCTCGTACCCAACAGATCTTAACCGAAATGCTGCTGGCGATCGTCGATCTCGATGCCAGTCGCTGTAGTCAGCTGACTTTAGAATTAGCCGAAGGTGGACAGCAAGTTAATTTGAATCGTCTAACTAATGACTACGATCGCATGTTGCGCAAGTATTATAATCGCAGTATCTCGCAGATTAATTTTAGCGAGGTTATTTACGAAGTTTTACAGGTATCTCGTAACAATAAGATCGGGCTTCCCAGCAATATGGGACTATATGCCAAAACCTTAGCCAATTTAGAAGGAGTAGCCAGAAGTTTTTATCCTCAGGTCAATCTCTTAGATGAGATCAGACCATTGATGGCAGACGTGTTTCGCCGTCAACTGCTGGGAGAAAGACCTGCTGAAACTTTATTGCGTATTGGCTTGGATTTTAAAAGCCTGTCCTTGCGATCGCCTCGTTTAGTAGAACTACTTTTAGACCGCATGACTTCGGAAACTCTCAAATGGAATATTAACATTCCTCGGTTGGATATCCTGGCTATCAGCGTTGAAGATTCAGCTAATCGCCTCTCCTTTAGTATCTTAGTAGGTTCTTTAATTATGGGAGCAGCAATCATATCTACGGGTTCGGCAACTACTCAGGTTTCAGTATTGAGCAATGTTCTATTTGCAGTAGCTAGTTTGTTAGGTCTTTGGTTAATTGCCAGCATTTTGCGTTCGGGAAGACTAAAATAAACAGATTAATGCTGCTTGTAGATAGCTAGCATTTGGATTAATTTTTTTAAATTGTATCTTCCTAGTTTTTAAATGTCGATCGCCTGACAATCATAGAAACTTCATCGGCTAATCTACTATACTGCCTTTAAAGTTGTTTTAATTAGAGGTATCGATTATGTGTGGGATCGCTGGAGTAATGAATCATGACCCAGCCCGTCGGGTTGCTCCAGAAACGCTGATTGCCATGGCCGCAATACAATCCCACCGAGGTCCCGATAAGGCTGGCTGGAAAGTTATTGAAGATCGGGGAGTTGGCTTTGGACAGGCTCGTTTGGCAATTATCGATCTCGATCCCGACCGCGCCCAACAGCCTTTTGTTTCCCGTGACGGTCAGTATGCGGTGATTCACAATGGTGAGTTTTATGATTACAAATATCTTAGGGCAGATCTAACCTCGCGGGGTTATCGCTTCAACAGTAAGTGTGATTCGGAACTAGTATTGCATTTAACCGATCGCTTGGGCATTGAGGGTGCTTTACCCCATCTGCGGGGGGAATTTGCCTTTGCGGTTTACGAACGTTCGGCGGATCGTCTGACTCTAGTACGCGATCGCTTTGGCGTGAAGCCCTTGTTTTGGACGTTGACTCCAAACGGGTTAGTTTTTGGTTCGGAGATTAAAGTTTTATTGGCTCATCCTGATGTGAAGTGTCGCTTCTCTTCTGAGGGACTATATCATCAACTGATGCAGCTAATGGTACCCGGGACGACTGCTTTTGAGGGAATATACGCGGTAGAACCAGGACAGATGGTAACTTTTCAGCGCCGAGACGGGCGCTTGCAGGTTGGTAAGAAAAAGTATTGGGATTTGAATTTTCCGCTTCGGGGAGAACGGAGTCATTTTACAGATGAAGCTTATATCGAGCAGTTACGGCATCATTTTGTTAAGGCGATTCAGCTACGTTTAGAAGCAGATGTTCCCGTTGCCTGCTATCTTTCTGGCGGGATTGATTCCTGTTCGATTATGGGAGTGGCAGCAGCCTGTCAACAATCCCCCGTCAAAGCTTTTACTATTGGTTTTGACGATAGCGATTATGATGAGACCGCGATCGCCAGAGAAATGGCTCGGGCGGTGTCGGCAGACCAGGATATTCTTACGGTATCGGGTGGACAGCTTTACGAGCATTTTAAGCAAACTATTTGGCATACCGAACGCAGCATCTATAACACCTTTACCGTTGCCAAGATGTTGATGAGCGAATACGTACACAACGCTGGCTATAAAGTAGTGGTCACTGGAGAAGGTTCGGATGAACTGTTTGCTGGCTATCCCCAACTACGTCTGGATTATATTCTGCATGGCATGGAGGACGCACCCCCAGAGGAGAAAGCAGATTTACAGGGATGGCTAGAAGAAAGCAATCGCTTATTTAAAGGTAATCTACTCGCTGAAAATACCATAGAAGACCCTGCCCTTACCGAGCTAGTTGGTTTTACTCCCAGTTGTTTGCAGTCTTGGCTGTCTGCTGCCTCCTTAGTTTCCGATTTATTACATCCCGAACAGCGTGCAGTTACCAAAGATTACGCTCCAGGTACGGCGATCGCTCAAACTTTAGATAAAGAGCAATTATCAGGTCGTCATCCGTTGGATAAAGCCCAGTATGTGTGGATTAAAACCCAGTTTGAGTCCCAGGTACTCGGTTGGGCGGGCGATCGCGTGGACATGGCAAACTCTCTCGAAGCTCGTCCCGCATTTTTAGATCATCCCTTGGTAGAATTTGCCGTCACCTTGCCGATAAATATGCGTTTGCGAGGTCGACAAGATAAATATATTCTCCGTGAAATGATGCGTCCTTTATTACCCAAGTCACTATACGAAAGACAAAAGTTTGCTTTTATGGCTCCTCCCTCCCATACTGATGTTATAAAGCAACGGGCGATGCGAGAATTGGCGGATACATATCTTTCAAAAAGTGCGATCGCCAATAGTGGTCTACTCGATAGCGAAGGAGTCGACCGAGTTTTACTGCGTCACGAAAACGAAAACACGCCAGTTTCACAAAGAGTGCAGCTAGATGCGGTAATCAATCACCTTCTTAGCGTACAGATGATGCACGAACATTTTGTTGCTACTGATGTGACTCAACTGGCACGCGATCGCGCAATCGAACTAGACTGGTTATAAACTTAACTTATCACTTGTCTCAGAAAGATAAGTTTCCTTTTTTAGGGGTTATGTTACCTTCCAAACTTCAATGTGACTGTGTTTTTCCCACGAGTAGACTTCAAAAACCATGAAAACAGCTGTAAGTCAATCAAAAAGCACTTATGACTCGACAGATATTTTCTCAATTTTCAAGCAAGCCAAATGGGTATCG
>JACLAC010009811.1_pt1 | contig 23363 bp, 21 predicted proteins | sample 8027881 | NCBI WGS metagenome assembly JACLAC01 (sample SAMN15725517, study PRJNA655200) | protist metagenome | isolation source: fluorescence activated cell sorting (FACS) single amplified genomes of... | place: Spain: Blaines Bay Microbial Observatory, Mediterranean Sea | collected 2016-01-19 | reverse complement strand
CGCACGAGAGATCATCACAGCCGCTGGTGACGACTGGTGGCTTGAGTTCGGTCCTGTGGATCTCGGGACTCGACTGGTCACGATCCAGCGCGGCGAAGTGTTGATCGCCGCCATTACTGCTCGACAAGACGGGCGACTACGAGCGGCCGTGTTCCGACCGCTGGATGCCAAGAGTGCGGAATACTTGATTGGTTTGGGTCAGGTGCCACACGCAGAGCACGGCGTCTGCATGCGCGAGAACAACTGGGAGTACGCGCTTGACTGCTCTGCTGGCAACGGGAACTTCTATGCTGCCGATCGAGGCGAAGCTTATCTGTCCTATTGGGAAAAGGGCCTCGGCATCTATGGGGATGGCACCGAGTTACCCGAGTGGCGGAAGCAGAGGGATCTTTTTGCCAGGCCGGCTGTCCGCGTGGTGACAGAGTTGGGTGTCTACGTTACTCTGTCCGGCGAGGATTGCTGACGTTAGCAACCATTTGCCACCAAGGCTCTGCGAAAGCAGTGGTTTCTGCAGGAGTCTCGTCTGAGGTCGGCAAAAGTAAACACGCGGCTCTCGACTACACCCCCGCACTCAACCCTGACATGCTTTTTGCGACCAGTTTGCAATTTCGAAGGCGGTTGGTCTCTCACCACTTAAACCCCACGGTAGCGAAATTCGCGACCGTGGGGTTTTCTCTTGCGCCCATCCCGAGTCCCACGTCCTCGCCCGCAACTATCGCTAATCCCCGCAACGGATTGCGTCTCGGCGAGTACTCGCTACTTCGGTCCGAGACTCGGCGAGGCGCGACACCCCGATTTGGCCTCGCGACGTTCGCCCGGAAGTCTCTGGTCTCCAGAGAGGCTTTTTCGCTCGGGTTATGGCACGTGAGCAAAACGGCTGTCGGGTTATGGGTCACCGAGTCATAACCCGGCAAACATTCGAAACTGGCGACTGCGGGGTTATGGTTCGGGCTCATTATTTACCGGATCGCAACCATGATGCCTCCCAATTGCTGTCACTGTGACAAAGGGCTCGAGACCAGGGACGAGTGCGAACTTGTCTGCTTTCGCAGAACGCCTGAGCAGCAAGCCTGGTACGCCGAAGCCGAATCACGCCTGATTCCGGATCACCCACTCAATTGCGAGTGGTTCTGCGAGGACCATCTTGAAGCAGCGCGGTCGCTCGTCGAACTCGACCTGGATCAGGCACTGGCAAGGATTCTGAAGAATTCAAGCCCGGAATTCCTTCAACGCAATCAACAAAGGGACACACAATGACAGTCCAGGATCACCAGCGTGTGAGCTACGAAGTGCAAAAATTGCATTCTAAAACCCTCGACCCCAAGCTGATGCGTGGAGGGACAGTCGATGCAATTGGCTTCGCGAGGGACGCATACAAGAAAGCGTCCACGCTACCGGAAACGTGGTCGCAATGGCGACAACTGACGGCCTACCGTCTCGCTCATCTGCTGTTGCGGCAGGATGGCTCGCTGCAGGAAATCGATGAGTTACTTTCCATTGCTGAGGGTGCAGATTTCCTGGAGCCTCTGCGGTCATTCTGCCATCTCCTAGTACTTCACCGAATGCGCGATGGCATAAACGACCCAGGTGAACGCGATGTGCTCAATGTTCGCTGCGAGAAAGCCTTTGACACCGCGATTTCTCACGTAAAAGGGCAGGTCAATAAGAATACGCGGACCGCAAACACGGCTGAAGGGGCTGAGAATTCCTATACCGCTCAGGATTCCTCGTTCAACACACTGGAACTTCTGTCGTACGCATTGAAGCTTCCGTACGCCCCACTCGAAGGAATCTCCCGCGACACGGATTTTAGTCCGTACAGAGATCGCCGAAGTGCCTCTCATGCATGGCAGCTTCTCAGTCATGATTTCGAATCGGTGTGGATGACTGAAGATTTCGCCCGCCGCGAATTCGCATCACAATTCACATCTCGGATTTCCGATCGCCCCTGTGTCGCGGTCGAGATAACGCGGGACGGCTCAAAATGGACTATTGGATCTAGTGACAATGCGGTTTGGCAAAGCATGCCTGAGCACAGCGATCGACTCCTCACAGCATTACTCAGCAATCCCCAAAGGTCCACGAAGGACCTTTGCAAGAAAGTTGTCGGCGATCGAGACAATGCAGTCCATTTCAGGAAGGTAGTACAGCGGGCAAACGAGGCGATCCAGACTCTTACCGACGATGGTGATTTAAAGTTACATAACGAGCGTGGTAGAGCCGCACCGTATGTGCTTACTGATAAGATTGATTTTCTGGTGTTGAGAACAAGTTGAGTTGCGATGAACTGATCTTTTTCAGCAGGATTCCGAAGATTTGACCATCGTCTTTTTGGTTAGAATTCATTCGCATTCAAGGGCAGTCTTCATTCCGTGTCGGTTTGTCACGCTGCTGTCACGCTTGGGCTTCTAACCTTTCCCTCAGTCGTTCAATCGAGTTGTTCGATGAGCACCCAATGACTGATTGCCTGAAAGGTGGTGGCAAAATGACCACGCAACTCTACTTCGCCTACGGATCGAACCTGAACATCAACGATTTCGAGCAGTGGTGTCTTTCTCGCGGCTATCCTGCTGGACTTCTGACTCCTGTCGGACGTGCGAGCCTTCGCGACTTCGAACTTGCATTCGGATATCGATCTTCGTCGCGTCGCGGCGGAGTTCTTGACATTCGAGAGCAACGTGGCAGCGTTGTTTCCGGTGTCATTATTGAAGTCGACTCGCAAGGGTGGGAGGCTCTCGACCAGAAAGAAGGCGTCGCTGCTGGTTGCTACCAGCGGGAGGAAGTCGTCGTCTTTGATGAAGACGGAAAAATGAGTCGAGCTACGACGTATCGAGTCGTTGAGAGCCTGGCTCAGGAATATGTGGTGCCCGCTCCCGGCTACGTCAAAGTCGTCCAGCACGGGCTCGAAAAATCGGGAATCAGCGATGCTCACCTGCTCGCTGCGGCGAAGAACGACCGGCTTCCATGCCCGGACGGGATTTTCGTTTACGGAACGCTCATGCGAGGAGAAAGCCGTTTTGAAGTTCTGAAGCGATTCGGAATCGAATGCTCGCTGCTTGCGGAAGCACAGGGCCAACTGTTTGACCTTGGTCTTTTTCCGGGGATGACTCGGGATCGTGCTTCAGAATCGCACGTACACGGAGAATTCATTCGACTCCGAAACCCGGAAACTGCACTTGCCACGTTGGATAGGATCGAAGGCTTTCGTGGTTACGGAAAGCCAGGCTCGCTCTATCGTCGAGAGCTGATTCCTGTTCACGTGGGTGACGGGCGAATTCGTACTGCATGGACTTATTGTCTGGACGCCTCAGCAGACGATGCTCCAGTCATTCTGAGTGGGGACTGGAGAAAGCACTGCGGTACCCTGGAACGGTTCATGAAATGGCTCGCGAACGCACACTCCGGCCAGCATCCTCGTCGGATCGCGGAGAGGCTCGCTTCGAAGTCGCCATACAATTGGAGTGGCGACAGAACTGCAACGGTTGAAGGATTACTTCCCGTGGATGATGCTCTTGTATCTGGAACTCTCTCGGAGCGAAAGTTGGCACAGGCAACTGAGAAGTGGGCCGTCATTCCCTGATCGGAATGCAAATCCCCAAGTCCAGAAAGCAATGCTGGAAACGTACTGTTGCAAACGAATGCCATTGCTGAATGAAAGACGAATGTATGAAGTCACCATTTGGGATGTCAGGAACAGTCCATGAGTAACTCACAAAATTCGTTCAGTTTTATTCATTGTGCTGACCTGCACCTGGACAGTCCGTTTGAAGGAATCCACGAAGTGGATCCTCAAGTTGCCAGGGTTCTCCGTGATTCCACATTCAAGTCGTTTGAGCGTATTGTGTCCCTGGCGATTGAGCGAGAGGTGGACTTTATCGTCATTGCGGGCGATGTGTATGACAGCGCTGACCACAGCTTGCGCGCCCAAATTCGCTTTCGCGATTATCTCAAGCGAGCATCAGACGCGGGAATTCAATGCTTTCTGATTCATGGGAACCATGATCCACTGAACAGTTGGGATGCCAAACTCAACCTCCCACCGAATTGCCATCGCTTTGGTGGAGACTCGGTCACAAAAACCACGGCGACTCGGAATGGCGACTCGCTCGCAGACATTTATGGAATCAGTTTTCCGACCCGCGATGTAAACGAAAACGTTGCAGTTCAATTCACCCGCAACGGTGAGGCTCCGTTTGCAATTGGTGTTCTCCACTGCAATCTCGGCGGCAATCCCAATCACGACAATTACGCCCCATGCAATTTCGATGATCTTCAGCGTGCGAATATGGATTACTGGGCGCTGGGGCATGTTCATACAAGAAATGTTGTAAACACTCAGAATCCCTGCGTCGTCTATCCGGGAAATATTCAGGGACGTAGTGCACGAGAGACAGGTGCGCGTGGCTGTTACCTTGTGCGTGTCGGCCATAATCCTGCGATCGACCTTGAGTTTCTGCCAACCGACGACGTTCGCTGGTTTGGCCCTGATGATGCTTCCCTGGATGTAGAAAATATCGACTCTTTTGATCTCTTACTGACGGAACTGGGTGAACTCCGGGAACGACTTCGGAGCAAGGCAGACGGCCGCGCATCGATCGCTCGGATTCGTCTCGTCGGACGCTCCGAACTGCACACGCAATTGCTGGCCTTAGAAGTGGAGCGAGACCTGCTCGGGTCATTGCGAGAAGCTGAATGTGATCGGCCAGATTCTGTCTGGATTGAATCGATCAAAATTGCCACGCAACCGGTCATCGACGTTGAACAGCGACGGACCGTTGATGACTTTGTCGGCGACTTCCTGCGTGCCGCACATGAGTTGCGTTCCTCTGAAAACCATGATGCGCTTCGCGAGATGTTACTTGGCAGGTCTGAAAGCCCTAAAGTCACCTCGGCGATAGATGAATTCTCAGATGACGAACTGCTCGAAATCCTTAACGAAGCTGAACTGCTTGGTTTAGACCACCTACTTCAAGATGAAGAGTGAGTATGTATTTTCGCGGACTACATATCGACGGCTTCGGCATTTTCCAGGACTGTGATGTTCGTGATTTGCCAAACGGGCTCATTGTGTGCTCTGGAGAAAACGAATGCGGCAAGACGACGCTGATGCAGTTTTTTCGCACGGTGTTGTTTGGCCCACCGAGAGGATCAAAGAACGCATACCCTCCGTTACACGGTGGCAGGCACGGTGGCCGCCTTGAATTGCTCATGGGGGACGGACGAAACATCATTGTCGAACGCATCGATAAAAAAGTGACAATCAGTGACGACTCGGGCACCGCGAAACGGGAACCTTCAGAGTATTTATTGAACGGTGTGGATCGGCAGACGTACGAAAGAGTCTTTGCAATGGGGCTCGAAGATCTGCAAGGGTTCGACGTTTTGACACAAGAGGGAGTGCGTGGACGTCTTCTGGCAGCAGGTGCGGGACTCGGGGCTGCATCCGTGCCAGAAACTCTTAAGCAACTTGATAAGCAGATCGCTGAGCTGCTCACGCGTGGGGGGCGTATCCAGCAAATACCGACTCTCAAAAAAGAACTGACCACGATTCAATCGGAGATTCGTGATCTTGGATCGCAGGCGGCTGAGTTTGCACTTGTGACAGCTGAGCGAAACCAACTTCGGCGAGACACGGCGGAAAAGAAAAGCGAATATCAGGAACTGCAGCTGCGAAAAGAGCGACTTCAGCAGTTGGAGAGATCCCGCGATGTATGGATTCGGCTCGACGCAGCCCGAAAAGAGATCTCTACTTTCGAGCACGCGAGCGCATTCCCCCTGAACGGCCTTGAGAGGTTCGACAGCCTGTCACAAGACATCGCAGGGTTGGACGAAGAAAAGAGAAAGGCGGAGGAAGAAGTTCGGAAGATTGACGAAAAGATGGAACAACTGGGTGTTGACACCGAACTGCTGAAATGCCGGGGCGACATTGAACAATTGACTGCTGAGCGTCAAAAACTCGCGAGTGCCGTCGACAATCTACCACTACGTCGAAGTGAGGTTGATCGTTACGAATCCGATTTTGACGAACGATTAGCTGAATTGGGATCGGACTGGGATGAACAACGACTTGCCGATGCGGACACATCGGTTCAAGTTCGCCAGAAGGTACAGCAATCCGCAAAGGATTTATCTTCAGCTGAGCGTGAATTCATTACGGCTCGGCATGGCATGAACACTGCAGAAGAACAGCACAATCAGGCGTCGGAGATTCTTAACGAATCGACAGGCCGACTCGATTCAATCGAGCAGCCGCAATTCATCGACCCTACAGAATTGCAGCGTCACCGAAGTACGATCCGATCCGCGCAGTCACTTCAATATCAATTGACGTCCACGAAATCTGCTTTTCATGTGCAACAGCATGTAGAAACGGATGCCAATAAGCGGCTGGAACGACTTGAGAGACAAACAGAGCATTCCGCTCGCCCGCTACCGAAATGGCTTCCAATCGCAATCATTGTCGTCGGTATTCTCCTCGCGATCCCGTTGGCGATGCGAGGCGACTGGCTCGTTGCTGTCGTTGCAGCGGCACTTGGGTTCTCAGGTGCAATACTTGTGCTTTGGCTGAATCGCCACCTGAATGAGCAAACGGAGCGACTCAAGAAAGATCACTCGGAAGAGATCTCGGAGTTACAGCAGACATGCAAAACGGCACAAGCGGAATGCGAGCGTTTCCAGCAGCAACTCAATAGCCAATCGGAGAGGCTTAACGCACTCCTGGGCTCCCTTGCGATTCCCGAGAATGTCGAGCGAATCGAAGATAAGCTGGCCGAACTGGAAAATGACGTCGAGCAATGTTCTGAGCAGCTGCGTACCTGGACGACATTGACAGATCAAATTACTCAACAGAAACGTGACGCGAAGAAAGCTGCCCAGCAATTCGAGGACAAGTCGGCCCATCTTTCGGAAGTCAAACAGACGGCCAAATCACTGCAGGATGACTGGCGATTGTGGTTGAAAATCCGCGGATTTGACCAGGACATCCGCCCGGATCAATTCGAAGTCGTCCTGCAAGCTGTCGATGCCGCGAGGCAAGCGCAGAAATCACGGCGTGTGGCAGAAACACAACTAAGTGAAGTCACTGATTACGTGAATGAAACAAGCAGGCGACTTTTGAAAGTGAGCCATGATTCTCAGGTCACCCTGGCAGTACAGCAACCAGGCGTAGAGACGCTTGATCTCCTCGCTCGGCAACTTGATCACGCTGTCAAAGACGAATTGACACACCGGGATTTCAAGGTCGCCCGCAATACTGCAACACGTGACGTTGTCCGACTGTCAAACACAATCAGTGAAAAACAGAAAGCGAAAGCGGATCTATTAGTGCAGGCTGGCACCCAGGATGACAACGAGTTTCGGAGTCGATCTGCGGCACATGAGTCATGGAAAGGTCTTCAGGAAAAGATCGCTCAGGACGAGTTGAAAATCGATACAATTGCTGGCACTAAAGAGTCGCTAAACGAGATCGTTTCCGAGCTATCGGTGAAGGGCCCACCGGAAGTTGCAGCCGAACACGTGAAAGTCAAACGGCGCATCGAGGAAGTCGACCTCGAATTGTCGAAGCGCGATCAGGACGTTGGCGAACTCAATAAAGTGCTGGCGGACATGGCTGTAAATGACAAGCTCGGCGAACGATTGCTTAAGGAACGCAGTTTAGTCGAGAGCCTCAGCAGAGCGACGAAGCGCTGGGCGGTATTGGCGATCTGCCGTTCACTTCTGGAAAAAGCACGCGAGGTCTACGAACGCGAGCGGCAACCGAGCGTGATTAAGGCAGCTGACGAGTTCCTCCGTTTGATGGTGAATGACCGATACCACATGATTTCAGCATTGGGCGAAGAAGCGATTCAGCTCGAAGCAGATAATCTGGAACGGAAACACGAGCTTTTCTGGAGTAGCGGCCTTTCAGACCAGGTGTATCTTGCAACCCGGCTCGGACTGGCCCGCGAGTTTGGAAAGTATTCAGAACCACTGCCGTTGATCCTCGATGATGTCCTGGTTCGTTTCGATGCAACACGCAGAAGAACAGCTGCCCGAGCATTGCTGGATGTTGCCGCACATCAACAAGTGCTTCTCTTTTCATGTCATCCTGAAGTTGTGAATGCTGTTCAGGATGCGTGGCAGACCGTCGAAGAACCACGAGTCCCGCTGGCTTGTTTAAAACTGGATCACGGTCGGATTACCAGGAATGGATGATGCAACACCAGACCCAATTCAACATCAATGAGCAAAGACAAATCGTGAAGGGTCAGTCCGAATGGAGTGATTCGTGTGGGAGTTTTGAGATCGCTGTTCACCCCGCCAGCGTCGCATTCAGGTTCGTTAAGTTCAACGTCAGAAACGTGGTTCCTGTGTGACGGCAAATCGGTACGTGCAGATGAAGCATTTTTCGCAGCGACTTCTCAGGAACTGCCACGCATGCAGTCTGCTCTCGAGGTGAAGAAAAATGAGATCGACCGCTTTTTCAGTATTTTACGGGCGGCGGAGTTTTTGACCCTACGGGTTCAAATACCGAACCGGCGACTCTACAAATTACGAAGAGACGCGTTGGCTTCCTGAAGCCACAACTTAGTCGCGTTTCTGCCAGGACAGGCCAACTCGTCTACTCAAGCCCAGTTATAATTCCCGCCCCGACAAATCAGCATCTGGATGCACTCTGCCATGCCTCTCTCCACTCGACACATCCTGCTCACCCTTCCGCTTGTCGCCACGTTGGCTGCAAACGTCGATGTACACGCAGATGAACCCGTCCCACCGAAAGGATTTCGCGCGATCTTCAACGGCACAGACCTTTCCGGCTGGCACGGATTAAATCCTCACACGGCCACCCGCGTCCCTGTAGAGAAAAAGGCAGACAACCTCGCTCAACAACGCGCCGCTTTCCCGAACCACTGGTCAATCGCAAATGGCGAACTCGTCAACGACGGTCACGGGCCTTACGCCACCACCGATGAAGAGTTCGGCGACATCGAATTTCACCTTGAATACAAAACCGTTGCCAAAGCAGACAGCGGGATCTATTTGCGAGGCACGCCTCAGGTCCAGATTTGGGACTGGAACCAGGTCTTCGATCCAAAACGGCCCACACGCCGACCGCATCTTGGATCGGGCGGATTGTTCAACAATACACCTGACACGCCTGGCCGCGACCCATCCCGCCGAGCAGACAGACCTTTTGGCCAATGGAACCAGTTTAAGATTCGTCAGATCGGCGCACGGACCTGGGTATCATTGAACGGCCGCGCCGTCGTCGATGGCGCAATCATGGAAAACTTCTGGGATCGCAAAAAGCCGCTGCCGGCCAAGGGCCCGATCATGCTGCAAACTCACGGCGGCGAAATTCGCTGGCGCAACATCTTCGTCCGTGATATCGGCGAAAAAGAAGCCACACAATTCGTCGCCACACATCCGCTCATCCCTGACCCGACTCATTACGACATTTCCTATGGGTCACATCCCAAACAGTTGATTCACTTCTGGAAAGCGGAATCGGACAAGCCAACTCCCCTGCTCTTCTTTATCCACGGTGGTGGCTGGATGGGCGGCGGAAGAATGAGCGGTCTGACCACAATGCTGCCACAGATTCTCGACTCAGGCATTTCGGTCGCGTCGGTCGAGTATCGATTCATCCCCGAAGCCACCGCTGACGGAGTTGTCCCGCCAGTCAAAGGACCATTACATGACGCCGCTCGAGCGTTGCAGTTTGTGCGGAGCAAGGCCGCAGAGTGGAACATCGACAAAGAGCGTATTGGAGCATCCGGCGGTTCAGCCGGAGCGTGTTCGAGTCTGTGGCTCGCCTTTCACCCGAACATGGCCGACTCAGACAGCGACGACCCCGTCGCCAGAGAATCGACTCGGCTTTGGTGCGCCGCCGTTCGAGGAGCTCAAACGACACTCGACCCGAAGCAGATGAAAGATTGGACGCCAAACAGCCGCTCTGGTGGGCACGCCTTTGGATTCACCGGCGACGCGACTCAGAAGCTTTCGCAGTTCGACGAGTTTCTCGCTAAGCGGGATCTGATCAAACCGTGGATTGCCGAATTCTCACCATACGCACTCGTCACGTCTGACGACCCGCCGGTCCACCTGTTCTACTCGGCACCGCCAGCACTCGGCCAGCCGCAGAAGGATCCAACCCACACGTCAAACTTCGGCGTCAAGCTTCAGGAACACTGCAAGGCCCGGGGAGTCGACTGCGAACTGACCTACCCCGGCGCTCCCGACGTCAAGCATGCCGAAACGGCTGACTACCTCATCTGGAAACTCAAAGCCGATTGAGGATTCAGTTGACTCAGCTCACGCGTTGAACATGCTATCCAACCAGAACCATCTTGCGTCTGGTTGAGAAACCAGAACAAAGACGCCGTGTCGATAGAACATCGACACGGCGACTATCAAAATATGCTCTGGCACTGCCAGCTCGTCCACAACTGCAGAACTACTGTCGTGTTGTCGTACCAGGTTCAGCTGCGGTTCTCGTCGGTGCCTTACCGGCTCCGTTCAATGAACCCGCTGCCGGCTGTCCACCAGTGGCAACGTTACTGGAAGCGGGTTTCGAACTGCTCCAGGCAGCGGTTGACCATTGCGGATACGCTTCCACGACGCTCGCACCAAGATCTTTCAGGACGTCTGCAAACACACGCGTTGAGATACTCTGGTTCGGAACGACTCGCTGCAGAACAAAGCGTCGATTGCTCGCGACGTAAGCAAAGAACTTGCCTTTGCCGAGACGATCATTCGCAGCCAGAAGTCGCAGCAACGCGGTACGAGGTACATTGGCGGCAGACTTTGGCAACTCGTCCAACCACGCCATGACCCAGATCGAAGAGTTGTCTGTACTCATGACAGCCGTCATCGACAGATCCCACTCTTCACGATCGTGGATCGAGCGGAAAATAAAGTCGTAACGTTCTTCTACTTTGTCAGGCTTCAGCCCCATCGCTTCCAGCAACGTGCCAAGCAGTTCGTTGTTCAGTTCGCCAGCTTTGCGCTTTGCTGAAACCGTAGTTTCAGCTGCGTCAGCAACGACAGGTGCAACACTGGCCGCGGCAGCAGCACCTGCAGCCATAAATCCACGTCGGGACAGTTCCATCGTGACACTCCCTTGTCAGAACTGTGGGCGGTTGACTCGAAGCAAAGTACGGCTCGCACAATCCATTGTGTCTGCAGGACTTCCGCCGAACGGTCGCCCCGCGATGCCACTTCGAGAATAAGTCGGTCGGTGGTCCGGCAGGATATTAAACCCGCCAGCTCACCAATGTGTCGGCTCAGCCCCGCAGATACTCCAACGCAATCTGTGACCAGGTCTCAAATTGGTCAATATCACGCAGGAGATCGGTAATCGGAGCAAAACCTGTGTCTATCATCGACTCTTCAAGTGGTCGAACTTTCGGCTCGTCCAGCTCAAAAATGTGAAGAACACCAAGGTGGACCTTTCCAACTTCCGTCTCGTCGTCGTTGATCAGCCCCACGAGCTGCTCGGAATAGCCTGATTCAATTTCAATTTCTTCGTCCAGCTCGCGTGCCATCCCTGCAAGGTACGGTTCGTCAGAACTGTCGCGATCCAGAGTTGAAATGTGTCCGCCAACGCCAATCGACCTTTTAGCGTGCAGCCGACCTTCTCCCTGAGCACTTCCACGCGTGTAGAAAAAGGCGTCGTCGCCACAACGAAACACACAGTACGGGATCAGCTGCTTATAACTGGGGTCCTCTTCGGCTTCTGGTCGTGCGAGATACCGAGTGTGAATCGGATCGAACAGAGTCTCCATATAAGGATCGACGTTTGCATTGAAACCCTGGAAATGTCCTATCTCGTGAAAGAGCAACGTCGGGACGACAAGGACATGTTCAACAGGTGTGGTCGTTTCAGTCATGGTTGCTCCTGAATCGTTCGCCAGCACACAACAGAGGCTGCTGGATTCCGTTTTCATATCGTAAAAGGTGAGACGCGACGTCGGCCGACTGTCGCAACAGCCCTTAACTCTCAGTCAACGACCCTTTGGATGAAGGAACGCCTTGCTGCCGTGGATCGACGGTAACCGCCTGCCGCAGTGCTCGTGCCGTGCCTTTGAAAACAGCTTCCGAAATATGGTGACTGTTGTGTCCGTGATGGTGCAACAGGTGCAGATTCATTCGAGCATTGGCGGCGACAGCTTCCCAGAAAACTTCCACGAGCTGGCAATCGAAATCGCCGATCTTCTCGGTCGGGAAGTCAACTTTGTAGACAAATGCCATCCGTCCGCTGAGATCGACGGCGCTGGTCACCAGCGTTTCTTCCATCGGCAGCGACAGACTGCCATAACGATTAATCCCGGTCTTATCGCCGACCGCCTCAGCCAATGCCTGCCCAAAACAGATGCCGACATCTTCAACCGTGTGGTGAAAATCGACATCAATGTCGCCTTGCGCGTCGACTGTCAGATCCATCAACGAGTGACGAGCGAGCAACGTCAGCATGTGGTTGAAAAACCCGACACCGGTCTCGATCTGCGGCGTTCCGGTTCCGTCAAGATTCAGTTCGAGCTGGATCTGGGTTTCGGCAGTCTGCCGGCTGATAGAAGCTGTACGACTCATCTGATTGATCTCCGTTTCTCAGCGCCGTTGCCCGGGCTTCGAGAGAGAGGCTTGATTCTGGGAATAATTGACGTACTGGAACGGGGCCTGTAGCGGCATACTCGGAAGTCTGACATTTCTAACCCGGACCTGCAAATGCTGGAATCGACACTGACAAACAGGACCGGATACTCAATCAATGGAGAAATCAGTCCGCGGCCGAATCCCGAAGAATTCGTCGTAGTTTGCAAAAGCCAGCAATCGCAAAGATCACGTGAATAACGCAGAACAGGACGACTGCCTGGTCGAAAAAGTTCGCGGCAAAAAGTCCGTAGGCGGTCACAAGTGCGTACAGCAGATATTTAGTTCTGATCACCAGTTTGAACGGATGACCGATCATGTTCAGCCAGATGGTGAACGCGACAGCGACCGTATACGACGAAACATAGGCAACCGCTGCCGTCGGATTGACCAGTCCAGCCGCAGTCAGGATGCACGTCGTGATCAACATACCGGAATGGTCGACGCACATGTCGGTGAAAGCGCCGGCCGGCCCCGCTGTCCCCGTTGTCCGAGCGATCGGTCCATCCAGCGCGTCAAGAATCACGTGAAGCCAGACAAACACGCTGGCAATGGCGATCTGTTGAGAATCCTCAGCCGTCAACACCAGGTAGCCAAACGGCACTAACTGCGCCAGACTGAGCAGGCTGATCAAGTCCGCCGTCACTCGGCATCGAATCAGCAATCGAACAAGTGGTCCGAAGAGTCCGTCACGAACTTTCTGAAACCGTTCCTGCCCGGTCTGCTCGCTCTCGGCAAAATAGTTGAAGTGAGTCATTCGGGGTCTCTACTTCGGTCGCCATCGAGGGTGCTTGTCGGACCTCATGAAAAACAGTGTGTGATTCAGCATGATGATCGGTAAAGTCAGCGTCACACTGCCAGCCCGCATTTTGGTGTCGTGGACGGTCTGGTCGCTGATTGTTGCAAACAGGGTCGCGGCATCGGTCGACGGTTTCGCATTCAGATAAACGCCACACGATCCGTAAGTCCGAAGCCGGTGCGAATCACTCCCCACAGTAATCGGCTTGTCGATTGATTCAAGAAAGCTGGCCGCTCGACGGTTCACTTTCGGAGGCACGCCACCGTTGTAGAGTTCGACGGCGTCGATCCGCTCCACGACTTCCTCGACAAAAGTATGCGTTGTCCTGCGGCTGGCTCGCTGAAAATCGAGCGACTTGCGACCAAAGGCGAACGGGTGAGCCAACGAGACGTAGGCTCCCATTTCTTTTGCAGCCTCAAGACAATCGATTGATGAAACCTTAGACCGAACCATGAAACGGCTGAGCAGAAATGGTTCAACGGCCCGTCGATAGTAATCTTCCAGTTGTCCAGGACAGCCGAAGTAAACAAGAAATTCCAGCCCTTCCCTCGTGCCAACTTCGATACCGGGCAGGCACGAGATTTGGCCACGCTCGTTCAGCTGAACTGATCCTCGAATTTCGTTGTGATCTGTCAACGAAATCGACAACCGATCGCGCAGACATCGATCTTCGATTCGGTCAATCGACGGTAACCCATCCGAGAAATTCGAATGCGTGTGCAGGTCGAAAAACTGTAGTTCCAGCTCTGATTTCGTTTCCGCGAGAGCCTTCAAATCTGTTTCGTCAGCCGGTTGAAGACTGGTTGGCGACGTCATAGTGCTCATTCCAGCTGGCAACGAAATGAAATAAGAAACTGTAGAAAGCGTTAGCACTGCAGAGAAGTAGAGCTGAACTACTCGACTGTCCCCTCGACTGTCCCCTCAGGTGTCAATGCAGCTTCGCCATGCTCGTGGCGATTTTCTTTCTTGGTGAGTTCGACAATGATCCCGCCGAGCCGAAACAGGCGATGCACTTTTGTAAACCAAAGTTCACGCTGCCAGTTCAAACCAACTCGCTGGCACTCTTCCTGAAGTTCCGCACGCTGAAACGTTCGACACTTCCACAGCCGGCTCGACATCGCGCCAAAGACAGTGTTTTCGGTGCACTGCAGCAGGATTCGTCCTCCCGGACGCACGACGCGAGAGATCTCACGAAGTCCTGGTTCTGGATCGGGAAGATACTCCAGCACCCACCCGCACGTTGCACAGTCGAAAGTATTATCTTCGAACGGTAGCTCGGTCAGCGCCGCGGTCACGTAGTCGATTCGATCATCCGCAAATCGTTCGGCAGCTCGATACAACATTTCTGTTGACAGGTCGGTTGCGACAATTCGAGCGTCCCTGTCTGCATGTCGAACCAGGTGGGTAAGCAACTGTCCGGCACCAGTTCCAACATCCAGGATATTTTTGCTGCCCTTGACAGGAAACGCTCCCCGCTTGAAGAAACTCGATGCCAGCGGTTCGTGCAGGCTGACGATGCTGCACGAACGCAGAAATTTCCCCGCAATCCCCGAATAGTGCTGCCGCACATTTTCCTGGTACTGCTCGTACGGCTTCCGATGATAGCCACGATACTTGATGCGTTCGGCGATCAGTTTCTGAATCACAATCAGTCCTTCAGGCGAATCTTCTGGATGCTTTCGCAGCAGTCATTGTGGGTTCTGGTCATGCACATTGTGGGTTCTGGTCATGCACATTGTGGGTTCTGGTCATTCAATAGTCGTCAGGGCGTCACTCATCGCGAAAGACAACAGCCGAATATGATCCATTCTGTGAAAACGCGGCAGCCATCGCCACTGCTCGCAGGATCATAAATCAGCAAAAACTCCCACAATGCCAGGCAAGCCTGACGGTGCTGGGGAGCGTGAGTCTCGCACCGAAATGATCACCCGTCAAATGAGCTCATATTTCCGCCAACCATTCAGCCCCGCACACATCAGAGCTGGCCGGGTGGGGGAAAAGAGTCCATCTGGTCCGATCACGGAAGGTCAGCTCGGAAATCATCGCCAGTCGCTTTCACACGGTTCGACAGTGCCTGACAATGATTGTCTGCATCGGCTGAGAATTGTCCTCTGATCCTGTTTTACCGAAGCAAGACGCTCATGATTCTGCGATCGGCGTGCATCGCCCTGATTTCCGATGCCGCAGCCACAATCGTACTGCCGGCCTTTTCCGCAGAGACTACCCGCCGGTTCGCAGCGCCAGACCCGTCAAAACAACGAATCGTCATCATCCATTGCCTGGGCCACATCGTACAGGAGTACAAAATCGGCTTCCTGCACGATTTACACTTGCTTCCGTCGGGCAACGTTCTGTTCCAAACGTCGATGACACAACTGCTTTCAACTCCACATCCCAAAAGAGTTTTTCTTTGATGTGTTTCTAAAATCCTGCCGGGAATTTCGAGATACACTTAAAAACTATAATACTGGGCGACTCCTGGTGACTATATCCATGAAGAATACGGACAGAAGCAGCTTGACGAATTGCGATCACGTTTACATGCGGGGCGAGTGGATCGAGTCCGGCGTAGTGGAAACATTCTCTTCATTGAGTACTGCGCTGGAATCATTGTGATCTTCGACGACCTGATGTCTGCATCAACAAATGTGATTGAGTTTCCTTGAGGCCGTGTCTAACAGAAAAGTCGGTAACCGCCATGTTCGATAACGAATCAACTAAGAATTTGAAGTCATGTCTTTCAGTCGTCGTTTGTGCGACTGCTTTTTGGATAACGTGTTCCGGCAGCGGACAGGCTCAGTTCAACAACAGGGCAACTACCGAAGTTGATCGCCTCACACTCGCCGACGTTGCGTCAGGGGCTGCTCGGATTCTGGACCTGACGCACGTGCTCAATGAAAAGAATGCTTACTGGCCCGGCCCTGGCTACGAACCGTTCCACCTGAAAACAATCGCGACGATCGAAAATGACGACGTGCTTTCGAAAGTGTTTTCGATGCCAGAGCACCTTGGCACTCACATCGACGCTCCAAACCACTTCGAAACGAATCAACCTGACCTGTCCATGATATCTCCGCATCAGTTCTTTGCTCCGGGAGTCGTCATTGACATTGCAGCGCGGGGCGAAGTTGATACCGACACAACGCTCACTCTCAAGGACATCCAGGAATGGGAATCAAAGCACGGTCAAATCCCGGACGGAGCAATCGTTCTCCTCCACACAGGTTGGGGCCGATTCTGGGATAACTACTCGCGTTACAAGAACCAGGACGCCATGGGGAAGCTACATTTCCCATCGTACTCGGGTAAGTCCGCCGCTTTCCTGATTCACGAAAGAAACGCCAAGGGACTCGGCATCGATAACCTGAGTATCGACAGCGGAATCTCGAAAGACTTTGCAGTCCACCACACCGTCAATAAGGCAGGGCGGTACGGATTGGAAAACGTCGCTCAACTGGAAAATCTGCCAGCTCGAGGGTTCTTTCTAATTGTCGCCCCAATCCGTATCGAAGCAGGCTCGGGTGGCCCGACTCGAATCCTGGCAATTCTTCCGAAGAATCCGGCCGCGAACTAGCTAAGTCCGTTCTCTCGAAAGCGGGCCGATAACGTAAGGCCCCGTCGGCGCGTAAAAAATGGCCGAGTGAAATCACTCGGCCATGTCAATTTATTTAGCTACACCGTCATCAGAATCAGCTGGCGGCAGCCTCTTCAACTGATTTAACGTTGATACGTCGGCCTTTTCGATCAAAATAAACCGTGCCCTCGACCAGCGACCAGAGCGTGTAGTCACGGCCCATTCCGACATTCTTGCCTGGATGCCATTTGGTACCGCACTGACGAATCAGAATGTTGCCGGGGATGACAGATTCACCACCGAACTTCTTCACACCGCGACGTTGGGCGTTCGAATCGCGACCGTTACGGCTGGACCCTTGCCCCTTCTTATGAGCCATTGCTGAACTTCCTGAATCTCAAACTTCTGAATTTAGTGGGAGTTACGACCAGAATTCGATCTCTGATCGTCTATCGTCGAAATGCGAGTTCTCAATTGTAACAATCCTCGTCCCCCATGCAAATTCAGCAACCAACGAGTCTAATTTAACTCTAAAGACATCCTGACAAACGGGTTGCAACTTGCAGCAGTCAATCGACCACGATTATCGAGAAAGCACAAGCCATGAAGGCTCTTCACCTGTCAGGCACCCGCTTCGACATTGCCACCGAGTATCCCAGACCCGAGCCACTACCCGGCGAGGTACTCGTTCGGGTCGTCCGAGCGGGAGTCTGCGAAACTGATCTGCAGCTCATTCAGGGGTACATGGGGTTCGAAGGGGTGCTCGGCCACGAATTTGTAGGCTTCGCGGAATCAGGTCGCTTTGCCGACCAGCGGGTCGTGGCAGAGATCAATTGCAGCTGCTGGAAATGCGACACCTGCCGATCCGGCCTTCCGACACACTGCCCGGATCGAACCGTCCTGGGAATTCTCGGGCACGACGGTGCCTTCGCCGAATACATCGCCGTTCCCGAGCAGAACCTGCACACCGTTCCAGAATCGCTTTCGACGGATGAAGCCGTGTTTGTCGAACCACTCGCCGCCGCTTATCAGATCCTGAAGCAAGGTCTAGCTGAAAGGGGCCAGTCAGTGGTTGTCCTCGGCGATGGCCGGCTCGGAAACCTGTGTGCTCAGGTGTTGGCTGACTTTGGATGCAATGTTCTGGTGGTTGGAAAGCATGATCGAAAACTAAACGTTCTGCGCGAGATCAACAGCGAGATTAAGACAACCCTGCTTGAAGACGCGACACCGAGCCGAGACGCTGATGTTGTCGTTGACTGTACCGGTTCGTCAACTGGCCTGCCGACAGCTCTTCAGCACGTCAAACCGTGGGGAACGGTCGTTCTGAAAACGACAGTGGCAGGTGAGCAAACATTGGCACTGGCCCCAATCGTCATCGACGAAGTCCGTGTGGTCGGATCGCGATGCGGACCGTTTGGAGACGCGCTCGACGGACTTCAATCAGGACGGATCAAAGTCAAACCGCTGATTACGGAACGGTTCGGACTCGACCAGGCGGTCGAAGCTCTCAAACTAACGTCAAACCAACCTGTCCTGAAAGTCCTGCTGGACGTTTCCGCAGAATAAGAACGTCACGAAATACTGCTCACTGGCAAGTGCCACAATCCGACTCGGCTTAGCGCGCCTGAGCAAAAGAAAAACGCCCGCTCTAAAACTTCAAAGCGGACGTTGATCGATTTTGAAGCCGCGGCCATCTTCGCCGCAAACGTGAGTTACTTGACTTCCCAGGTATCACCGCGGTTGAACAGTTTTTCGAGATCGCCTTCGCCCTTTTCAGCAATGGCATCTTCGACCTGCTGGTTCACCTCTTCATCGTAAGTTGGCTTTTCGATCGCCCGGAAGACACCCATCGGTTCTGGAAACTCTGGGTACCGCATGCGAGCGAGCATGAATGCCAGGCTTGGTTCTGCAACCTTTTCGTCGTGGAAGAGTAGATCGTCTTCCTGAACCGAACCGTCGAGATCAACTATTTCCGGGCGGCTGCCTTCATTGACTCGAATGCCCTTGCTGCCATTGGCAAAGATGAGCGGCTTGCCGTGTTCGAGATAAACAATGTTGTCCTGCTTGACCTTCTTATCCGTGGCGAAGCTGAAAGCTCCCGAGTTGAACACATTACAATCCTGGTAAACTTCAACGAAAGCCGTACCCTTGTGATGAGCGGCTCGTTCAAGGACGGAAGTCAAATGCCGAATATCGACATCGACAGATCGAGCGACAAAGGTCGCTTCGCTACCGAGCGCCACTGACAACGGATTGAGCGGATGATCAACCGATCCCATCGGCGTACTTTTGGTACGTTTTCCGGTTGGGCTTGTCGGTGAGTATTGCCCCTTGGTCAGACCGTAAATCTGATTGTTGAAAAGGATGATCTTCAAGTCGACGTTTCGCCGAATGGCATGCATCAGGTGATTGCCACCGATGGAAAGAGCATCGCCGTCGCCAGTGATGACCCACACCTGTTGCCCCGGTTGAGCCAGCTTGATCCCCGTTGCGATTGCTGGCGCACGACCGTGGATACTGTGGAACCCGTACGTATCCATGTAGTAAGGAAAGCGGCTGGAACAACCGATTCCTGACACGAAGACGAATTTCTCTTTGGGAATTCCCAGCGTTGGAAGAACTTTCTTCATCTGGGCGAGAATCGAGTAATCGCCGCAACGAGGACACCAGCGAATTTCCTGGTCGCTGGCGAAATCTTTCGGAGAGAGAACTGGCAGGTCTGTGCTCATGGCCGATTGCTTTAAGAATGGTGTATTAGAAAAGTGGTTTCAGTGCTGGTGGAGACGATTTAGAATCAAAGACGATCTAGAGCATTTTTTCGATGGCTTCGACGACTTCAGAAATCAGAAATGGCTTGCCTTTAATCTTGTTAAGCCCCTTGGCGTCGACGAGGTAGCGATCCCGAAGCAGCATTCGAAGCTGTCCCATGTTCAGTTCGGGAACGAGTACGTGCTTGAAACGACTGATTATATCTCCGAGGTTCTTTGGAAACGGATTCAAAAACCGCAAGTGGGCATGCGATACTGACTTACCCGCTGACTGAAGTTCTCGAGCAGCCGTCCGAACAGCTCCGTAAGTGCCGCCCCAGGAAATCACAAGGACGTCACCGGAATCGGGTCCGTCAACTTTCTGATCAGGTATGAAGTTTTCGATCCCGGCGACTTTTCGTGCTCGCAACTTGACCATGTACTCATGGTTTTCCGGGTCGTAGCTGACGTGTCCGGTTACGTCTGCTTTCTCGATGCCACCAACGCGGTGTTCCAACCCTGGCGTGCCTGGAACGGCCCATGGACGAGCGAGTTTCTCATCCCGCTTGTATGGCAGATATTCGCCGTCGCCGTTTGGTTCCGTCTGATGCTTGACCTCGATTGGCTTCAATTCTTCCTGAGTCGGAATTCGCCAGGGTTCGGCACCATTCGCGATGTAGCCGTCTGTCAGGAACACGACAGGAACCATGAAGTTCACAGCAATATTCATCGCATCCTGAACAGCGTGGAAGCAATCACCAGGACTTTGAGCCGCGACAATTGGCAGCGGTGATTCGCCGTTTCGACCGAACATCGAAAGCAACAGGTCAGCCTGTTCTGTCTTGGTTGGCAGCCCTGTACTCGGACCACCGCGTTGAACGTTGACGATGATCATCGGCAATTCGGTAATCATACCAAGGCCCATTGCTTCGCCTTTAAGGCAAATACCTGGACCAGAACTTGCAGTCACCGCAAGCTGCCCCGCGTAGGCAGCACCGACAGCCGCCGACATTGCGGCGATTTCGTCTTCAGCCTGGAAGGTCTTAACGTTGAAGTTTTTGTGAGCTGACAGTTCGTGAAGAATGTCACTCGCTGGCGTGATCGGGTACCCAGCATAGAACAATCCACGATCAGCCAGCTTGGCAGCGGTAATCAGCCCAAGAGCCGTCGCTTCGTTACCGGTAAGCTTGCGATACTTACCCGGCGGAAGCTGAGCAGGCTCGACGTGGTAATGGACGGTGAAGGATTCGGTCGAGAACCCGAAATTGTAACCAGCACGAAGTGCTCGCAGGTTCGCTTCCTGAATTTCTGGTTTATTGGCGAACTTAGCCTTCACCCATTCTTCGGTCGGAGTCGCGTCGCGCTCGTACAGCCAGTAGATTAGACCGAGTGCGAAGAAGTTCTTGCAACGGTCCGCCTCTCGAACAGTTAAGCCAAGTCCTTCAACAGCATCTCGCGTGAGGCGAGTCATCGGCACCTTATGCACACGATAAGGCTGAAGCATGTCCTCATCGTCGAGCGGATTCGACTCGTAGGTCGCTTTCGCGATGTTGCTCTTATCGAACGCGTCTTCGTTGACAATGAGCGTCCCGCCACGCTTCAGATCGGCAACATTTGTCTTCAACGCAGCAGGATTCATCGAAACCAGCGTGTCGACAGCATCCCCCGGCGTGAAAATATCGTGATTCGAGAAACACAACTGATAGCCGGAAACGCCAGCCAGGGTTCCGGCCGGGGCACGAATTTCAGCGGGGAAGTCGGGCAATGTACTGACATCATTGCCGTAGACGGCAGAGACGTTTGTCATCTGCGTCCCGACAAGCTGCATGCCGTCACCACTATCACCGCAGAATCGAACGACGACGGTTTCGACGGTTTCTTTTTTCTTACCTTCGCCCTGCTTTTCCGCTTCCGGTACATCGACTGTCGATGACATTACTTAAACACTCCTCAGAGGATGATCGCCGCTGGTGTAGTTTTAAAGGCACAACGTCGCAAAGCGGCCAGCAGGATTTCAAAAGAAGTCTGCGGTTTTCTAGGCTGCCTGGTGACGGCGTTCAGCCGTGCGACAGATAGGCGGGAAATTCAAGGGGCGATAAATGGCGGGCACATTTCGAACCAGTAGGTCGGGCCGAAAAACTTCAATTCCGACGGCGAGTTATGGACTACCGACAGAAATGGGGACTTCGACGGGAATCACAGGCATGTTGTAGACATAAGACCGGGATTGATTACCCAGCTTCAAGTAACTTCATCCAGTGAACAGCGCGAGTCCTATGTCAGGTATTGTGGGCATGTCAAGGCAATCTGAAAAGCCTGCGGTGGCAAAACTTCTCCGCATTTCCCACACCGATCTAAATTGCATGATTCATCTCTAAACTTCGCATCCCAACGAACTCATCCATACGCCGAAATCCCAGCAGAATTCCAACCAATCTCGCTAATGACACACCTCCGGTGTCATCTTGCCGCATTTTCGACAATCTGAGATAAACCCCGCTCCTCAATTCTGCAGATCAACACGAACATCGATTCGACCATCGGCTGGCTGTGGGTAATCATTGCTTACGAACAGCCAACTGGTCGAATTTCTCACCGTTCAAGCGTCATTTCTCGCAACCGTTCAAATAATCCCCTCAAAACCACGCGTCGGGAAAGGACTCCCTCTTTCGTGGTCGAGCCTCCGTCACGCCGACTTCAACAGATTCTGCTGGGTTTGCAGTTGTGCTCACCCCGCGATCTTCGCCGCTGCGCGTCCCGAGTGAAGGCACTTTCCGCTGACCTGCCAGCATTTGACTCAGTCTGGCTGGACGCACTTGTCCAACGACGCCTGCTGACATCCTGGCAGGCTCAGGCAATCGAAGCCGATCAGCCCGAATTACTGCGTATCGGCCCGTGCATTGTCGAAGACCGAATTGGGAAAAGTCACCGATCGGCGACCTACCTCGCTCGCCTGCCCGATCAACAAGGGCAATGCGTAATCAAAAGAGTCATCGTTCCCTCCGAACTTCGCAAATCCATCAACGACCGACTCAATCAACTGACAGAAAAATCACCGGGACTGACGCAGCCCGGCGTCATTGTCCCGCATAGCGTGTCCGAAGTTCCGGACGCTCCGATTCCAGAGTTGGCTTCTTCCGAAAAATTGAACGAGAGTGCGGCAACGCGAGCGTCGCGGCAGACTGGCACGGTCTCAACGTCAAAAAAACGCGGAACAAAAGCCGGCGTAAGTCGCGCTCGTCACAAAACAAAAGCACTATCGCGAGAACGTTCAGACAAGCTCAACACAGAACTGGCGATTGTCAGCCGATGGGTTGATGGACTGTCGCTTTCGGAAATCCTGCTCCGGCGCGGACGCTTGCCTGCGGCAGACGTCGACGCCATCGCTCGACAGCTTCTGGATTCTCTGGCAGCCTTACACGAAGCGGGTATTGTTCACGGCGAAATCCTGCTCAGCAATATTCGACTCCTGCCGTCTGGACAAGCCGTTCTCGTCGATTCTGGAATTCGGACAGCGATACACCCCGAGTTGAAAATAAGTGCGCATATCTCTCCTGAACAGAATGACGGAATCGCCCCTGAACTCATCGGCACGGGTGCTGCCGCGACGCCT
>JACLAC010014312.1_pt1 | contig 23364 bp, 22 predicted proteins | sample 8027881 | NCBI WGS metagenome assembly JACLAC01 (sample SAMN15725517, study PRJNA655200) | protist metagenome | isolation source: fluorescence activated cell sorting (FACS) single amplified genomes of... | place: Spain: Blaines Bay Microbial Observatory, Mediterranean Sea | collected 2016-01-19 | reverse complement strand
AGAAAAAACTCTTCAAGAGGTCCCTGTTGCTGTATCAGTAATTAGTGCTGACGAAATAGACAAAGCAAACGTTGTTGATGCTTTTGATTTAATGCAAGTTGTTCCTTCTTTAGACACTAGACAATATCAATCATCTAAGAATGCTGCTTTTTTTATAAGAGGCTTTGGAAATGGTTCAAATAATAATGGTGTTGAACCCTCAGTTGCATTGTTTGTAGATGGTGTATACCGATCAAAAATGCAAAGTCGAATCAACGATCTGCCAATGGTTGAAAGGGTTGAGGTTCTTCGGGGTCCTCAAAGTACTTTGTTTGGTAAAAATGCGACTGCCGGTGTGATTAACATCATTACAAAAAAACCTTCTTTTGAGAAATTCGGAAAGATTTCAACATCATTTGGTAACTACAATTCAAGAATAGTCAAAGCTTATTACACGGCACCACTTAGTAACACGATGGCTTTTAGTTTGAATGCTAATACTAACCAAGCTGATGGTCATGCTAAAAATACAGTAACAGGCAATGATACCAACAACAGAGATAGATATTCTTTAAGAGCAGATTTATTAATTGAAACTGCAGACGATTTAGAAATTAGGATCACAGCTGATTACGATGAATACGATGAGTTTTGTTGCCAAGTAGGTAATGTTTCTGCGGGTCCTGCGAAAGAACTCGCTTATGCTCTTGGTGCTCAAGCTGCTCCAAACAATCCATTCACCGATCAGGTGCATTTCAATTTTGACTCTTTTGCAAAAGGTGAAAATTCCGGAATCTCAGTAAACATTGTTAAAGAAATGGAAAATATGACATTTACAAGTATTACTTCATCAAGAGATTCAGACAGCCTTGAAAGTCAAGATATTGATTTTGATAGCTCTAGAATACTTAACCCAAATACAACAAATGTGAATCTATCATCAAAATCTCAAGAATTTAGACTTGCATCTAATGGTAATGCTAAGGTCAATTGGTTGGTTGGAGCATACTTTTATGAAGAAGACCTGAAAAATGATAGTAGTGTTATTTGGGGACCAACATTTAATACATTTGCAAATATTGCATCAGGCGGAGCTCTTCCAACTGTTGGGGGTCTTTTGAGCTTGCCTCCGTCACTATTTTTCCAGGAAGGCACAGGAAGCGTTGGTTACTTCACACAAGAGACCGAAACAACCACTCTGTTTGGACAAGTAGACATAAGTCTAAGTGATAAATTAGGCGCTATCCTTGGTGTAAGTTACATTGAAGACGAAAAATCAGCAACAGGGATTGATGTAAATACTGATGTGTTTTCACAGATTGGTTTTGTAGGTGTTGGAACTATGGCTTTCATTGGAGCTGGTTTTGATCCTGCTACTGCAGCAGCATTAGCTGCAAATCCCCAGACAAATGCATTACTTGGATTTCAAGCTCTTCAGTTCATTCCTGAAATGCAGCAGTTCCCAAATGCTGGTCAAAGCGGTCAATCATCCGATGACAACATTGATTACACAGCAAAACTGACGTACATGCTTAATGATGATGTAAGCTTTTACGGAGGAGTTTCAACTGGATTTAAATCCTCTGCATGGAACCTATCAACAAATTCTTTGCCCGATCTAGCTGAAAGAGCTGCATTAGCAGCAGCTGGAACACCAGTTGCAGAAAATACTGCTATTGGTCAAAGGTATGCCTCACCTGAAGAAGCGGAAGTTTTTGAGCTTGGTATGAAGATGAGACTATCAACAGGATATTTTAATTTCACTGCATTTAGCCAGGAGATTAAAGACTTTCAATCCAATACATTTGTTAGCTCCGGTTTTATTTTAGCTAATGCAGGGTTGCAATCGTCAGAAGGATTTGAGTTTGATTTGCTTTTCTCCCCTGTGCCTAGTATTGATATTACTTTAGGTGGACTAATCATGGACTCAAAGTATGATTCTTTTACCGGCTCTGCTGCAGGTGACGTTAGTGGTACTAAGCCTGAAAATGTCCATGATGATTCTCTTACAAGTTCGATAACTTGGAACTGGTCGCGAGGTAGAACTGATGGCTATGTTAGATTAAATCATCTCTATTCTGGGCCAACATTGATCAGGATTATTCCTTCAGAAAATGTTGCAATGTGCGCAGCAGGAACTTGTGAGAAAACGAAAGATACGCTCAACTTCAGCGCAGGAATCACTAGAGGTAATTTAGATATAGTAATCTTTGGTAACAACATAAATGATGACAAGTATCTTCATACAGCTTTTTCATCTGTAGGTGATCCATTTAGGACATCCTTTGAGGGATATCCAAATGCACCTAAAACATATGGGGTCACAGTTAATTACTCTTTCTAAGATCATTTCCCCTCTAAGTTGTGGTTATTTAGATTAGTAATGGAAGGAGCTCGAAAGAGCTCCTTTTTTTTGTTTAAGAGTTATTTACTCAACTTATCCAAGGCTTCTGACATCTTTTTCTGCAGAGCTCCTATGGCCTGCAGCGGTCGAATCATCACTTTAAAATCAATGATTTTACCCTCATCATTCCAGCGAATAATATCAACTCCATTGACAGAAATATCTCCGATATAAGTTTCAAATTCTAGGACGCTATCAAGACCATCGACAAGTTCACGCACATATTCAAATCTATCCATATCAAAAGTTTGGCCGGCGCCCATTAAATAAAGTTTTGACATTGCTTTTCCTTCAATAGGTTTGAAAACTATTGGTGATGTGAAGACACAGGATTCATCAAGAATTTCATCTAATAATTTTGGGTCATTGGATATTAAACCTTCATGCCACTTTTTTAAATATGAGTGTGTTTTATTCATTTGAGTATTAGAAACTGTTGATGAGGAGGATGCAAGCAGTCTTTTAGGATAAAAAAAGCCCCTGCAACTGAATTGTTAAAAATTTAAAAAGCGGCTAAAAGTCTATTTTTTTCTTCTTAGCTTACGAAGACGAGCATATTCATTTTGTAGCTTCTTTTCTGCTAAATCACGTCTTCGATGGCGTCTATCTCTAGCTGCTTCAGATTTTTGAATTCTGATAGCTTTATTCATTCTTCTTAAATACTCTCATAAAGAAAAAAGAAAAGCAAAAAGTAAGTTATTTTGACTGATTGAGCTTTTTAAGTCTTGCTTGAAGAATTTTTAAATCCAAGTTATAGGCTGAGCCAGATGAAGAGTTTTTTCTAGAAAGGGTTTGAGAAACAAAGCTTGCCTCTTGCTGAGACTTAACTTTGATATAGGCTTCCCTAAAAGGTAGTCCTGATTGAGCTAACTCATAGGCCTGGTCGGTCATCAACATATCCTGATCAATAAATTCATTTGACCTTTGGGTATCTACTTTAATTGATTTGATCAAATCAGGCAGCAAACCTAAAGTCTTTGTAACACAATGAATAGAATGAATAAGAGAGCGCTTAGTAAGTTGTAAATCTCGATGATAGCCACTTGGTAAAGATATTAAATTTTCTAATTCAGAATAATGCCCTGCCATCACAGCATAATTGGCTCTCATGATCTCTATAACATCAGGATTAGACTTGTTGGGCATAATAGAAGATCCAGTTGAATACTTGGATGCGATACTTAACAAACTAAATTCCTGGGCTAAGAAAATACTCATATCCCATGAAAATTTTCTCACATCTAACATGGGTTGCTTTAAAGAACCAATTAACTCTAACTCAAACTTACCTCGGCTATTTTGGACATATAGAGTGTTTAATTGTTTTCTCTTAAAGTTTAGCTCTTTTGTTGAAATATCACGCTTAATAGGAAGATTAACCCCATATCCAGCCGCTGATCCTAATGGGTTTATATTCATCCAGGTTTGTGTGTTAGATAGTAAATCAGCATTATCAAGAAAAGACTCAGCAAAAGCTCCAAACCATAAACCCCAAGTTGAGGGCATGGCTCTTTGCAAGTGGGTATAACCTGGCATTGGATCAGAGGAATGTTTTTCAGCTTTATCAAAGAATGATTGGGCTATCTTAAGATTCATTGATTGAATTTCATCTAATTTTGCTCTTGCATAAAGACGCATAGCAACCATAACCTGATCATTTCGACTTCGACCAGTGTGAATTTTCTTGCCGACCGAACCTAGCTCTTTTGTTAAGTAATCTTCAATTGCAGAGTGGCAGTCCTCATATTTAGACGTTAACTTAAATTTCTTTGCTAAAAATAACTTTGCAAGCTTCTTTAAGGAAACTATAACTTTCTTGGTTGCAGATTTAGTTAAGATATTAATATTTTCTAATTCATGAGCATGAGCCATGGATGCTTCAATATCATATAAAAATAATTCTTGATCTAAAACTATATCTTCACCAGATAAAAAATCATCTATTGCAGAGTCTTTATCCTTTGAACTTTGATTCCAAATTTTCATGATTGAATAATTCCTATGTTGTCTTCCCATCCAAAGGCAGAGTTTAAGTTTTGAACGGTCTGAGTTGCTGCACCTTTAAGAAGGTTATCAAGTGCACAACAAAAAGTCAGCCTCTTAATTTCTTGATCCGCAGCAAAGCCACCTATTATTACATTAGAAGTGTTTTGAACATCTTGCAGCTTTGGAAGCTCTTGCTGAATGCAAATTAATTGCTTTGAATCGTAATACTCAGCGAACAAGTTATAAATTTCATCAGATGACATTGGTTCTGAAAGAATAAAATTACCAGTCATCATTATTCCTCTAAAAAAATTACCAACATGGGGTGTAAATAATATTTTTGGATAACTATGAGCTTTTACTTCTTTCTCATGAAGATGCGAGACGAGTGAATATGGAAGGACACTGTCTTTGAGAGCCTCCTGATCATTTCTGGCGTTTGGAGTAGCTCCTGCACCACTATATCCAGAGATCCCATATAAATTCGCTGAACCAACTAAAATATTCTTTAGAGGAGCAAGCATAAATTGCATTGCTGAAGCATAACATCCAGGATTGCTAATTTTACTTGATTGAACCTTTTCACATAGTTCAGGAACTCTGTATTCCCATGCAGCATCAAAACGATGATCTGAACTCAGATCAATAATAATAGCTTTAGGATTGTGCCGATGAATTAGATCAATGTAATCTTGAGATTCATTATTTGGCAATGCCAATATAAAAGCATCCTCATCAGACAAATCAATTTTATCTATACTTAAATCTTGATATAACAAGTCGTTGCCAGTATTTTGATCCACTGGCTGACCTGCTTTAGATAAAGAAAAAACAGAAGTAATATTTAAATACTTGTGGTTAGCCAGCAGTTCTACAATTTCTTGACCTACGTAACCTCGCCCACCTAATAAACCTATTTTTTTAGCATCCATTTAAATCACACTTTTTGGTTTATTAATAGCGTACTCAATGCAATCTTTTAGAGCGCCATAATCAGATATGCCAATCCAGAAAATATGCCACTCATCTTGTTTTTGGCAGCCCTCACAAATTGATGTGTAAAAATTATTTATAGGGTTATTTGGGCGTGAACGCCAAAAAACCTGCGGATATACTTTACGCATTTCATGCCAGATACCTGCTCCCAAGCCCTCGCCTTTTGCCTCAGGAATAACTCCAAACTTATCCATATAAGGAACACTAAAGTCATTTGAAATAGCTATTGTGGCTCGCTTACATGAAGTCATAAAAATATTTAAACTACCAGGATCATCAAAAAAACTATCTACCAAATTACCACTGAATGATGCCTCTATAATTTTTTTAAAATGCTCTTGAGTCTCTTGATCTGGGACTTTATGTTGAGCAACACTATAGCCATGTTTTATGAGGGTGCCGGATCCAGAATCTGTAAATAGCTCTTTTGGAAGATTGATTGGCTCAGTGATAGAAACAGAAGCTGTCCTTGGGAGATGATCTAATAAAGCTTTGATTTGCTGAAGTTTTAACTTCATCCCAGAATGCAACCATTCTTCTTGAATCAGCTCCTCATACTCAAGGGCTAAATTAATATTAGGAATTAATTGACCAGTTTTATTAAAAATTCCTCCGGTCTCCGATAAGAAAATAGCTTTATAAGGATTAATAGCCTTAACTAATTCAACAGTAGCAATATCAGCATTAATATTGAGCATTTCACTGCTTTGAAATCCCATAGGCGCAATTACTGGTATGGAATCTGATTCCAACACTTCATTAACAAGGTCAATATTAACGGATTGAATTAATCCAACATAACCCAAATCGGGATCATCTTTGGTGCATTGGAATACATTAGATACGAGACCTTTTGCATGGGCTCCTTGAGCTTCCAAAGCCTCTACAATCTTCTGATTAGTTTCCTTGAAGACTTCATGAGCAACATCCCTAACCTCTGGGGAAGTAACTCTCTGCCCATTGATAAATGAAAAATCAATTCTCTTTTCCTCTAAAGCTGCAGAAAGCATTGGACCTGCTCCATGAAGTATTACAGGCTTAAGACCAACTTGATTTAAAAATACTAGGGACGAAATAAGATTCTCAAGATCATTCTCAACTACAGAACCACCTACCTTAATAACTGCAAAGCGTTGCTCAGGAGAAGAAAATTTTTCAATATACTTATTTATTTCTTTCTCAGAACCGATAGCACCCAAAAGCTTTAAAATAGTATTTTTAATAAACTGATTGGATGACTTGGTCATTGGATTATTTTTTTAAAATCATTCAAGGCTTGATTTAGCTCCTCAAGATCTACTGATTCATTGGGTTGATGAGCATTAGCAATATCACCTGGACCGTAAACTATGGCTCGGTATCCAGCCTCACTAAATAAGGAGGCTTCGGTCCAGAAATTTACTGGTGCAGACAAATTTAAACCCAATTCATCCGCAAATAATTCCAAATCTTTAATTTTTCCCGATGCAGGTAATGCAGGAGCAATAAATCCAGATGTAAATTTCGAATGATTTTCAATAGATTCAGTGTTGAATTCTTTTAATAACTCATCAAAAGATTGGCCAGGCAAAGGCCTCATACCAAACTTAACTTGAGCATGATCAGCAATTATATTGGGCTTAATTCCCCCTTCAACTAATCCTAAATTAAAAGCAATGCCTTGCAGATCCTTAAATGAAATTCCCTTATATAATTCAGCAACTTTCAATGCCGCATCTGACCAGCGCATTAATTTATGAATCGCGTTATCATTCAAGGCTCTTTGTTCAGAACTATGGCCAGCAAGACCAAAAAATTCCTGGGTGCCAGTAAGAATCCCTCTATGACATGTTACTGCCATATTTTGCGTAGGCTCTGCAACAATAATACCCTCAAACACTGGTTTTGTTTTTATATATTCTTTAACACAAGTACTTTGACCTGCTTCTTCGTCCGTAGAAAATAAGATTGCATAGTCACTCAACCCTCTCTCTAATAGAGTTAATAGACATGCTGCAGCCCCTTTAATGTCACAAGTGCCAAGCCCAATAGCTTTTCCATTATCAATAATTAAATCATGAGGATTAGATATCCAAGCATCTCCGGCTGGCACTGTATCTAAATGAACATTTACCAAATATTTTGGTGAGCCCTTGGCAAGAAGGATATTGAAAGAACCCTCTCCCAAGTCTGTGACTTGAGGAGTAATAAAATCCAAAGAATTTAAATAGCTTATCAACCCTGATTGCTCTATCTTTCGAGGAGGATTTGATGTATCGCATGCAACTAAAGCTTTCAGATGCTTTAAGGTAAGCTCTAAGTCAGAATTCATTTTTTCTTATGTATGGAAGACCAAGTTGATGTGCTTTGACCTATTAGCTTAATAAATCCTTTTGATTCTGCTTCTGACCATGTTGCAGACTGAGCATAAGAGCCCTCTGGGCTCTTAAGAATATTTTTTGACTTTACAGCCACCGCATCAACACGCCCAGGAGTAAGCTTCAAAGTTACCTCCCCAGAAACAGTTTTTTGAGAATCAAGCAAAAATGCCTCTAGATTTTCTCTTAAAGGCTCAAAATAAAACCCTCTATAAACTAAATTAACCCATTCTTGGCCAACTTGAGCTTTTACAAAATTTTGTTTATCAGTTAAGACAGCTTCCTCTAAAGCTCTGTGAGCTGACATCAAAATTGCAATACCAGGAGCTTCAAAGACAAATCTACCCTTTAGCCCAATTATTGTATCGCTTGAAAAAACTGAGCGCCCTATGCCGAATGAACCTCCAAGAGTATTGAGAGCTCTAAGAAAATCAGCGCCCTGCATTTTCTGATTATTGATAGCAACGACTTTTCCTTTTAGGAATTTTATTATTAGTGTTTTTGGTTTTTTAGGATATTGATGAGGCAATTTACAAAGTACAAAACTTTCGTTAGATGGTTCTTCCCATTCATCAATTTCACTGCCTGAGATCGTCGCTCCCATGAGATTTTCATTTATGCTGTATTTTTTATGCAATGAAGAGACCTTAAAGCCTTTATCTTGCAAATAATCCTCTTCATAGGCTCTTACATTCTTTGTAATATTTTGAATCTCTCTGATTGGAGTGATGATGTTGTAATTTCCATGAGCTCTAATAGATAGATCAAATCTAATCTGATCATTTCCCATGCCTGTGCAACCATGAGCAATATCTTTGGTATTTAATTTTTTACATAATTTAATTGATTCTTTGACGATCAAGTACCTATCAGAACAAAGTGCGGGATACTTATTTTGATAAAGAGCCCCGGATTGCACCAATGGAACTAAAATCTCAGACCATAAACTTTTTTCAACATTGATATTGAAATGTTTTTTTGCACCCAATTCATTGGCTCTTTTTGTAATTGCGCTCTCTTCTTTTGATGAAATGCCGCCAGTGTTTACAAATAAAGTATGAACTTCGTAACCTTGATCAATTAAATATGGAATGCAGAAGCTTGTGTCAAGACCTCCAGAAAATGCTAATACTACTTTTTTATTCATTATTAATACCTATAAAATTTTACTAAGCATGGATTTTTGAACATGCTTTCTATTCGCTGCTTCTTTAACCGCTATGCAATAGTCAGAATCCATGACCCCATCGGTTGCTTTCACATTTCTTCTTAAAGGAAGACAATGACTAAAAACAGCATTGTTTGTAAGATCCATCTTTGATTCATCAACAATAAAGTGCTTATATTGATCATTAATGGCAATCTGATCATCCACTTTTCCATAGTGACTAAGACAGCCCCAGCTTTTTGCATAGACAATATCTACATTTGAATAAGCGCTATCAATATCATAGGACACATCAAACGAAGCTCCTTCAGATTCACAATTTTTTTGAGCGGCTTTAAGGTATCTATGATCTAAATGATAATCCTCAGAGGGGCATAATAATTTAACATTCATACCAAACTTACTAGCTATCAAGAGACTAGAATTAGCAACAGCAGTATTCAAAGGCTTGGGGTGATATGTCCAAGTTAGCAGATAATCTTTGCCCTGAAGGTCGCCATAATGTTCTTGCAAAGTTAAGATATGGGCAAGTTCTTGGCATGGATGCTCAATTGTCTCCATGTTCACTACGGGCACAGAAGCATATTTTGCAAAGCTGTTAATAACTGAATCTGTTCTATCGTGATCCCAGTCCATAAACTGAGGAAAAGCTCTAATCGCAATGCAATCACAATAAGATGATAAAACTTGTGCAACTTCCTTCACATGCTCTTCTGCGTTTCCATCCATGACAATATTTTCTTCAAATTCAATTGGCCATGCATCTTTACCTGGTTGCAAGATTACTGCTGTACCCGAAAGCTCGCTAATTCCAACTTCAAAGCTAGTTTTTGTTCTCAGTGAAGGATTAAAAAACAACATTGCAATTGACTTATTTTTTAAAAGAGGTTGATGTGGTTCATTTTTAAGCTCAATAGCAAAATCAACAATATCCTGAAGCTCTGAGCGAGACCAATTTTGCGTAGTAATAAAATTTTTCATGATAGACATTGAAGTTACACCATTGCTGGTGATTATTAAAGTGATCTAAGTCTTTGTGTTGGAATTGAAGATTTGGTATCTACAATTTCATTCGATTCGTTAAAATAAACTAACGTAGGAGCATGATTAGGTATTTGATTTTCATGCATTGATGCGTATGAACAAATAATAATAATATCTTCTGGAGATGCTTTATGAGCAGCTGCACCATTGATTGAAACCGTTTTTGAACCAGCTTCAGCAGCAATTAAATACGTTGAGAAACGTTCTCCATTAGTAACATTGTATATTTCAACTTTTTCATATTCAGTCATCTTAGCCGCTGCCATGAAGTCTGTATCCAAGGCACACGAACCTTCGTAATCAATCTCAACCTGAGTTACGTGAAGACGATGCAGCTTAGAATTTAGTAACACTCTTTTCATAGGTTGAGAAGTATGCAAGAAAAACACCTAAAATCCAATATTATTGAATAATAAAATTGTCTATCAGCCTTACATTTCCTAGCTTAACTGCGATAGCTACTAAAGTATCTGGCTCAAACTCAAGTAGCTCTTCAAGGTTAGTTGAATTACAAAACAAAAAATAATCTACGCTAAAATTTAATTTTTCTAATCTTTGAATACCTTCTATTTTTAAATCTGCTAAATTTTCATGCTTAGATCTTTGTGCAATATCTTTTAAAATAACTGGTAGATGCTTTGCATTTAATCTTTGCTGAGATGACATCAAGTTATTTCTTGAAGACATTGCTAATCCATCCTCCTCTCTTTGAGTTGGAACTCCATGAATGTCTATGTTGAAATCTGAATTAATCAAAAAATCTTTGACTATCAAATATTGTTGATAATCTTTGAGTCCAAAAAATACATTATTAGGCTTAATCAATTGAAAAAAATGATTAAGAATTGAAATTACACCATCAAAAAAATGCGGTCTTGAAATTCCGCATAGTTTTTTTGAGAGCAATAAATTCGCACTTAATTTGGGGGCATCTTTTGCAAAATCAGACTTTGGACAAAAAACCGCATCACATGAAATATTTTCAAGATATGTTAAATCTTGATCTAAAGACCTTGGATAAATATCTAAGTCTTCATTTGGGCTAAATTGAAGAGGGTTAACATAAATAGAAGCTAATGTAACGCCATGAAACTTATTAGCCTCAGCAACTAGCTTAAGATGACCATCATGAAGATTGCCCATTGTTGGAACAAAATTAATCGCCTCAGAAGACTCAAGGAATTGATTTAAATCATTAAGTGAATTGAGAACGTACAAGTTTAAGAAAAAGTATGCTCATTTGCAGGAAATTGCTGCCTTTTCACTGCTTTGACATAAGCATTTACAGAGCTTTGAATAGAATCGTTTTCAGCAAGAAAGTTTTTAACAAATTTTGGTGATTTCTCTAGGCACGAAATTCCCAGCAAATCATGGATTACCATAATCTGCGCATCTGTAGAGACTCCAGCACCTATCCCAATAACTGGAATTGATAAAGAATGAGTAATTTCCTTAGCAAGGACTTCTGGGACACACTCTAATAGTAAAAGTGATGCTCCAGCAGCCTCCAAGTCCTTTGCCTCAGAAATCATCTCATCTCTTTTGTCTGTATCTCTACCCTGGACAAAATATCCACCAATTCTATTAATAGATTGAGGCGTGAGACCCATATGAGCACATACCGGTATTCCTCTTTCAGCTAATGTATTAGTTAAATCACAAATCCAATGACCGCCCTCAAGCTTGATAGAGTGAGCTCCATTTTGCATCAGAAGTCCTGCATTAGATAAAGCGGCATCTTTAGTTGCATAGCTCATAAAAGGCATATCTGCCATTAGATGAGAGTTTACATTACCTCTAGAGACATTTTTTAAATGATAGATCAAATCATCCATTGTTACTGGAAGTGTGCTCTCATGCCCCTGAATAACCATTCCCAAACTATCTCCAACTAAAATAACTTCGACACCAGCCTTGCTGATAATATTTGCAAGAGTTGATTCATAAGCAGTCAAACACGCAAACTTTTCTCCCTTTGCCTTTAAGTTTTGCAAAGTATTAATAGTTACCAATGGTTTAGATTGATGCGCTGACATGATTAATGGAGCAGTTGAGAATCTTTGCTTAGCAAATTAACAAGTTGAATAGCAAGAAGCCTTTTTGATGCTTTTTGAAAAAATCGATGTGAATTACCTGTAAAGACGCTAACTTCATTAAAATCAGAGTCAAAGCCAATATCTGATTTAGATACATCATTAGCAACAATAAAGTCCAAACCCTTCTTGATTAATTTTGATTTTGCATGCTCTTCAACTCTTTCAGTTTCTGCGCAAAAGCCCATAAATCTTTTATCCCTAAACTTACTAGCCAAAGATGCGATAATATCGATGTTTTTTTGAAGCTCTATATTAAGTTTATCTTCATCTATTTTTTTTATTTTTTGAGTATTTTTATTCGTTGGTTTGAAATCTGCAACAGCAGCACAACCTATAAAAATGTCAGCCTCAGGCATAAAGGAGTGAGCTTCCATATACATCTCATCTGCTGATTGGACATCAACTCTTTGGATTTTCTGCGAACAAGAAAGTGAGACTGGTCCAGTAATTAAAATGACCTCAGCGCCAGATCTTAAGGCTGCTTCTGCCATTGCAAACCCCATTTTCCCAGAGCTATTATTTGAAATAAATCTTACTGGATCAATTTGCTCGCGTGTTGGGCCAGCCGTAATAATAATCTTTTTACCAGTCAATGGTTTGCTTTGAGTTAACATGATCGTCTCAAATATTTCATCTGGCTCAGACATTCTCCCATAACCACTATCGCCGCATGCTTGGTCTCCTCTCGATGGACCAACAAAATCTATTCCAGTGGATGATAGATACTCTACATTTTCTTGAGTCATTTGATTTGACCACATATTCATATTCATTGCAGGAGCTATAAATTTTTGAGCTTGAGACGCCAAAATAACAGCGCTAAGGAGGTCATCAGCTCTACCATGAGCAAGTCGAGAAATTGTTTCAGCACTACAAGGGGCAATCAGTATTAAATCAGCCCATTTAGCTAACTCAATGTGACCCATGGCTCTCTCTGCATCTTCATCAAGAAGATTATCATGAACCTGATTGCCACTAATAGCTTGCAAAGTAAGAGGAGTTATAAATTCTTTTGATGCCTCAGTCATAATCACCCGAACATTAAAATTATTTTTTAAAAATAAACGAGCAAGATCAACAGATTTGTATGCAGCTATGCTTCCAGTAATGCAAAGCAATAGATTTGATTTATTATTATCTAACATATTATCGAAGCCTGTTTTTAGCTGTGATATTACAGATAAAAAACCATAAAAACAAAAAAAGGGAGCATAAAAATCCCTTTTATCAATTACGACAATATTTTACTTGGTACCAGAAATAAAACCTGAATTTGGTTTTATATTTCGAACTTTTTTATACAAGGTACACTTTTGTGACTTTGTTTCAAACGTAAACCCTTCAACCTTAGTCTTAGAAAGAGCAATTTTAGTACAGCCTTCAACTGAAGAATATTTTTTTGCTGTTTTAACAGCAAATATTTTACCTTGTATAGAATAACCATCTTGAATAGCAACTTGGGCACTTGCAATTGAGGGTAATGTTAAAGCTGTTAATGCTAGTAATACTTTGTACATTATAAGTCTCCTTTATATTATGAATTTTTTTTATACATATTATTTATAATGTTTACAGTGTAAACATTAACACTCATCATATTATGATTACATCGCTAACATTGCAACAATTATGTGAATTTAATATTTACCTTTTAAAATGCAATTGCTATGCCAATTAAATAAATTGCTAGAATATATAATTCAAAAGATAATAGTTTTATGACACTAAAAGATTTAATTGCAGAGGCTCACACCATAGTTCCTAAGATTTCTTGTGAAAATTTTATAAAAAACTCTGAGAAGTACATTTTGATAGATGTTCGAGAAGGAGTTGAAATTATTGAAACTGGAAGTATATCTAATGCTGTAAATATCCCTAGAGGATTGATTGAAATGAAGCTTTCGCCAGCGAATGACGATCAGGGATTTAATGAAAATACACCAATTGTTGTCTATTGCGGTGGAGGAAGTAGAGCTTCTCTTGCCGGCAAAACATTAATAGAGCTTGGATTTAAAAATGTTCAAAACCTTGAGGGCGGTTTCAGAGGTTGGAAAGTACGTTCTGGTTAATTTAATTTCAAAAAAAAGAGGGCTGAAGCCCTCTTTATATAGTTTATAAAATTAAAATTAATACTTGTATCTAAAACCAAGTCTATAGATTGGTCCATGGTCCTGAGCTAAAAAAAGCATTTCAGGATGCCTTGCAAACAATCTTGTATTTTCATCATTAAGATTTTGACCATCAACAAAAACTGTTGCATTTTTGTTAATACGATATGAAAAAGAAGCATCTATTTGATCTCTTTCCATAACATATAGTGGCTGATCATAGTTTCCAAAACCAACAATAGTTTCCCCTCTTCTATTTAATGCGATTCGAGCAGTAATTTTTTCATCTTCATAAAAGACCGATGCATTTCCAGAATCACCAAGGCCAGGTAAAATAAATTGTCTGCCAATCTTGGAAGTGTCAACATCCACATCACCACCATTTACGATTGTTGCGTTAAATTGAGCACCAAAACCAGTTTCACCAAATAGATGTTGTAGCACAATCTCAAAACCGTCAACATCGCCTGTTTCTAAGTTCGCTGGTCTTGTGATTTGAAAGTTAGCCGCTGGATCATTAGAAGCTCCATCAATGTAACCTGGCTCACATCTCCACCACCCATCATAATCACATGCTCCGTATGGGAATCCACTTGAAACATCAATCCCTCGTGACATAGCTAAAGCAACCCAACCCATATGCTGCTGAGGAGTCATCCAGCTTTGAGCCCATAAGGCTTGCTGAGATACACAGTCATTAGAGCCCCACTCACCAGGAAATCCAGTATCAGGTCTTCCAGCTGCATCCCAAGCATTTACACAATTTTGCGCATATTGACCAATCTCTGAATAAGCAGGATTTGTTAAACCGTAAAGGTTTCCTGTTGAAATCTCGCTGCTGATAAAGTCCTCTATTTCTTTGAAGAAATAATTTACTGAAAAATAACTACCTTCTGCATAATACCACTCATATGCTAAATCAAAATTAGTTGACTTCAACGGCTCTAATCCAGGATTTCCACCTGAAGCTGTTGGGGTAAAGAAATCTTTATTTGCAAAAGTTAATGATGATCTCATGTCTTGTAAACTTGGTCTCGCCATAGATCTGCTTGCAGAAAATCTGATGATTTGATCTTCTTCAAGAGCATATGACATAGCGACCTGGGGTAATAACATATCATTGCTGCCAGTTTTAGGAGAATCAACTGCGCCACCTGTGAGATAAGTTAAACCTTGAATCATATCCCATCTAATATTGGTAGGTGTTGACTCAAGACCTGTTGAGACAACTTCTGCTTCCTCGTACCTAAGGCCTGCAACAACAAGCAATGGTTTATCATTAACTGTAAACTCCATGTCAGCTTGTACAAAGATAGAATCTAAATTCTCTTCAACTCTATCATTAGTATCAACTGGTCCTGAATCAAAGAGACCAACATTAACTTGCCAAGCATTCTTAGCTGCTTGAGGGTCTATAGCAAAATAGTATCTTGAACCCCAATTGCTGACAAATCCATCCATGAATCCATTCATCGAAGTTTTACTAAATAAACTAGATGAAGCAGCTACTACAGGAGCCAATGGCGTTACAAGCTCTGAACGAACATCACTAAATTCAGATTCATTAGTTGAAATTCCAAACTGCACAGACTTCAAAAATCCACCTTCTAGGTTCAACCATTCTCCCTTAAGCTGTAACTGCTGCATTTCATTCTCTTTAGATGCATCTCTGTAATAAAGTCCAGAGTGACTAAAATCGTTGACTGTAAAATCCTTAGAATAACTAAAAGTGTTGATTCCTGATGGCCCGCCATTAGTATGAGTGATGGTTGCGTCTGCTGGAGTGACAAAGCCCATTTCATTTGGTAACTCTGTACCAAGTTTTTCAGCTGATGAGTTATGGTAATCAATTTCAAAACTCAGAGCATCAGAATGCTGAATAGCTAAATTAAATCCAAGAGAATTATTTTCACTCTCAGTGTTGCCCCAGATCAATTGATGATCATATCCTCTACCCTCAACAATCACATCTGTATATACTCCATTTGAATTTATTGTCCCAGCAGTTGTACCCCAACCACCTAACCACGAACCAAACATTTGGCCATTAGAACTAAAATCTACTTTTGAAAATGTATAATCTAAAGTTGCAACAGCGGATTCAAATTCATACTGAACCGTAGCTTGAGCATTAACCCTCTCTCTATCATTGTCTTTAATTAGATAAGCGGTAGGCTCTTGATAAAAAGTCTTACCATCTGCTCTTTTGTTTCCATTAGAAATGCCAGCTGCATTTTTATCTACTCTTGAATATCCTTCAATGACAGCCATATCCTCTACTGTTAGCCAGTTAGATTCTCTTGTACCTTCTTCCCTATTATTTCTTTCTTGAATAGATCCTGAGATTGAATATCCCCAATTACCTTTGTTAGAACTATGAACAAATGCTGCTTCAAGCGGATTTGATGACTCCTTGCTTGAGGAATCATGTAAAGTATTAATGCTAGCAGAGGTCAAAGTTCCAGGAATATCCAACGGTTTAGTTGTAACCATGTTCACTGCTGCGCCTATGCCGCCAGATGGCAACATACTATTTACTGATTTATAAACCTCAACAGCTGCAACTCCATGCGATGAAATATCACCAAAATTAAATGATCTACCACCTTCATACTGTCCTGGAACTGTTGGCATCTGTCTTCCATTTAGCGTGACAAGATTGAGCTCTGGGCCAAAGCCACGAACAGCGACTCTTGCACCCTCAACATTACTTCGGTCGATTCCAACACCCACTACACGCGCCAATGATTCAGCTAAGTTACCATCAGGGAATTTACCAAAATCCTCAGCTGTAATTGCATCAACTATTCCAACATTATTTCGCTTAATACTTATTGCATCTTCAAGACTTCTTCTGATACCGGTCACAACAACTTCTTCAACCCCACTCTCATCAGATGTGAAAGAGCTTGAAGTTTCATAATCAGCAACCTGAATTGAGCGTGTTTCTAGTTGAGTTTTATTTGCAGTAGTAGATTCTTCATTAGAATCTGTATCCACAGGAGACAAAGGATTGTCTGCCAATACAAAAAAAGGTAATACCAACAAGGATAGTTTGATAAATTTCATTATTTTCCCCAATAATTAAGATGTATACACTTTAGAATTATCAATAAATTGACAATGTTGTCAAGCATTCCAAAATAATCAAATATGCACAATAAAAATGAGCCAAATTTAGATTTTGATATTTTTATTGATTAAAGTGATGTGGGCCACAAAATGAGATATCTGACCTCTCATTTTATATATTTTTTTTATAAGCTATTTTTTAAACAGCAATGTCATTCTGTCTGATTCTCCAATTTCTGCATATTTTTCTCTATCTTGATCTTTTAAGCGAAAACTAGGTGGAAGAGTCCAAACCCCTTTTGGATGATCTGCTGTATCATTTGGATTAGCATTAATTTCTGAAGTTGCAACCAAGGTAAATCCAACTGCTGTTGCTGTTTCTATAGCCAAAGACTGAGAAACATAACCACTTGTTTTCATAAACTCCATAGTTGATCCTTCGGGAGCTCTATGCTCAACAACTCCAAAATGTCCGCCAACTTTTAAAGAATTGTATGCTTCTTGCATTACCGCTTTCATTGCATCACGTGCAAGCCAGTTGTGAAGGTTACGAAAAGTTAGAACTAAGTCCTGTGTTTCAGGCTTTGTGAAAGATTGAGTTGGGGGAGTCTCTGCGGTTATAACACTCACACCTTGAAACAAAGCATTAGATGCAACCTTCTTATCATATGAGTCCCTTGAGCGTTTGTAATAACCGCTTCCTTGTGGATTGTAATGAGTTACTGAAAGCTTGCCTGCAGATTTAAGATATGGAGCTAATATTTCAGTATACCAACCTCCGCCCGCAGCTAACTCTAAGACATGCATCGTAGGTTTTATTTGAAAAAATGAAAGTGTCTCATAGGGATTTCTAAAATTATCTCTTGCAGAATATTTAGCATTTCTATCAGGATTATTTATTGCATCAAGCAGAATATCTTTGTGATGAGCGGCTTCTATATTTGTAAAAGAGCTTACAGCAAAGATTAGTAAACCTAAAGTATGATAAATATTTTTCATGTTAATCTCCTATTTTTATATTAATGTTAGTCTAGTATTAAAACTAATAACAGTGCATTAAATGGAATGGTTAAAAAAATTAGACAATTTATTCTTTGTTGTAGGGAGATCTCTTCTTGGGTTGTATTTTATAGGGCCCGGATTGAGCAAAGTTTTTGATTTTGTATCAACGCTTGCATTAATGCGAATGAAAGGCGTTCCTTTTAGTTTATTTGTTTTGCCTTTAACAATTGGCATTCAATTACTTGGTGGTATTTTTTTAATCCTAGGTAAAAACTTAAGATTGACTGCATTTATTCTATTTGGTTTAACCATATGTATAAATATTTATATTCACAATTTTTGGGCTCTAACTGGAGATCCCTCGCAAGCCCATGAAATGCAAAATTTTGTAAAGAACCTTGCTATTGCTGCAGGTTTATTGGTGCTGGCAACTAAAGATAAAAACTAATTGTTTGAATAACTCCAATCAGCCCTAGCAAACCAAGATAAGCTAAACGTGAAATTGAAGTATTTTGATGATTCCAAACTCCAAGAGCGCCAAATGCTCCACAGGCTCCAAGAGTTGGGATCCAAAAGCCAGCCAAGCCTAAAAAACCTAATAGGCCGAATAATCTTATTAGACCGCCAGATTGACCTGGATGAACTTTATTAAGAAGGCCTGTTAAACCGATAAGACCAAATAATCCAACCAGTCCCAAGTAACTCATGGATTAATCTCTAGGACGAGACTCGTTGACGACTAACTTTCTACCTTCAACTTCAGCATCATTCAATGCTTGAATGGCATCTTCGCCGCCATCAGACATTTCAACAAAACCGAAACCACGGGAGCGATTAGTTTGACGATCAGTAATGACTTTAGCCGAGGTAATTGTGCCGTGCTCAGCAAAAATTTGCTCAAGACTTGCATCATCAATACTCCAAGGGAGGTTTCCAACATAGATATTCATAAAATTCCTTCTTAATGAAAAATAAAAAACGAAGTGTACAGCATTTTTCTAGATAAAACTTAATATATTAAACATTTAAGAACTCAGTAGTTTCTTTCCCAAACTCAGACCACCACTCCATTCCCATTAGATGTATGCGCTCCAGGTTGACATCTGAAGTGTCATCCATTCTTCGATTAACTAAACCAGTAGATGAATTAACCCTTAGATAGTTGGTACCCATTAGATCACTTGATATTTCATCGAACATACTTGATTCAAGCATAATGCCTAAAATATCATGACGAAACCAACTTAAAGCTCCCCACTTAGAAGAGTTGTATCCGTTAATTTTTCTTCTATTAATACCTGTTCCAATGCTAAAGACTTTTATGTCACATCCTGGAAAAATTTTCTTAGCCTCTGCATACCCAAGCAATGAAGGATTATTAGCAACAATACCACCGTCTATCAACCAACTTCCATCATCAATTTCTTGAGTAGAGTAATAGATAGGGGCGGCACTTGTTGCGCTTGCTGCGCTTACCATTTTTATCCCAGGAGAATTATAAGAACTCAACAAGCGAGGTTTTCTATTTTCAACATCATATGATAAAACTGCTACAGGTTTTTTAGCTTCTCCAAGAGATTGGTCTTGAAAATACTCCAATAGTAATTTTCGCTTACCCTTGCCATCATATTTAGGTTTTGTTTGAAGAAAAGAGGTATTATCCCAAAATGATTTAGACATAGTTTTTGCTAGGTTTTCTTTTGACCAAAAATTTTCTAATTCAAAACAATCCGCTTCTAATCCTGCAATGTTTAGAGCATTTATTCCACCAGCACTAGTACCAATAAAAAAATCAAAAATATCAAATATTTTTTTTCCTGAAGCAATTTCTAACTGCTTAAGAAAAACCACTGCTGCAATTGCTCTAACTCCTCCTCCATCAAAGGATAAGACAAACTTTGTTTTTTTAGGTGGAGTGAGATATTTAAAAAAGCGACGAATATCCAATGATCAGTTGCTCCCTAGATGCATTGTATTTAGAGTTTGACTAAGCCTAATGGCTCCCAAGGCTATTCTCTCTTGCACAATCTCAAAATGACTTTCCATGTATTCATTGGTTACAACTTTTAACTCATTATTGCGATAACCAACTGATTCCTTCATGGCAATATTTCTGCTTTCTTGAGCCCATGATTCTATTTCTTGCGAGTGAACAGTATTTAAGAAATGAATTATTTTTTGATTTACTTGTTTTGAAAGATAGTTCTTGCCATGGATTAACTCCATATATTCAATAATTTGTCCATCCCATAAGCTATGCATATTTGTTTTGCGTCCATCATTGAATTCTAATAAATGATCATTACCTCCTCGATCATGCGGATAGCCAACATGCATGGGTTGGTGGATATCTCCAATAAAATGACCAATAAACCACAGCGCTTCTTTTTTTTCATGTGTGGAACTTGATAGATCTTTAAAAATTTCTATTTGTTCATGTAAAGAAAAAATCAAACATCCATTTTCTGGACATTGTGCTTTATAAATATTTTGCTCAGAATCCGGAAGATTGATGTAATGCCAAGATCTTGTTTCTTTTCTTTCATCAGCTTTAATCCAATCAGCCCAAAGACATGATTCACCGAATGAGCCAATTTCTTTGACCAATGAGTCTACCATTTTAATTGTTGACGGCGTTAATAATTCATAAGCTTTATCACAAACCATTTTATGGCCAATGTCCCACCATGCTTGTATATTGAGAGAAAAAATAAACCCACATAAAAAAATTAATTTTTTTATTGGATGCATGATTATTTTGCTACTTCGATTGCGTTAGATATAGCTCTAAAGATAGCAACATGCTCATCTTTAGAACGATCTTTTTCTTGAGGAAACTTATAATTTGAAGAAGTTTTGGCTATAACAACATTACTCTTCGTATCAATAAAAACATGCTGATTGTAAATGCCTGATGCCATATACTCATCATCTGGAAAACCAGGAATCCACCACTGATAACCATAGCCCCATGTGCTAGATGAATTAATATTTTCTCCTGGTCTAAGATGGTCTTCATCAATTCTATGAGAGGCATCAACCCATTCGGAAGGAACTATTTCTTCACCATTCCAAAAACCTCTATTTAGATATAGAAGTCCAAATTTGGCATAGTCTCTCAACGAAGCATTTAAACCCCCTAGAGCTACTTCCATTCCCGTGTCATCAACCATGTAATAAGCATCATGCTCCATTCCAATCTTATGCCAAATATCATCGATAAGGTTATCTGTAACTGTCTTGCCTGTTACTTCCTCTAGAAGCATGGCAAGCATTTGTGTATCTATGCTTACATAATGATTATATGTACCCTGTGGTTTTTCATTTTCTAAAGATTTAGCAAACTCTCTCATTGATGTTCCAAAGGAAATAGTTCTTCCAAACCTATTAATGTCTGAGTTGTAGTCAGCATAATCTTCATTAAATTTTATCCCTGATGACATTTGCAACAAATTTTTTATGGAAACATTGTTATAACCAGTATTTGTAAAATCTTTCAGATACTTAGTAATTGGATCATTAATGCTATTAATCTGACCTCTTTCAACCGCTATTCCAATTAAAGCTGAAAGAAAAGATTTTGCTACAGACCATGAGATATGCTGAGATGCTTGATGATTATCATGCCAATAATTTTCATATAAGATCGTTTCGTTATTTAAGACAATCAATCCATCTGTTTCATAATAATCTAAAGCATCGATTAGGTTACGATCCTCGCCTTCAAAAAAATAAGTTTGTGGCAATTCAAATTCTTTTACATTAAATACAAATGGTTCATTGGATGCAGGAATCATGGGGCCCGTTTGAAAAACTTTATCCATATTGATGAAATTAAATGCAATTTTGTCTTGATCATATAAATTTATCATTTTGTATACTCTTAAGGCCTTGGGAGCATAAATCAGCGCAACTATTAAACTAATTAAGGCAAGAGATAATAATATTTTATTTAACATAATTTTTTTACTGAAACATGGCTTGATCAAAAGCCTGGAGATATTCGGAAGAGATCTCTTCTAATTGACGCTTATAACCTTTATGAGTAAATATATAAAAATCTTTATTTTCAATACCAGCAAATATAGCTTTTGCAGCTTCCAAAGGAGAAATCGGATAAGTGTTTTGCGCATCCTCAGCTGCAACCTCAAGCAGAGCTTTTGGATCTGAATCTGAATCCTCTGATACCTGCTCCACTCCTTGATTGGGGGAACTACCAAATGTGCTATTAACAATATTGGTTGTTACCTCTCCTGGACAGACTATGCTTACATCAACATTTGAGTTAGTTAATTCAGCTCTCAAAGATGTCATCAGACCTCTAATACCAAATTTAGAAGCTGAATAAAGCCCTAACATTGGATAAGCTATAAAGCCTGAAGTAGAGCAAGTAGCAATGATATGCCCTTCCTCTTTAGAAGATTGCATTTTTGGTAAAAAAGCATGCACTCCATTAAAACAACCACCCAAATTAATATTGATAAGCCAATCATACATATCACGATTGACTTGACTCAAAGGTGCTGGACCCAGAACTCCAGCATTATTAAAAAGAAGATGGCAATTTTGAAAAGTTTCAAAAGTTTGACTCGCGAGATTCTCCACTTCATCAATGTTGCTGACATCCGTTACTCTAGCTATCGCTTCAACACCTTTACTTTTCACCAACTCAAGAGTTTCATTTAACCCAGCTTCATCTAAGACTAAAATCTGTACCTGATTCAATTTTACTGACTTTTGATTGTGTAAATCCAATAATCTTCCAGGAGTCGCAACCAGAATATCTAATCCTTTTTTAAGTTTAGATTTTTGAGGAAAAATCTTAGCTCCACCAAATATTGCCGCTGAAGTGGTAGAGGTAAATTTTCCATAAGTATAGACACTCTCTCTGACTTGAGCTGCTAATTCGCGTGTAGGGGTTAAAACCAATGCATGTACATGTTTTCGATATGGTTTTGCTTGATTTTGCAGCAACTCAATCATTGGCAAAACAAAGCTGCCAGTTTTACCAGTTCCTGTTTGGGCAGCTGCCATTATATTTTTGCCTGACAAGACAATGGGTATTGCCTGTTTTTGAATTTCTGAAGGTTCAGAATGCTTAAGATCTTCTAGTGATCTTAAAATAGGATCGGATAACCCGAGTTCTTTAAAT
>JACLAC010012887.1_pt1 | contig 23366 bp, 20 predicted proteins | sample 8027881 | NCBI WGS metagenome assembly JACLAC01 (sample SAMN15725517, study PRJNA655200) | protist metagenome | isolation source: fluorescence activated cell sorting (FACS) single amplified genomes of... | place: Spain: Blaines Bay Microbial Observatory, Mediterranean Sea | collected 2016-01-19 | reverse complement strand
TGATGGGGCAAGATGGATCGAAGGTGCAAAGATTAACGTATCAACCGGGTTATGATGGTGGGCCGTTCTTTGCTCCAGACGGCAAGAAGATTATCTGGCAGCGTTTTGACGATGAAGAACTGACCTCCGATATTTTTACCATGGACCTGGATGGGACAAATCAACAACGAGTCACTCATTTTGAATCTGTATCTTGGGCTCCGTATTTTCATCCTTCTGGAGAATACGTAATTTTTGCGAGTAATAAACTGAATTTTTCCAACTTTGAACTTTTCTTAGTTGATACTGAAGGTCAACATCAACCAGTTCGAGTTACATACGACCAACGATTCGATGGATTGCCCGTTTTTTCTCCTGATGGTAATAAGCTTTGTTGGACTAGTAACCGAACCAAAAATGGAGAATCACAGCTGTTTCTCGCCGATTGGAATCATCAGTCAGCTCGACGGGCTCTGTTGAATTCGACTAAAGAGCCATCGTATTTTTGTCAACCGAACATTACGGAATCTGATCTTAAGTCTCAGGTTAAATTTCTAGCCAGTGACAATTTAGCAGGGCGAATGACGGGGACCGCTGGAACTCAAAAAGCAGCTGAATATATCAGTGAATACTTGAAACAAATCGGATTACAACCGCTTTCTGATAGTTTTCTTCAACCTTTCGAATTTACCTCCGGGATTAAAGTCGCCCCAAGTGATAACTTTTTCGAGCTTCATTTGGCAAATTCTGTTGACCGACTAACAACAGGTATCAGTTACCAGCCACTTTCGTTTACTGCGAACCGAACTGTATCCGGTGAAGTTGTTTTTGCTGGTTATGGTCTGCTGGCTCCTCAAGAAGGCTTTAATTCCTATCAAGGCCTGGATGTGAGAGGGAAAATTGTGTTGATTTTCCGGCACGCTCCAAATTCGGTCAGTATAGAACGACGCCAGCAACTCAATCAATATATGAGTCTGCCTTATAAAGCTATGGTTGCTCGTGAACAAGGTGCTAGGGCTCTTCTTGTGGTCACTGGACCGATTTCCCCCGATTCAGGCGCATTAGTTCCGCTGGAATTCGATACTAATCTAACCTCGGGAATTGTGTCTGTCTCGATTAATGGTCAAGTAGCCAATCACATGTTTGCTTTGGCTGGCAAAAACACAAAATCAGTCCAGCAACAGATAGATGCTGAAAGACCATCTGCGGCTACACACTTTGAGATTCCCGGTTTGAGGGTAAAAATCAGTACGAATGTTGATCGAATTATCGGTATGGACCAAAATATAGTTGGTCTTTTACCAGGTCAAATTGACGAATATATTATGGTCGGTGCTCATTACGACCACATTGGTAAAGGTGATTTTCGTACTTTAACTAAAAATGAAAAAGAAGGAGAGATTCATAATGGTGCCGATGATAATGCTTCTGGAACTGCTGCTGTCTTAGAAATTGCACATGCTATGTCTGGAAATCAAAAACGCGGTATTCTATTCTCATTCTGGTCTGGAGAGGAGCTAGGTTTCATCGGTTCCACGCATTTTACCGAGAACCCCTTGATTGATCTTAGCAAAATTGTTGCTTATATTAATCTCGATATGGTTGGCAAATTAAGAGACGATCGACTGTTGCTACAGGGGGTAGGGTCCTCGCCTCATTGGACTCAATTGATCAAAAAGCACAATGATAAGGCCGATTTTCAACTAACTTTATCTGATAACCCATATCTACCAACCGATGCAGTCACCTTTTATACACGCAAGATTCCAGTAATTAACCTTTTTACCGGTGGCCACGAAAACTATAACCGACCTGAAGATGATTCAGAAACCCTAAATTACGGAGGGTTGCAACGCATAAGTCAATTTTCGGCTGACATAGTCTCTGATTTAGCTGATTCAAATGCGAGATTACCCTATACAGAAGTAAAAGGCAATCTCGCATTTGTTAGCGATCTAGATATACTCCATATCGAATTGGGTATGATCATGAATTACATCGAAAATGATGTAGTCGGCATCAAGGTATCAAGAGTTCGTATTGACAGCCCAGCAGAGAAAGCTGGAATTAAAAATGGAGATGTGATTGTTGAATTAGCTGGCCGTCGGATAACACATGCTTATCATTATACTTATGCAGTAGATAGTCTGAAAATTGGGAAAGAAGCCGCAATCGTTGTTAATCGTGGTGGCAAACAGATATCATTTAGAATACTTCCGATAGCCAAAAAATAACCTCCCAAACAAGATAGAGATCTTAATGAATAAGTTTAGTTTTAATGCAGATATATCAATGAATTTGAATCTTGAGGTTGATATGGGAACTAGCGATTGGAAGTGTATATATGCAGAGCTAGAGAAAATGTCAACTTTAGCTTCCGCATTTAGAATCCAAGATTATTATAAAAATTGGGGCCAACTAAAGCAAGATCTGGAAACTCTTTCGATAAGCCATTTTTCAAGAGAATTACAAAACAAAGTCAAAGAAGCCGTGAGGCGCCATTTTTCGAAAAATCAGGGAAGATTAACTGCAATTTTCGCTGACGAACCAGAAGTGAAAACTGTTTCAGCGGTACACACCATAATTTGTTGTAATACCGGAGATAATCAGAAAGAAAGTTAGAGGAGTAGTTTTTAATTTCGTTTGTCAAAGAAAACGCCCTTTTATGTATTGACAAAAAAAATAAACTGTGATAGTCTTGGACGCGGTGAGTAAAGAGAAGGAAGTTACTGGCTGGACTGCTTAGCAGAAGCTAGTGGTTGCTGACTGATTGAGGCAACCAGAAGATATGAAAACAATAAGTTTTCTCCCCCTCAATACCTTGCCAAAAAGCGAACCAAACTAAATAATAGACTCCTGTTTTCGCCTAAATCAGGCGATCGGTTGTTTAATTTTCTGACACAAAGGTTGTTTTTTTATGATTAACGCATTGTGGACCTCCGCAACGGGAATGCGTGCCCAACAATTCAATATCGACACCATTGCAAATAATTTAGCGAACGTCAACACGACTGGTTTTAAGAAGGCTCGCGTTGAGTTTCAAGACTTACTGTATCAAACTATCCGGACACCGGGTGCGCAAAGTACGCAGGAGACCATAGTTCCAGTTGGGATTCAGTTAGGTCACGGCGTTCGGCCGGCAGCTACACAGCGCATGTTTTCTTTGGGAAACGTTGTAGAAACTAAGAATTCGTTTGATTTGAAGTTGGATAGCCCGTATTCGTTTTTTAAAGTCGTAGACGATAAGCAAAATTTCCTGTACACGCGGGATGGGTCGTTTAAATTAGATGACCAAGGGCAACTAGTAACGTCTGACGGTTTTTCCATGGACCCGGCCATTACTATTCCTGCGGATAGCGCTGCTGAAGTCACGATTGGGTCCGATGGGACTATTTCAGTTCGGGAAGATGGGCAAGCAGAGCCGCAGCAAGTTGGCCAAGTCACCATCTACCGCTTTGCTAATCCTGCGGGTCTACAAAGTGTGGGGCAAAATTTTTATCGAGCTACAGTTGCATCTGGAGTTGAGCAAATTGACCAGTTTGGAACGATGACTTCTGGGTTTCTTGAGATTTCAAATGTGGAAGTCGTAGAAGAAATGGTTCGATTGATTACTGGGCAGAGGGCGTACGAAGCCAATTCCCGTGCAATTATGGCCTCCGATGATATGCTGTCAACAGCGAATTCAATTCGTCGATAGGCGACATTTTTAGCTTTATAGTTGTTTAGGCTGGTAGTGTATAGGCTCAAAGTTTTTGTCATTTCTAACTTCTCTTGGTTGCTTGTGCTTCTCGCGTCAAGCGTTGGTGTGGCTAATTCCGGTTCGCTGAAGCTGACTTTGCATCAAGAAGTCAGTGTCATCTCTACCCCTATTAGGCTCGGGGATGTGACCGCTAGGATTGAGGGGCAAATAGAGCCGAAACAGCTTAAGGTTTTGAATGAATTGAAGCTTAAGCCAGCGCCTTTGCCAGGACGTCCTGCAATTGAATTGACAGCCAGGTCGATTGGTGTTTACTTACGGATCGGTCGTTCAGGCTTAGAAAGCGTTGGTTTGTCACCTGATCTTATTAGTATAGAACCTTCATCGAAGGTTCTAGTTGGTAGGAAAAGTCATGATGCTGGGGTCGAGGAATTAGAGCGATTTGTTTTAAGCCAAGTTAAGAAGGAGCTTTATGGTAGGTTTCCTGCTAAGTATGAAGTCAGGGTTAGCAGGAAAGTTCGTAAGTTCGTTTTGTCATTCGGGAAAACTCGTTATTCCCTACGTCCCATCCCGGCAGCATTCTTGTCAGGGGCTCTGAACGCTTATGTTGATATTTTTGTAGATGAAGACAAGAAAAAATCGATCGTAGTCCCATTGGAAGTTCAGGTGACAACCCATGTACTTGTTGCGAAGCAGGAGATTAGTCGGTATCAGCCTATATCGGTTCAGATGTTGAGTCAGGAAGAGCAGACTTTCACAAGTCTCAGAAGGGTTCCGCTTAAGTTGCCTGAAGTTGCCGGTTCTAGGTCGAAAACCAGGATTAATCAGGGTGAATACCTCTTAAAAAAGGATGTAGAATTAACACCTAAGGTGTTAATTGGGTCAGAGGTTCCGATCACTGTTCAGCTGAAGGGTGTGGTCGTTCGTGCCACTGGAAAAGTTCTAACAGATGGGTATGTTGGTGAACGTGTTAAGGTTGTGAATCAAGCCTCAAAAAAGACACTGGTGGGTGTCGTAACAAAAAGTGGTGAAATAGCAGTTAGTCCGTGAAGGGCTTAATAAGTGGATAGGTGATGTTGAGGGCAACACGAAAAACAGATTTTACTTTTACTCTGCTGGTTTTGTTATCATTTCTTGTGTCGGGGCAATGGTTTTCCATGTTGCCAGCCCAGGTTTTGTATAGTGAAGGTCAACTAGGTAGTGAAGTTTACAGCGATTTGATCAGCAAGAAAGTAGGGGATTTGATTCGAGTAGTAGTGGTCCAAAATGCCCAGGCTAATCAGAATATGCAGTCAGCTAGAAATCGGAGTGCAAAGCTAGATGCAGCAACCGAGATACCAGCGGGTGCAGGTTTCCTAAGTCCAATTCCAACGGGGACAGGTTCCGCTTCTCTTTCAGGTCAGACTCAGAAATCTGGAAGTCGGTCGACGTCGCGACAAACTAGTTTCGTTGCAACTGTAACTGCAACGATAGTAGAAGTTATGGAGAATGGGAACCTTAGGATTTCGGGGACTCAGCAAACCGCAATTGATGATCAAGAAACGGAAATTTTTGTAGAAGGGATAGTGAGGCCACTAGATATTGCACCTGATAACAGTATTATTTCAACCGCACTAGCTGAAGCTAATATTAGGTATGTTGCACCCAGGTCAGCAATACAAAAGCAAGGTCCTATTATTCGCGTGATTACTTTCCCATTTCGGTTTGTTGGGAGCCTTTTGGGGTTGTTATTTTGAGCAAAGCTAATCATATGAAGCAGACAGTTTGTGTTATTTTATTCTTTTGCCTATTTGTATGGTCGGATTTTGAAGCTAATTCTGTGTCAGTCCGGATCAAGGATGTGACGACTATACCAGAAATGAGCTCTAATCAGCTTTGGGGGATGGGGATTGTGGTCGGTTTGCCCGGTACTGGTGATAGTACACGATTAGCTTTAGCCAGGCAAGCTGTGTCTAACATGCTGACCCGAATGGAAGGGTTAAGGATTAGTCCGGATGGGTTGCAAGCTCGAAACATCGCAGCTGTATCAGTTACTGCTGAGTTGCCGCCTTTTTCTAAAGCAGGGGATCAAATTGATGTAATGGTATCTTCTGTCGGTGATGCAAAAACGCTGAGTGGTGGCACACTCCTTTTCGCTCGCCTTCAGGCAGCCGATGGTCGTGTTTATGCAACGGCTCAGGGGGTAATTGCCTCAGTAGCAGCTCCTGGTGAACGGGAAGCCCCGATTGGTAGTGTCGCAAAAGGTGGATTAGTAGTCAATAAGATTGATACGAGTTTCGATGACTTGGAAGTTTTATCTCTTCGTTTGAATCACCCCGACTTTAGTACAGCTAGTTTAGTTACAAAGAAAATAAACGAAACATTATGGGATGGAATAGCAGAACCGAGAGACCCAAGTACTATTCAGGTTCGAATTCCTGATGCTTACAAAAAGAAGTTAGTCAGTTTTGTTTCGATGTTAGGTGAATTGACCGTTGAGCCTGATACTGTAGCAACGGTTGTGGTTAATGAAAAAACTGGTGCCGTGGTTATTGGTGAAGGGGTACGGATTTCTACTTTTGCTGTCTCGCTTAACGGAACGGGTGCAAATAGCCTGACTATTAAAATAAATCGTTTGCCTGGTGGTGAGTCAACTTTAGATGACGTTGTGGCGGCTTTAAAGGCTGCAGGTACATCTACCATGGAATTGATCGAAGTCTTGAAACTGATGGAAAAAGCTGGCGCATTACATGCCAAGCTGATCATTATGTAAGGAAGTTATAATGGATATTTTTCCTGTCTTATTGCAACAAGAATCCAGTAAAGGCTCAATGGGCACTGCTTCGACCGACTATGATACATACAAGTCTAAAGCTCAAAAGCTAGGGGCTAAAATATCGGCAATGATGGGCAATGAAAAAAGTGGAAGCCAGCAGCAGGTGGATTCGCTCCGAGCCTCTTCATTATCATCTCAGGGGCCTTTAACTCTTGAACAGAGTAAGCTGCGGACTGCCGCTCAAGAGTTTGAATCTGTTTTTGTGGCTCAATTACTTTCAACCATGCGGCAATCGTCTACTGAGACTGATTTTTTAGGCGAAAATAGTACCACAATGAAAATTTTCAACGGCATGCTAGACGAAAAGTATGCGATGGAAATTGCAAAGACAGGACAGTTAGGATTAGCCGAAATGTTGATCCAGCAACTTACAGGTGGGCGAACACTTTCCGATGGTAGCGTCGGCAGTCAGGGATTGGGCGCATTAGATGGCTCGGAGGCCGCGGTGGCCGCTTCGAGTGTGAATCTGCCAAAGTTGCTTTCAGATCTTAACATTGAAGCGCTCGGTGAGACAGAGCTAGATCAGTTAGCAGAGCAGATTGTCGCACGTTTCGCTGAAAGTGCTAGTGGTGGGCAGAGAAGTTTAGAAAGTAATCTGCAGTCAGGTGAATTGCCGATGGCAGATCTGTTGTTAGAGCAAGAGGTCATGTCGGTTTCAGCCGAGTCTGAAATTGCGGCTGATGGGATTAATCACGATGATATAGATGTAAATGGTTTTAATTCTGTGTTGGGCGCCCAGGAATTTAGTTCGACTAATGGTGCAGACTCAGGCGTTCAGGAGACACAAAAACCTGTAGCCCTAAGCTTTGAGGATAGGCAGGATTTCGTAGGCCAAGTCTCAGTTTCGGCTGAGTCGAATGACGTAAAAAGCGTGGTGGGTGTATTCGACACTAACGAAAAAAACCTAATTGAGACTGAACGGTTACCCTTTGGTGATATTAGTAATGTAGAGGATTTGGCTAACCAGTTGGAAGTACCAGTAGAACGAGTGATTATCTTGCCGCCAGCTGAAAATATGCCTCAATCTAATTTTTCAAATATGTTGACAGGTAAAGCGTTTGAGCCTGGCAACGAAAGTTTGAACCAATTACGCCAGTTGCAGCTCAATCTACAGCAGCAGAATTCGCCAAATCACCAGACTCTTAACCAACGAGGGTTACAGTCTCAGCACAGAAGTTTCCAGTTACCCCAATTCGAGGTTGGTCAAGGATATACTGAAACAGCTCAAGGTACGCAAAATATGGTATTGAGTTGGAGCCAGATTCAGCGTATGGATACTGTCAGTTTAGCAAATGTACTAAGTGGAGCTCAGGGCGACGCAACCCTACCAACTCAGATTGTTAGTTCTGATCAAGTGGTCATCCAAATCGCAGACAAATTACAGCCTCAGTTAGGACGTGGGTTCCAACAAGCTACTATTGATCTGGAGCCTCCTTCCCTCGGTCGGCTTCATATTCGTTTAGTTTTTGAGGACAGTGTGTTGTCAGCACAGGTTCAGGCGAGAAATGGGATGGTAAGTGAAATTGTTAGAGGTAACTTAGCACAGTTAAGAAACGCACTATCAGAGCATGGGATTCAAATCGATAACTTTCAAGTAATGTCTAATAATTCAGGACAACAAGATGGGTGGCAAAACTTTAGTGATTGGGATCAAGATTTTGGATATCGTCGGTTTCAAGGAGCAGGCACGCCAACCAATGACGTTTCGTATGAGTCATCAGGTAACTCGAGGGATGGCGAGCAAGTGGGAGACCAATACATGAACTTTTCTTCTGCTGGGATAGACCATCTAGTATAAAGGAGCAAATACAATGAGTAACATCGGCCCTGTCGGTCATCTCGATGAAATGTTAGGTGACGTGGCCAGTCCAATTGCAAAGCGGACACCAACCAATACGCTAGGTAAAGAGGCTTTTCTTCGCCTATTAACCACTCAACTTCAACATCAGAATCCACTTGAGCCCATGGACAATCAGCAGTTTGTGGCCCAGATGGCAGAGTTTAGTGCTCTGGAACAAATGCAAAACCTGAATAAGAGATCAGAACGAGATATACTCATTGTTGACACCTAACACCTGTTTTGCTAGAATCAACCGCTTAATAATAGGAAGGATTTTTTATTAATGTCTATAAAAACATGTCTGATGATCGGGGCTAGTGGCCGTGCTGGTAGTTGGATTCGTACGTTTACAGATCAGTTCAGCGAACAAGTAAAAATTGTTGGTCTAGTCGATGTAAACCAAGAAGTCTTAGAAAATCAAGGACATAAGCTGGGGTTGAGTAAGAATCAATTATTTAATGATCATCAGGTTGCTATTGATTCAGTTAAAGCTGATTTTTGTGGGATTTCCACACCTCCTCAATTCCATAGCTCTGCCGCTGTATTAGCCCTAAACCGAGGAATGCCAGTAATTAGTGAAAAACCAATTGCAGATACATTAGATTCAGCAAAATCGATGGTGAAAGCCTCGGTTGAAACAGGTCTTCCCTGTGCCATCATGCAAAATTATCGTTATGCGAGAAATAAGCAAGAGGTCATCAGAATTCGGGAAGAAGGACGATTAGGACGGCTACAACATGTCTTTGGTCGCTACGCGTGCGACTACCGTGAATATCTTTCTTGGGGTCGTGCATGGCGACATGACATGGATTTCGGTTTATTGTTTGAAGGCTCAGTACACCATTTTGATATGCTACGTTTTTTGTCTGGTGGGGACTGTGAAACACTAATGGGATTTGGGTGGAACCCCGAATGGTCAAGTTTTAAACACTATTCCAGTGGTTACTATTTGATGCGAATGAACAATGGTGTTCATGCTTGTTATGAAGGAAATAGCAGTGCTGCGGGTATAACTAATTGTTGGAATAGCGAACACTATCGATTGGAATTTGAGGATGGTACAGTCGAAATAGCTGAAGGAAATGATGTTAAGATACACAGAACCGGTCAAGCAAGTGAGGTTTACACTGCTCCTGATATTTCAAAGCATGGGGATATTCATTTCTTTGATGAGTTTCTGACATGGCTTGTTATTGAAACCGGGGCCGAAGTTGAAGAAATCAAAGTTGGAGATCAGGTTTGGGGATATGGTGGATTTCGTTCTGTACATCAAGGTGGTCACTTTCGCTTAATGGCTGATGGCTTTACGCCTGAGGCCGCCTGTTGTATGGATCCTGCTAATTTTGCATTGGCCGCAGTTAGGGACGGAAACGTACGGGTTGGTGAAAAGGTCATTATATTTGGCATGGGTGCAATTGGCTTGTTCACTGTCCAGCTAGCTCGTTTATCTGGTGCTACCGATATAATTGCTGTCGATCCTATCCAAAGCCGGAGAGAATTGGCACTCAAACACGGTGCCACACTGGCAGTAGACCCTGACCAAGTGGATGATTTTGCTCTAGCCTCAAGAGATTGGTTAGGTGATGGTGCTGATGTAACAATCGAAGCCAGTGGAAATTATCATGCTCTTAACCAAGCCATTCGAGCTACTCGTTATGCAGGTAATGTAGTACCACTAGCTTTCTATAGTGGCAAATCGAATGGCCTACATTTGGGCGAAGAATTTCATTTTAACCAGCTCAACATTATTTCAGCTCGTGCGTGTAGCCATCCTCAGCGTGATCTTTACTGGAGTGAAAGCCGTATTTTCGATATCCTGATCCAATTATTTAGTAGAGGTGATCTAATTCCACACGGTTTACCGTCACCTGTTGTATCGTCAGAAGAATTACCCTCGGCTTACGGTCAGATTTTCCACAATCCAAGAGAGGTTATTAAGGTCGCGGTTTGCTGGTAAATATAGTTAGATATTAATTTTTGACAAGGAAATTGACTAAATGGATTACCAAAAAACGTTAGCAGAACTCGAGAATTTGGTACTTGAAACGTATGGGCTTTGGGACCATAATCGAGTTGGTTTTCAATGGAGACACTATACTTGGAATCATACTAAACGGGTACGAGCTATGGGTATGGAGTTAGGTGGTAAAGTCGGTGGTGATATTCAGAAGCTGGAAGTTGCCGGTACACTTCACGACATAACGAAGCGGTATGATGGTGAAATTTTGCATGATAAGGACGGTAAACGAGTAACTAGTTCTCAGGGGTTTTGGTTGAATGAAAAAATAAAACCTGCGCGGCAAAACGTTATTACTGAACTCTATGAGCAATATGACCTATACGAAACAGTTCACCACGACTCGGGAGCTACTATTTCTGAAAAAATCTTGGTTGACTTTGGTTTCGATACAGAGTTTGTTGAAGCTGTACGTTCGATTGTCTTTGCTCACTTAAAACCTATCAACATGAACCAGTCAGACTTCGATATCCTGTATAAAAATATCGAAAACCAGATTTTGTATGATGCAGATACCATGGATCCCAATGTAGGTTACACTAGCTTCTTCCGTAATATCCATATCCATGCCCATTTTGCCATACAACGCAGTGGGAAGTTTGAACTAGAAAGTTATGTTGAGGGATTGACCGGATTTGTAGACTCAAAAGACAGTTTTGTCGACCAACTCTTAACCGACGTAGCAATAGAGGTCGCAACCAATCGTCAAGCCAGAACTCGTCAACTCGCAACTGAAATGAATTTGGAATTAGACAATCTGGAAATCAATCGCCAATATGGTTTATTAGGTGTGATAGAATATTTCGTTAGTGAAGTGGAAGACCCAGACTTCGCCTACCAGCTCAATTATTTGCAAAAAGAGTGGATACCGAAGCGTAGGAAATGGATAGCTGATAAGAAAATGTCCAGACAGGAACGGAATGAGGCAGAGTTGGCCGTAGGTCGCGTCGTTAGTTTTACCGATAACTTGGAGTCAGAATACAAAGGTATCATTTAGTTAATTTTGGATTTGAGAAATTCATGAACAAATCTATAAAAAGACCAAATCTAGTTTACCTTTTTGCTGATCAATTACGGTATCAGGCTTGTGGATTTGCAGGTGATTCTTGGGCTCAAACACCCAACATGGATTTACTGGCAAGCCAAGGCGTCAATTTTACTAATGCAACTTCCAACACGCCAGTTTGTTCTGCCTATCGTGCTTCGCTATTTACCGGAAAATATCAAAGTAGTCATGGTATGGTTATTAACGAATTGAGGTTGAGCCCCGATCATAAGTGTTTTGGACATGTTCTGACTGCTAATGGTTATCGGACGGCCTACATTGGTAAATGGCATTTATGGGCTAACGAACTTGGTAATCATCGCGCAATCCGTAATGGATTTGTACCGCCGGGGCCATACCGACTGGGTTTTGACGACTATTGGGCTGGGTATAATTTTAATCATAATTCATACGATTCTTACTATTTTGAGGAAACCGCAACCCCAATTCCATACAACGGCTACGAAGCTGATATACAAACTAACCTTGCAATCGATTATATTCGCCAAGCTGCTAAAAATAGTACTCCATTTGCCATGTTTCTTTCTTGGGGACCACCACACGATCCTTGGGGACTGGATAACACCCCTGATGAGTACTGGAAGATGTTTGAAGGAGTTGATATTCATCCGAACCCTAATTTTTCTTCTCAGCCAGATCCTTATTCAGATAATTGGGCAAAAATCACCCCAGATTATTTGAATGATTTACAAAACTCGATGAGAGGTTATTATGCTCAAACAACCAATATTGATTGGAACTTGGGGAGAGTGATGGACTGCCTAGAGCAAGTTGGGTTAGCCGAAAATACTATTTTAGTTTTTACCTCTGATCATGGAGAGATGTTTGGCTCACAAGGCAGACGAGCCAAAAACATATTCTATAATGAAGCCTGCCATGTACCTTTTTTACTACGGCACACTAAGAAGACGCTGTCAGAACACAAGACTAATGTCAATTTCAGTACGGTTGATATTATGCCGACGTTGTTATCGATGATGGATTTACCAATTCCTTCTACTGTGGAAGGCTCAGACGTCAGTAGTTTTGCCATTCAGGGTTCAGGCGTGGGACCAATTGCAACCTTTATGCAAGGTATGGGAGCAACAGCTGCTTGGACTGATGGTACCGAGTGGAGAGGAGTAAAGGATAATGAGTTCACTTTTGCTGTTTATCGTAAAAATAGGCAGGAGTTTCTGTTCAATAATGAGGACGACCCATACCAGTTAAAAAACTTAGCTGAAAACCCTGATTACACTAATAAAGCCCAACTTTATAGGACTTTATTAGGTGATTGGATGAATGTTCAAGAAGACGGATTTGAAGCTTGTTCTTGGTACCGAAATCAATGGACTAAAGACCGAAACATTATCCGAGGAGCTAAAGGTGGATGTCATAATCTTGAACAACTGAATGAGATTATCCTAACACATTTTCCTAATATTGATTGTGTTCTACCTTAGATATTTGGTCTGTTTTTTGCCCGTTTTTATTATTCTAGATCAAGGCTTGGCAGCAAACAACTCATTTGAGCAGGGAATGTCACATTATCGGGCTCGTCGTTTTGACCAAGCTATCAAAAAATTCAAATACACTGTTGACCTCTTTCCAAATCATGCAGAGGCTTACAATTACTTGGGTGAATCTTTATACGAGATGGGATCCTATATACAAGCGATCAAATCGTTTAAAAAAGCCTTACAGATTAAGCCAGGCTATGGTCGGGCTGAAGTTAATTTGTTAGTTACTAGGTGGAAATTACCTCCATCAGTTAAGCCTCCCCCACTGGAGGGCTGGCCTGAAGTTCGATTGCAATTGATAAGTGGTTACACCATTGCCATTGGGGCTGCTGTACTAGCTTACTTGGGTGGAAATCTCATTGGTGCTAAGAATCAGGAAGGTATTGTTCCTTATGAAGTTGGTGCAATAGGTTTAACTGTTGGTAGCATTGAACAAATTTATTTATTAGGCGAAGAGTTGGGTTATGGTGGAGGCCAACGTATCAACGTAATTGCTGGAGCTGTTTTCTGCCCATTGATTGGCAGCATCATATATAGCAAAATCCCGCAATTCGGTCAAACAGGGTATCTTCGAGGGGCAGCTTACGGTTCATTACTAGCACCAATCGGTGCTATTGTTGGTTACCACTTGTCTAAAAACAGTCTATTCTAATCTGATTGCCAATACTTTGATTTCGACATTGAATAATCATGGAAGCTTTTTTTGATTAGACAGATTGAACTTATCGAATATTACCAATCCAAGTCAGAAATTTGTCAGCCGGTATGAAAGAGGAAATTCGTTTTTGTTCTAATTCTTGACCATTGCTATCGAAAAAAGCAACGACCGGTAGCCCGCTGACCTGATACTTAGCTTTCAGTGTTTTGATCCTTGGGTCTTTTGGGTTGGTGAAGTCAAGCTTAATTGTAACGAAATCATTTAATCGCTCAACTACTTCAGGTTGGGAAAAAGTCCGGTGATCTAATTCTTTGCATGCCGAACACCAGTCGGCGTAAAAATCGATCATGACGGGTTTCTGTTTCTGTTTAGCAATCACAAAACCTTCTGATTCATCTGTAATCCAATTTACCTTTGGTTCATTATCATGAGATCTAAGAGCTTCTTTAAATTGAAATCCACCATTAATGAATCCTCCAGCCACTACATAAAAACCGATTATAGCTATCAATACACCGAATGCTTTCTGCAAATAAGAAAGACCCCTTAGATCTTTAAATCGCTTAGTAAATTTTCCAATTTGTATACCATTGATAATAAAAATTAAGCCAATGGCCAAAAATTCTACTGAATTTCGTAGTAGTAAATTTAGAGGTGGCCAAATGTTTTTGAGATAAAAAAGGGACATAGCGATGATTGCAACACCGAAAATGTTTTCTAGCATGTACATCCACCCACCTGACTTGGGTAGAGAGCTTAAAATACTAGAGAAAGTGCCAATCACAATAAAAAGTAACCCCATACCAATTGCGTACGTCAACATTAAAAAAAAGCCCAATGTTATATTATTAGTAGTAGCTACATAAGACAATACCGCGCCTAAAGCGGGTCCTGTACAAGGGGCAGCAATTACTCCAGCTACCGTTCCCATTATAAATGCGCCACCAAGACCAGATCCACCAACTGCATTAAGTCGGTTTTGAACACCGACTGGTAGTTGAAGATCAAATAAACCTAACATTGAGAGACCAAGAATTATTAAAATAGTACAGACTAAACCTATGGCAATCGGGTTAGTCATTATGGAACCAAATACTGAACCGGTTGAAGCCACAATGACTCCTAGGATTGAGTACATGACAGCCATGCCAAAAACATAACTAATTGACAACAAAAAAGATTTACTTCGACTTGTATCTTTTCCTGCTCCAAACACAGATACCGTTATTGGGACCAGTGGGTAGACACATGGTGTTAGGCTGGTCAGAATTCCACCGATAAAAACGAATAGGAACGCCCAAAAATGTCCTTTTGATAACGCAGATAAGAACTGATCATTAGGTGGTAAGTTTTCATTTTGGTCTCTTATGTCTTTTGATAATGAGTTGAAATTGAAATTTTCGAATATGTTAGTGTGAATCGATTGGGTCAATTTTTCGGAGGGAACGATTTTTAGCTGTATAGGAACCGACAATTCAGTTGGCATGAGGCAACTCTGGTCATTACATGCTTGGTAACGTAAAATTGACATGAATTCAATCAATCCAAGTGGTGCGTTATTACTGACTTTTCCTCTAAAGCCAATTAATGACTGGTAATGATAGAGTGGAACTTTACCGACTGAAGCTAATTCAGTGATTTCTCCCTCTGAGTACAAGAGCGAGTCTAAACTTAAGTAAGGTTGCTCTGGTAGAATTAACTCTGTTGGAATCAAGTATTCTTGGCCTGCAGGATTAGCGTTTATGTGCCACCCATCTTTGATTTCTAGCTGAATAACAGCTTCAAAGCTTTGACCAGCGTGAAATTGATCTTTTGATAGAAAGGTTGTTGCTGTAACAATTTCGTTCGGACTCTTCAGGAATTGAGCTTGGCTGGTTTTGTGACTCCAGTTAGAAAAGACCATCAGTATTAAAATTATTTTCCAGCGAGCAGCCATTATTTACTTTCCCTTGGTTAAGTGTCAGGAGATGATTATTACAATAAGTTATAGTATTTTGAGAGTTAGAGTAAACAATACTAGAATAGCCTAGGCCCTTCAAAGTGAAAAATTATCGACTTGTAAGTGTATACCATACTAAATGAGATGACAAAAATTAATCAGTTGGAGTTAAAAAAGATTCAGTTGAATCAGTGGATTCGAAAACAAGCCGAAAAAATGGGATTTGATTTGGTTGGTATTGTGCCTGCTGACCCTCCAAAACTTATCGATCGTTACCGTGAATGGTTAAATCTAGGCTATGCAGGTGAAATGGAGTACCTACACCGCCATTTTCCTTTAAAACAAGACCCAAAAAACTTATTACCAGAAGTGAAATCTGTTATTTCATTAGGATTGAACTATTATACTGTTGAACCCGATGCTGTACGAAAGCTGGATCCCACCCGTGGTCAAATTTCCCGCTACGCTTGGGGCGAAGATTACCACGATGTAATCCGTAAACGACTCAAGCGATTAGTTAAAAAAATTGAGAAACGGTTAAAAAGAGAAACAAAAAGCCGTGTTTTTGTTGACTCTGGCCCCATTTTGGAACGTGATTACGCCCAAACTGCAGGTTTAGGTTGGATTGGTAAAAATACCAATTTAATCAACTGGCAAAAAGGTTCGTGGTATTTTTTAGCTGAAATCTTGATCAGCTTAGATTTAGGTGTCGATGTTTTACCTGCACGAGGTAGTTGTGGTTCTTGTACACTTTGCATAGAGGCTTGTCCTACGGACGCTATTGTTGCTCCGAATCAGGTAGATGCAAGGAGTTGTATTTCTTACTTAACTGTCGAGTTGAAAGAAGCAATACCGATGGATCTAAGACCAGGTCTTGGTAACCTCATTTTCGGTTGTGATATTTGTCAGGAGGTGTGTCCCTGGAATACCAAATCACAACCAACTTCTGTTAAAGAATTCCAACCTAGAAAGGGCAATCTCCTGCCAAAATTAGCCGACTTGATCGGAATTACTCAAAACGAATTTAGCCAAAAGTTCAAAGGAAGCCCGATCAAGAGAACCAAACGACGTGGTCTGTTACGAAACGTAGTCGTGGCTATGGGAAATTCAAAAGACCCATCAATGGTCGAACCTCTTCAATCAGCTATGTTGAATGTTGAACCACTAGTACGTCAACATGCGGCATGGGCTTTAGGACAAATTGCCACACCACTTGCTGAAACTATTCTCAAAAAAAAATTACAAAATGAAAAGAACGTTGAGGTGATAATTGAAATCGAGTCTGCTTTACAAATTATTGAATCAGAGAATATAAAAGACTAATTCAACTTTGATTTTTTTGACTCTAATGAATTTAATCGAGAACAATATTAGTTTCGGATTGAGCAACAAACTATAATGATTTTGGAATGTGAATTTCCGGTCAATGATTCCCAAATTTCAACTAAACATTTAGGAATCGTTGACCGAAAAAATTTTTAACTTTAGATTTCAAAAAATAGGTCGCAGATCAGCTGTAATTTTTAGGGCCTGAAACTCTTTGTGTATTGGTAACGTTAATTTTTGCGTGTAACGACAGAATTGAAAATCATTATCGTTTTCCAGTTGGTCTGAAGCGTTTGTTTCAATCATAATGAGCTAAAAACTTAGTAATACGAGTTGTTTTCTCCTCCTGTATCAGATTAACTAATGACAAAAAAAATAGTACAACGACCTACCATGAATTATAAAATACTTTGTGTGGATGATGAGCAAATCATTTTGGACGCTCTAGATCGCTTGCTTCGTCATGTTGGTTACCAGTATGTTTTAACCGCTCACAGTGGTGAGTTAGGGTTGGGGATTTTGGAAAACAACCAGGATGCAGATGTTATTATTGCTGATGAAAAAATGGGAAATGGTATGTCAGGAAGTCAATTTTTGAAAGAAAGTATGATTTTCTGCCCTGACGCTATCCGGATTCAATTGACTGCATATTCTGATCCAGACATATTGGTAGAAGCAGTGAACGAAGCTAAGATCTTCCGTCATGTTCGTAAGCCATGGAATAACAAGCTGTTAGTTCAGATTGTACAGGAGGGGTTAAAGCAACGATTATTAAAACGAAGAGAAAATCAGAGATTGGATAAAATGACGCGGGCTGCCAAATATTATCGGGCAGAGAGCGTTCGTTTGAAAAAAGAAAATCAGGAACTAGCATCAAATCTTGACCAACTGCAAGAGTCAATCGGGCAAACCGCTAGTAAGACAAATCAAAGTTTTTTAGATACTTTACTGTTCACTATGCAGTATGTAAATCCAACATTATGGCAACACTCCAGACGAGTTGGTAAATGGTGTCGACTGATGGCCGACGCAGTAGTTGAAGATGGGCAAAGTAGCATAGCTTTCCCAGCAGATATTTTGGAGATGGCGGGTGTTTTGCATGATATTGGCAAACTTAAGTTTCCTGAATCTCTTTGGAGGATACCCGTCGTAGATTTAAGCGAAGATCAAAAAAAGCAAGTCAGTATGCACGTTGAAGATGGATTATGGTTAATCAGACGGCTGCCAGATGAAGTTCGAAAAATCTTAAGAAAACCAATTCGACAACATCACGAGCGAAGAGATGGCAAAGGCTATTACGGTATTTTTTTAGACCAGATTGACGATTGGGCGCAAATTATTGGAATTGTCAGCGACTACGATAATTTGCGATTTTCGAAATTACACGGTGGCCCGTTAGGTCCGTTAGAAGTTATTGAAAAAATGAAGGAAGATGTTTACTCGTCTAGCGAGCAAATTGGTAAGTACAACGAACGACTTTTTGATATTTTTGAGAATTTATCAACCAATGTATCCGATGAAGAATTGGACCGGACTGAATCTGTTGAACTACCTTCGATACAAGACGTAACCCCAGGACAAATACTATCGGAAGATCTATATACGGTCAAAGACATCTTCTTCCTTGCTAGAAATCATATGATTGAAAGCAGTGATATGGAAAAAATGAGGATTTACGAAGACGAAGACAATGGTGTGAGGAATATCTGGGTTCAATCTTCGCAAGAATAAAATCGAAGGAACGAATCAGATGGAACGTGAAATATAAATTGCTTCCGTTCGGGAAAATTAAGAAAATTTCATTTCTGAACATAGATTTGCAAGTCCTCAAGCCATGCCTGATCAATGCTGTTCCTGAAGTAGCTTACCGACCTCATAAAGGTACTAAAGTCTGAAATACCTAGTCGTAAAAGTTTTCATTAATTTTAAAAATGTTAGACTGAGTTCACAATTTAGAACGTAGAATGTGGTTATTCGATGATAATTCAACTGTCAGATAAAATTCGTACTTCTGAACAATTGTCCCAAATAATAACAAAAAAAAAGGTTCTAGGTGAGGTTGTAGTGAGTACAAATGGCTGTTTTGACCTGCTTCATGTGGGCCATTTGCGCTACCTGAAAGCAGCAAAAAAAATGGGGGACATACTAGTAGTCGGAGTTAACAGCGACGAATCAGTCAGACAATTAAAAGGTAATAATCGGCCACTAGTACCAGAAATGGAAAGAGCCGAGATGCTTTCCGGTTTTGGTTGTGTCGATTATGTGGTCATTTTCTCAGAGCCTGACCCGAGGAACTTACTATCGATCCTCAAACCTACCATTCACGTTAAAGGCGGCGATTATTCTCTTGAACAAGTGCTCGAGCGAGACGTTGTTGAAGAAAATGGTGGCCGGGTTATAGTCGGCATCAATGTGGCTGGCAAATCTACGACTAATGTAATCCAAATGATCCGAGATCTATACTAACCTCGTTCTCTTATGTACTCGGGTTGTGCGACCTGAAACTCTTGTGGCACTCGGCCAGAAACAACCGCTTCAACATCACGCACAAGTAGACGTCCGATATTTAGTAAACCTTCTCCGATAGCACCTGCCCTATGTGAAGATAACACCACGTTTGACAGTTGCCTGATTGGATGATTCAAGGGTAATGGTTCTTGAGGAAATACATCGATTCCTGCTTTAAAACGGCCTTGGGATAACAAATCGGTCAAAGCCTCAAAATCAACTACATGTGCTCGGCTCATTAGCAAAAAGACCGAATCATCAGTAATCAATTCTAGCTTTTGGCGATCTAATAGGGCTCTGTTAGATCGTGTTGGTAAAGCTAGTACATAGATGAAGCGAGACGTTTTCAGCAAATGCTCTAAACTAGCAGGTCGAACCCCTTCTTGTTTTAAGTAACTATCTGTTAACCAAGGATCATAGACCTGAATTGAATTGCGAAAAGGTTTCAATAGGTTTCTGAGTGATCGTGCTAATCCACCAAAACCAATGAAACCAGTTAGTTTGTCATACAAGGAAAATGTTCCTCCAAATTCTTTATGGCTCCAGTTTGCTTGTCCTTTCCGAAAAGCTGCATCGTTCCAAACAATTTGACGTGCTACTGCAATTGATAGACCAAGAGCCATCTCGGCAACTACTGGGCCAAAAGCTGGTGCGCAGCTCATTACTCGAATACCTCGGGCAAAACATTCTTTGTAAGACAATTGTCTAGGAGATGGAAACCCTCCACTGACCTCAAAGATAGCTTTTAGTTTAGGAAATTGCGAGACATCACCGTAGCGCCATTGTCCTGTAATAACTACAGTGATATCTTCCTTCAGATCAAACAGTTCGTCATCGGTTATAGGTTCATCTTTCCCCCATAGTACCTCGCTTAAACTATATAGTTGTTTCAAATCGTTAGGATAAAAAATATTACTTCGTCGTCGAAAATGAGTATCCAACAATACTTTGTGAAGCATGATTCTAGTTTTCTATTCGATTTTTAACTTGTTTTATGAAAAAAAACATTTCCCTAGAAATTTGTCGACAGCACTGATCATAGGTGTCGATTTCCGACAGTTTACCATCGGCAAATTTAGGATCAATGTAGTGTAGGGGAAATCGTTTTTTCGCGCCGAAAATTACTGGACACTCTTGATCTGCTTCGGGACAGCACATTAAACCTATAAAACCCTCAGTAGGATTATTTTTTGTATTGTAAATTTTCGAAAATGCTTTAATGGCTGCTGATTGTTCAGAATATCTAACTTGATAAATTGGATTCTCCTGAGAATGTGATTTGTTGACTAAAAATCCAGCTCACTGTAACGCATTAATCGTACGAATATTGCACTCTATAACTGAAGTACCACCAGAAAAAGCTTCTATTTGGTAAACTTGGTAATAGAATGCAGCAGTTTGCGCCCATACTTGTGAGAAGTGGCTACGTCGTGAGTTATGTGTACAAATGAAGGTTAATTGGTCTGTATTTTGTATTTCTGTTGCAATTTCATATAGAAGATGTCGCCGTTGATCGGTAATTTGGTCAAATTCTAAGATGGTTTGATCGATATAGGGTTTTAATGATCTGATTATGGTATTCATTTACATATTTGTTGGAACAGATTTAAGGACCTAAAAAATTCTATCATAAACCAACTATTATTTACTTGGCTTTTTCCGGTGGAAGCCAAAATGGAGCGCATAGCATGAATTGTCTGCCGTATGCTAGAATTGGCGAGTGTTATTCATTAATTTTTGATGAAAAAATTCGAAATGTTACGAGGCTGACACTATGAAACTGGCAATTTGCAATGAAATGTTTGAGGATTGGAAAATTGAAGACGTCTTTGATTGCGCTGCACAACTAGGCTATCGAGGGGTTGAGATTGCTCCCTTCACTTTGGCAGACGATGTTAGAGATATCAGTTCTAATCGAAGAGACCAAATTAAAAAATCTGCCGCCAACAGTCAAATAGAGATCGTTGGCTTGCATTGGTTATTAGTATCTCCAAAAGGATTATACGTTAATCACCCTGATAATGAAATTCGAGAAAAAACCTTAGACTATTTTCTGGCTTTAATAGATCTGTGTGCAGACTTAGAAGGTCGAGTCATGATTATTGGTTCGCCACAACAGAGGTCTGTTCAAGAAAATTGGGATGCTGATCAGTCATGGAACTATGCCCGAGAAACCTTCACACATAGTGCCAATTATGCTCAAGATAAAGATGTTTTACTGTGTATGGAGCCTCTATCTGATAATCAGACAAATTTTATCAATACACCATCTCAGGCTGTGAAAATGATTCATCAAGTTAATAGTCCAAATTTTCGTTTGATTTTGGACGTTTGTAGTACAGCGAATCAGGGTTTGGATATGCCGACTGAAATTCGTCAATTTTCTAATGATTTAGCTCATTTTCATACTAACGATAATAATTTATATTTACCTGGTTCTGGTGATGTTGACTATCCACCTATCATTTCAGCGTTAGCTGAGACCGGCTACGATGGTTATTTGTCGACTGAAGTTTTCAACTTTGAGCCAGACCCTATAACAATAGCCAGCCAAAGTATTAGTTTCTTAAAAAAAATAATAGCTAGCTGAGGAGTAAAATTAAATGGAGCTTTTTGAAGCTGTTAGCCCGCTCGATTTTCGGTATTATGGAGCAACTGAAACGGTAATGGATCGTTTAAAACCCTATGTTTCAGAGTCAGCTTATGTCAAGTATCAAGCCAAAGTCGAAGCGGCTTTGGTCAGGACTTTAGCTAATCATGGGGTTTGTAGTTCTGAAGTTGCTGACCAAGTGGAGTCAGCAGTCAACCAAGTGACAGCAGAAGAAGTCTACGAAGAACAAGCAAAAATTAGGCACAATATTCGTTCACTAGTTAATGTCATTCGGCGTAAAATCACCCCTTCTGCAAGGCCTTATGTCCACTTATTCGCAACTTCAGCTGACATTTTAGATACTGCCACGGCTCTTCGTTTCAAAGAGCTAACCGAAAAAGTTATCCTGCCTAATTTAGTTGGTTTTGTTCAGCAATTGATTGAATTAGCACGAACCCATGCAGAAACTGTGCAAATTGGTCGTACACATGGACAGCATGCAGAACCAATTACTTTTGGCTATGCCTTAGCACTATACGTCAGTCGGCTAGGTAATCGAATCGAGTTGATTGATCAAGCTGCCAAAAATCTTCGAGGACAGTTTTCAGGTGCTGTTGGTGCGTTTAATGGCTTATCTATGGTATTCGACAACCCAGAAAAATTGGAGACTGATTTACTTTCCTTACTGGGTTTGAAAGCATCTGATACCCACACTTCAACTCAGTGTGTTGAACCTGAGTTTATCAGCGACTTGGCTTATGCTATTTCATCTACTTATACGATTCTTGCTAATTTTTCTGATGATATGCGACACCTTTACCGGACCGAAATTGGAGAAGTCGGACGAAAGTATGATCCCAATTTAGTTGGTTCATCAACCATGCCTCATAAAGTAAACCCGGAAGCATTTGAGAATGTTAAAAGCTTATGGAAAGCGTTTATTCCTCGAATGCAAACCATTTTCATGGATAGTATTTTAGAACATCAAAGAGATTTAACAAACTCAGCTTCTAGCCGTTTTTTAACGGAGTTATTTACCGCTTTTGACTACTCAATCTATCGATTGAGTAGAGCATTGACTGAACTAGATGTTAAGTCAGATCAGATGTTACAGAATTTGCAACTCAGCGCTGGTAATACAATAGCAGAGCCGATCTATCTTTTACTGGCTTATTATGGTTTCCCAGATGCGTACGACCACACACGGAAATTAGTATCTCAAGTCCATGACCAAGATGCTACATTAACCGATTTACTTTGGTCTGACAGTAATTTACGCCCATTCCTTAACCAATTAACTGAAACACAACGTCAAACCCTGCAGGATTCAACACGTTACATCGGTGCTTCAGTTGAGCTAACACATAAGACTTGTGATGAATGGGAAAAGAAAATTAGTAAAGTCTAGCTATCGACGGTACAATTTTGCCCT
>JACLAC010006006.1_pt1 | contig 23379 bp, 13 predicted proteins | sample 8027881 | NCBI WGS metagenome assembly JACLAC01 (sample SAMN15725517, study PRJNA655200) | protist metagenome | isolation source: fluorescence activated cell sorting (FACS) single amplified genomes of... | place: Spain: Blaines Bay Microbial Observatory, Mediterranean Sea | collected 2016-01-19 | reverse complement strand
GTACAGGGAAAAGGCAACTAGGCGTGCGTGCGTTCGTGTTGTGGGGCTTCGAGCAAACTTGAAAACTTGTGCCAAGACGGCGCGGCGGCGGTTTCGTGTGCGTCGCTCACGTCCACCACCTCCGCGCTGAGCGCCTCGCCACACGCCCTCACAACCACCACACCACCGGCAACAATGGACGCCTTCAACATGCGAAACAACTCAACCAAGGACCGCTTCCGCCGCGCGAGGAGCGCGGCCACAATCGGATCGACGTCGTTCAGCGAGGTACGCGTCACGCCATTTTTATTCCGTCCTCTCTCTCTCACGCACAAATAAATACTCACACGCTCTCGCTCTCGCTCTCTCTCTCGCAGCTAAAAGTCAAGCTGGGCGATTCGACATCCGAGGACGACGTCGCCAAACTCACCGCGGCAGCGTCAATGCACGTGCAGGCGTGCATCCGCCGGCTGCTCGTTCGCTCGCGGAAGGAGCGGCTCATCCAGCGGCGCGAGGTGCAGCGTCGGAAAAAGACGCACCAGGCGAAGATGAAGAATGAGAGCTTCACAATTGCTGGGCAGGACGCCCTGCACGAGCTCCATCATCACTCCGACGAGGCGATCGATGCGGCCATCTTCCACATGCCGGCCGTCAAGCGCGGCCCGGTCATAAAATACTGCGCCTCCATGTGCCGCCGGCTGCTCGAGTCGCTAGAGGGCGTCAGCCGGATCGCAAAAGCGCCAAACGAGGGCGCGGCGAATGACGAGATGTGCCTACTCCTCTGCGAGCTGCTACACGCGTCGCAGTGCGACATCTATCCGGTGGAGACGACCGACGGCCAGGAGTTCCTCAAGATCAATTATCGCGTCTTTGTGCCGGTGCGCTACCATGGGCTGCTGTATAGAGGCGACTGGTCGCAGGAGAGCGAGAAGGGCGGGCGGCCCGTATCGTACCCGCATTTGGAGCTCAGCGAGCATGCCAAGCAGCAGGGTGTCACCACGCCCGATGCGCAGGCAAAGCGGCCAGAGCCGGGCCAGCAGGGTGCATCCAACCAGCAGGGTGCGGCTCCCGCAGTCGACAGCCGTGTTGGTGTTCTCGAATGGTACGAGCCACGGAGCGGCTTCCGCGAGCTCGTCGTCAAAGCGGCTGAAATGGACCGCGTGCAGGCGACGATGAAAGAGCGCAACTTTAAGACGGCTCGCGTCGGGTATCGTCTCAAGGAGTACGGGCATGCTATGGTCATCCCTGTCTGGTCGCAGCCTACACATGCGTCCGTACGCAACCGGCCGGGTCATGTGCAGGATGAGGAGGAGGAGGACGCACCGCCTGTGCTCTCTGCGCTCATTCAGGTGATCAGACCGCCGGGCGACAATCCTTTCGACGCGGACGACGAATACCTTGCGTCCGTGCTGGCGCCACACTATGGCCACGCGTTGCATCGCGCGAGAGTCCTCGCTCGAAAGGAGAGCCAATTGGGCAAGCTTGTGAAGCTCCATCAGTGGGGTGCGGGTACGGGCAAGCTTGAGAGCCCGGACGACGTCGTCAACCTCGCCTCGTCTCTCTTCGCGGCGGATGATGTTGCGCTGTATGCGATGATCAGCCGGGAGAAGGAGGATGGTAGAGGAGGCCGTGGGCGGCAGAATCGCGACGAGGACGATAGCCGGAATGGCATCCTGCAGCCGGTGAAACGCGGTACAGCAACGCCACTCGACTCGGTGAATGGTCTGGAGACACTCATAGAATCGGGCCAATCACTCGCCCTCTCACAGGGCCTCTCCGGCACCAAGGGTTATGACTCGCTTCTTGGGTTGCTCCGTCGGCCGTTTGCGGCATCTGCGCGTTCGATGCTTTGCATCCCCGCGTTTGTCCACAAGCAGAGCCTCTCCATGGCGCCGCCCGGCGAGAATGAGAAGGCCGTCGTGCCGTGCCTACTCCAATACGCGAATGCGCGCGGCCGGCCATTTGGCCGCTCCGACCTACTCGTCGCTCAGACGTTTACGGATGTCTTGGGCCGTCTGGCCGCGTACAGGGCGATGAAGTCGAATATGACTCAATTGGAGGAGCGTTTTAAGATTGGCGATATGCGGCGGAACGCTTTAATGGAGTCTGCAAGAATGCTTGCAAACAGGATGGAGATGGAGGAATTGTTTGCGGCTGTGATGATCCACGCAAAGGATTTGATGGAGGTCGACCGTTCGACTCTCTTCATGGTTGATAAGGCCAAGAAGAGCATGTATACCATTGTGGCGGACGGAGCGGCACCAATCACCATCCCTGTTGACAAGGGCCTTGCAGGCGCGGCATATGTGACTGGTAAGGTCGTCAACATTGCGGATGCTTACTATGACGAGCGCTTCAACAGGGAGATCGATATGAAGTCGGGATACCGCACAAAGTCGGTCTTATGCTACCCGATACACAACTCACGCGATGAGGTGATTGCGGTCATTCAGCTGATCAACAAGCTCACCGGCATGTACTTCAACACGGCGGACGAGGAGCTGATCGCCGCCTTCTGCGCGCAATTGGCCGTCTCGATCGAGAACTGTCTGGCGATTGACGAGATGAACCGCTCGCAGAAGATTGCGGCCGAGCAGAAGCAGAGGATGCACAACTTTCTGGACGTTGTTGGTGAGGTTGTACGCCTGCCCGCAACGGAGGTGTGCGTGAGCGCTCAGAAGGCGGCAATCAAGTGCACGGCGTCTCTCGGTGCGGCGTTGTTCATCTGCCCGGACAATGCGCCCGAAATGATCTCGGCGTCGACGAAGGATGTCGATGCCTTCGACAAGGAGGACGGCAAGAAGGACGCGTCTCAAGCGACGAATGCGTTGGGCATGGCGATGCCCGTCGCCAAACTGGAGGAGGACGTCGAGCTTGTTCAGCTGGTGCCGACATTAATGGAAGGCTGCTGGCCGCAGGTGATGCAATTTGCCAAGTCGGTGATGATCTCCAAGACGACGTTAGAGGACGAGGTCGACATCAACGATAATGGGTTACCGGAGGCGTTGCGCTTCGACACGAAGCCCAAAATGGTGAGGTGCATGGCGACGCCTCTATCGATCAGCAATGGTGAGGATGACGACACCTCGCCGAATTCGAAAGCGTTGGGAGTCCTTGCAGTGTGGGGCGGCACCTCCTACTCACCCGCCGATCAGCAGGTCCTTCGCACGCTCGCCATCCTCGCGTCTCATCTGCTCATTACGACCGACGGCGCGAGGCAAAAGGATGTGGCCCTGGCGACGCAGCGCGAGAATTTACGGATCATCAACCAGCAGCGCGATTCATTGTTTGCGTTCGCGCAGCAGCTTGGGACGCCCGAGCCTCAGGCGCTCCATGCGGTCGCGCACAAGCTGAGCGCTTCGCTCAACTGCGCGGCGTGCTCTTTATGGCTGATTGAGACCGATGCGCGACGCGCGATGCAAAAGATTGTCGCGCAGCTCCCGCCTGGATGCAAGGGCCTGCGTGTTGTCGATGATAAGGCGGCCAAGGAGAAGGAGCGAAAGGAGAAGGCGGCGGCGGAGGCGGAGGCGAAGAAGAAGGATGGCGGTGTTGAGGATAAGGAGGGTGACGAGGAGGAGGAGAAGGAGGAGGATACCGGACCGTCCGTGCAGATTCATACCGACCCTGATGGCATTACGCGCGTTGATGTGCCGCTCGTCGGTCAAGGCATCCTCGGTCAGGTGGTGACCACCGCAAAGGGCCAGCGTGTAAAGGACGCGCATATACATCATGCGTACGCACCGGAGATTGACGAGGCGACCTGCGCGCTGAAGGAGGACCAGACGGCGCTGCTATTGTGCCCGTTGATTGATCATACGGGGAGAGTCCTCGGCGTGCTGCAGGCGAGCGGCAAGCGCTTTCCGCGAGTGTCAGCGAGCGAGGAGCAGGCGGCCATATGGGAGCGTGACGTCCTCGAGACGCCATCATTCACACAGGGCGACGAGCACTTTTTGACGGTCATCGCCGACCGTATGGCCTCCCAGCTCCAGCTGCTCACACTGACAGATCAGACCGCTTCGGAGGTTGTCGACCAGCAGACGATCGCGGCCGAGCTCCAAGCGCAGGCCGAAGCGCTTCAGAAGACCTTGCTCGACGGTCGGCGCTCGATGCATTCGGCGCATCGCAAGGGCGGGTACCACGGCGGCCATCACGGGTCGTCGGCCTCGCGCGCGTCCTCGCGCTCGAACCGCAGCGAGGACTCGTTCTCGGTCGACGAGCCCGCCTATGGCGTCTCGCAGTCGCACGCGTCGATTGCCGCGTCGCTCCACGGCGAGGAGCGCTCGGGCGGCCGGCCGCGCGACCCGTCGAAGAAGGGCAGGGCGTCCGACTCGCGGCTGCGGGAGGACGAGCTCGTCGACCCGCTCGAGGCGATGGCGGCAAAGAGCGGCAGCAAGGGCATGGGCCGCTCGGCGACGCAGCCGGTGCTCGCGCGCGGCAGCGGGCCAAAGGCGGCCGGGATGCTTGCCGGCGCGGGCAAGAATCTGGACACGCCCGACGCGGTGTGGGAGGATTTGTGCCGCACGCTGAGGGAGCTGTAGATCGGAGGGTGCGAACTTACCAAAAGCGGACCACAAGAACTTAAAGAGAATTTGGCGAAAAAATGGAGTTGCTGCGCTCTTCTTCAGCTCCCTCGCCTGCCGACTTTTGGTCGGCACTATGCCGCTCGTTCGCGAGCTGTATCGCGGTGGCGAAGGCAAAGGCGGTGGCCACACCGGAGGCGGCAAAGGCGGCGTTCGAAGCGGCGCTCGAAGAGGCCGACGAGGACCAAGACAAGGTCGTGGCGCTGGCTGTCGAGTATGCCATCGCCCTCGAGAAGTCGCCGGGTGAATTGCCGCCGGAGGGCTTCTACACGAGCGAGGTCTCCATCTTTCAGGCGCTGATGCCGCTCGGCGTCGGCGGCATCGCGCCCGTCAAGCTGCTCAGCTCGAAGTGGATCAAGAATCGCGCCGCAAAGCTCAAGGCGGCGAAGACCGACGACGAGCGGCGCAAGCTGCGGCTGCCCCGCCGGCAGGACCTCGAGAGGGACGAGCCGGAGGCGTTTATGAGCGTCGAGAGGCTCAAGGAGCTGCCGCGCAAGCATGGAACTTACAAGAATATCGAGAGGCTCCAGGCCGCCGCCTCGTCGTACTGCTGGCTGACGCCCGCGCACCCGGACCCGCTCGGCGAGCAGCTCGTGTCGTTGGCGGAGGCCATCGAGAAGGCGGAGCAGGACAAGGGAGGCTTTCACGACGGCTTCCCATCCGAGGCGGCGATTTTCGTCGATTATGGCTCTCTCTGCCAAAAAGATCCTGATATGTGGGTCCCCTGCTGTGGCGGGCCGACCTACAAGCCGCCAGAGGCGCGGACGGCGGAGGAGGCGGCGGCGGCGGACGCGTACGAGGCGAGCCGCACGGGCGAGGAGCGGGAGGCGTTTGGCGTCGCGCTGTCGTCGATGCAGATCTGGTACGTGCACCCGCTGCTCACGGCCTTCCTCACGCGCACGCTGCCGGAGGGTTATGAGAGCATCGCCGGATACGAGGAGGTGAGACACGCCTTGGCTAACTCCACCCCTACTCACTCCCTGCCTGCTTACTCCACTGCCCTCTTCCCTCAGCGTGGTTGGCCAACCTGCGAATCGTCGTGGGTCGCGCTCGCCAAGGTTAGCACCTACATGTGCTGGCCGCCCATCTTTGACGTTGTCGGCTCCAAGAAGTACCGCCGGCCGGCGCCGCTTAGTCCGGCGGCGATGGCGCGGCTCGTCGCTCGTAAGCGCTTCACGTCGAAGAAGGGCGATCTGCCGATGGTCATCGCGCTCAACACGCGGACGATCCTCTCCATCTTTCGAGACATGAAGAAGCTCGAGTATGATGGGGTCGGCTGGGGCGACGACGAGGCGGTGCAGCTGGCGGAGGTGCTGCCACTGTGCACGTCGGCGACGGAGCTGCGCCTCAGCAGCAATAAGATCTCGGATCGTGGGGCAAAGGCCCTCGCGGCGGCGTTTGCCGAGGGCGCGATGCCGAAGCTCGAGGTACTCCACCTCGGCGTCAACCAGATTGGCGACGAGGGCGCGGTGGCCCTCGCGGAGGCGGTTGGGAAGGGTGCGATGCCGGAGCTCAAGGAACTCAACCTCCACGGCAACCGGATAGGCGACGAGGGCGCGGTGGCCCTCGCGGAGGCGGTTGGGAAGGGCGCGCTGCCGAAGCTCAAGGAACTCCGCCTCGACGGCAACGAGCTTTCTCGGACGGGAACGGACGCGTGCGTGGCTTTGGACGGAGCGTCATCCAAGAGGAACGGGGGGGGGGGGTTGCGTGTTAAGTACGTTTGAGTTTGGCTTGACGCCTCACTTCACACCCGTGTCGTCTGTCTGTCTGAACGCCCTCGCGTGTTCCCCGCGTGTTCCTTTCTTTTTCTCACCATCTGAAACTTACCCAAGTTGGCCCGACGCATTTCGTGGACGGAGAGCGCTCGGTTGGACTTGATTGAGACAGCCGCTCTCCCAATAAATAGCATGGCCGAGTTCTACAACGACAAGTCGACTTCCGGCTCCTCCTCCTTTGCGCACGTCGCGGACGACGAGTTTGACAACGACTTTGCCGTCCAGATGTTCGACATGGCCGACACGATGCACACGGCGCGAAAGCAGGAGACCGAGGAGGAGAACGAGAAGTGGTGGATCGTGCTGCACCCGAAGGTCGCCGTACGGCCGGGCCCGACGACCGAAGGCAAGCCGGTCTGCGTGCTCGGTCAGGGCTCGGTCGTTCGCGCCGAGCGGGTCGAGCGCGTGAACGGCTCGCGGTGGATTATCATCGCCAAGAGCGACCTGCCCATGCTCGTCAAGAAGAAGAAGCTGAAGGAGGGTGAGTCGCCGCCGCCGCAACCAATGCCCGGCACGTGCATGATGATCGAGAGCCGCACCGCCGGCAAGCTCATGATGATCGCTCCAAAGGAGTTCAATTGGGAGGAGCTGGCATCGGTGCCGCCGCGCGACCGCGGGCAGACGGCGCGGAACCGCGTGCTCGGCGCGCAGGTAGAGGTCGACGACGAGACGATCGAGCGGCTCTTAAAGGAGGCGGACGCGCAGCTCGCGAAGAAGGAATATATGCCGAAGCAGCCGAGCGCGAATCACCGCCAGCCGCAGATCCATTTTCAGGAGACGCTCGACGGTTTGGTGGACCTCAGCGTGCACGAGGCGGCTCCGGCGAAAGCCAACACGCCGGCGGTTACCAACACGCCGGCGCCCGCTCCCGCTCCGGCGCCCGCGCCGTCCGCGCCGGCGCCGGCAAATGCGAAGCCGATGGGCGGCTGGATCAACCAGCCGACGCCTCCTAACGTCAACATGCGGCCGACGAATAAGTTTGAGGAGATCATGATCCCGCAGGCGATCAAGGAGCGGGCGAAGCGCGAGCAGGAGGCGTATGACGAGCTGAGGAAGAAGGAGGAGCTGAAGGCGGTCGAGCGGCAGAAGCAGTTCTCGAAGCAGGCGAGGGAGAAGATGCAGGCCGATCAGCTAGGAGAGGCGGGGCCGATGGAGGAGGGAGACCACGGCAAATACGGCGCGGCGCTCATACCGCCGCTTCTTGACGTCGACGAGTACGGCAACTGGCTCGCAAATATCCGCGGCGGCACGCCGGGGAAGGGGCCCGCGTGGGGTACGGCGGAGCGGTTTTAGCTGAAATTGCGAGTTTTTATTCGGTGCTCGCCACGGCGCCGCGGAAAATAGTCCGACGCGATCGTGCGCCTCCGTCCGTCCAGCGTCCCGCCACCGTGCGGCTCTTACCGCCAACAAAATCAAGAAGATGTGCCTGCCAGGATTATGTCCTGGTGACAGCTTTGATCGATTTGGAGCCAATCTCGACACAAAAATTGCGGCGTTGGCGGAACGGATTTCCGGTTCGGGAGAGACGGTGCAAAAGCTGCCGCCGCCGCAACCGCAACAATCTTCATGATTCAATCGATCAATTCAGCTTGTCTTCGCGATTTGGCATCGTGTTTTAGCTTTATCTATTTTGCGTGGAATAACAGAGTCACTGCGGCGGACATTTTGCGTAAGCGGTCATGCTCGACGTGTTGCGGTTTTATTCGTCTCACACGCGAATCGTAATTCGTATAAATATCACATCTCGCATCACATCGCTCGCTCTCATGCCTCCGCGGCGACGCTCATCCGCGCCTCCGCCGCTCCGGCGGCGCGCTCCCTCCGCGCGGCCGCCACCGCCAGCTTGGCCTGCCCACGCGGGCCACCGGCGCTGCTGCGTGTCGTCCCGCCCGGTCCGCCTCGCGCCGGTGCCGTCGCTCTCTTGCTCGGCGCAGGCGAGGGTGCAGCCGCAGCAACAGTCCTCGCAGGCGGTGGCCGCGGCACCTCCTCCACCGCTGCCTCACTACCTCCAAACCGCGCCTCCGCCGCCGCCGCAGCGAGCTCCCGCATCGCCGCCTTGGTCGGTGGCCGGTTCGAATTAACGACGGGACGCGCCGCCGCAGTACCACCCGTTGCGGTGCTTGCGGAGGAGCGGCCGCCCGCACCAGGACGCACAGCGCCTGCGCCACCCGCCGGCGGCCTCGGCACGAGCGCCTTTCCGCCGCCTGACGCCGCAGAAACCGCATTGCTGCTGCTGTTTGTGGAGGCTGCTCCTTGATGACCGAGCCTCTGGCCTTGGGAGCCGCCCGCAAATTGTAAACTCTCCCTCGCCTCCTTTAGCTTTCGAAGCCTCGCGACATGCGCATCCGCCTTACGGTCGTAATTGGCAAAGACCTCCGCGGTCGAGCTGAAGGGTGTGATAGGCGCGGCATTCTCGTCACATGGGACGCACGTCATGCCATCCGTGTGCTGAAGCGGCCCAATGCCCGCACGCTCGACGCCAGTTAACAGAGAGCTCATGCGTGTGACGCCGCCACATACCGCGTCGAGATGCGGCTTCTCATTCGACCAGCCGCCGAGATTGGATTCGGTCGCCTTGCCGGCGCGCGCGCGGTCGGCCGCCGTCTCGAAGATGGTCGTGTGCTCGTCGTAGGCCTCGCCGCACGAGCCGCACCTGCGCAGCGTGAGAGCAAGAGAAGCGAGAGCGAAAGAGCGTGAGCGAGGGATACAAATCGCGAGAAATGCATGCAGCTGCGAGCGCGCGCACCGCCAATTCGAGTGGAAACCCTTGCAGTCGCAGCCCGGATGGGAGCACGGCCCCGGACGACCGTCGGAGGTGCGATGCTCGTGGTGCTCGTGCTTGCAGCCGCATCGTATGTGCGTGGCGCCGCGTCCCGGCACGTAGGAGAAGCACGTGCAGCGGCAGCCTTCGACGCGGCAGCGGACGCGCTTCGTCTCCGTCTCGTACCAGGCGTGCGAGGAATACGAGTGGTTGCAAAAGCAACGCGTCGCCGGCCCGATCGCCTGGCATTCGGCCGCGGCGGAGGAGGACGTCCAATAAACAAACAGCCGCTCGTTCTTCTCCTTGATTGCGAGCGCCTTTTTCGTGAGCTGCTCCACGCTCTCGGAAGTGGCTTCACCGGTCAATAAATTGGCCTCGTAGTATGCGTCGATTGATGCGGCGGCCGTGCGCTTGTCGAGCGCGTCCTGCATGCGCGGCATGGCGACGGCCGCGCGCTCGGCCGGATGTGCTTTATTCAAGCACACCGTTGGGCGATCTTCGAAAACTCCTCGATCGTCGTGTAACCGAACAAGGTGCCCACGGCGCCAGGACGCTTTGCAGCAGAAACGCTCGTACTACTACTCATCAATTTAGCGCCGCCTCCCTCTTCGCATTCTTCACGCCCTTATACTTATTCCCGCTCGGCCCTCCCTTGCCCCCAAAGTTCTTCTTCTTCTTCTTCTTCTGCTCCTCGCCCTGCGGCTGCACCTCGATCTTAGGCGCCTTCTTGATCTTGCTCAGCCCCGGTATGTACCGCGCCTCGACCTTATCCCCCACCTTCTCCGAGTTCTGCTCCATGTACGACTTGTAGTCGCCGTCGTACACGGCCAGCTTGCCATCCTCCAACGCCAGGATCGTGTTGGCCGTCTGGGAGATAAAGTAGCGATCGTGCGAGACCATCACCACTGTGCCCTCATAATGCTGGATCGCCTCCTCGAGCACCTCCTTGGCCGAGATGTCCAAATGGTTGGTCGGCTCGTCCAGAAGCAACAGGTTGCTCGGCGTGAGCAGCATGCGGCATAAGGCGACGCGCGCCTTCTCGCCGCCCGACAAGGTCGACAGCTTGTCGTTCACCTGTGCAGGTGATGGGAGGGAGGGAGGTGAGGGGCTGCGTTTTGTGCTGGCTGCTGCTGCTGCTGCTGTCGTGCTGTTGCCTATTCTCACCTTGTCGTCCTTAAACATGAAGCGGCCTAACAACTGCCGCAGCTGCTCGTACACCCAATCGGTGTCACGCGAGGCGTCCTCCAATGTCTTGATGACGGACTTCTCCAAGGGGAGGACATTCGCCTGTGCGTGTGTGCACGAGAGAGGGAGAGGGAGAGAAGAGGGAGAGGAGGGATGGGATGTGAGAAGAGTGCGCTTGCTGTCATAGTGCTCTGCTGCTGGTGGTGCCTGGCTTGGCTCTCTTGCGCGCATCACATACCTGATCCTGCTCAAAATACTCGGTCACCGCATTCGACGCGGTGATCTCCGCCGTCCCCTCCCTCGGCTCCTCCCTCCCCATGATCAATCGTAGCAAGGTCGACTTCCCGGCTCCATTCGGCCCTAAGATCGCGATACGATCGCCCCGCTCTATGCAGAGGTCGATGTCCGAGAACAAGGTCGAGCCGCCGTAGCCGTGCGCAACATTCTCGAGCTCGATCACCTCCGGCGCGCATCGTGGCGACGGCGGGAATCGGAAGTTGAACTTCTTCTTATCGACGAAGGGACGTGGTATGTGGTCGGGCCCGCCTTGCTCCATCGCCTTGAGCTGCCGCTCCTTCTGCTTGACCGACTGCGCGGCAGACTCAATCGGCCGCAGCTTATTGATCTCGGATTTGAGCGCTTTGATCTCCTTTTGCTGCAGATCGTGGTTCTTCTGCTGCAGGGCCGCTCTGTCCGCCTTCTGATCGACAAACGTGCGATAGTTGCCATTGTAAGAATACGCGACGCCCCTCTCCGTCTCGACGATCTTCGTGCAGACGCGGTCGAGGAACTCGCGGTCATGAGACACGATACAGAGAGCGAGGTTGCTCGTCTGCTCGATTAAATACCTCTCCAACCACTCGACCGATTCGAGGTCCATGTGGTTGGTCGGCTCGTCGAGGAGAAGCACCTGCCAATGGGGTAGGGAGAGAGGGTGAGAGGGTGAGTGTTGTTGTTGTTGCAGTGTTGATTGGTGCTGTGCTTGCTGTGTACTGCAACTATTACGTACCTGCGGCTCCTGCAGCAGGATCTTGCCCAACCCAATCCTCATCTTCCACCCTCCAGAGAAGGCAGATACAGGTAACGCCGCGTCCTCCTTCGTGAAGCCCATCGCGCCTAACACCTTATCCACCTTGCGCTCAACAGCCGTCGCGTCGGCAGTCTCGAGCTCGGTCTGCAATGAAGCCATGCGGTCGAGTAACGACTGCATTTTTTCAGCGTCGTCGCCCACATCCGCGAGATCCTTCTCGCATTGCGCGTACTCGGCCTCCAACGCCATCACCTTATCAAAGGTAGAGAGGAACTCGTCCTTTAACGTCCGCTCCTCACGGAGCTCCTCACGGAACTCCTGGCGCAAAAAGGAGACGGTGATGTCGGGGGAGGATTTGATGAGTTCGCCCTCGTCCAACTCGAGCTCCTCGGCGAGCTGAAGGGAGAAGGGAGGAGAGGGGAGGAGGGAGAAAAGGTGTCAGATGTCTGCAAAGATGTTATGCGTGTGCATGTGCGTGCTGCGTGTGCGTGCTTGCGATAATGTGACGCTCACCACACGCAACTGCGTCGTCTTGCCCGCGCCATTATTCCCAACAAGGCCCACCCTCTGGCCCGTCTGCACATCCCATGTCACGCCTTTCAGCACCTCCTGCTGCCTAAACGTCAACTTGCCATTCGCGAGCTTGATGTAAGCAAATCCAGGCGGCGCGTCCGCAAACGTCTCGATCCGCTTCGAGCCCATCGCCTTGCGGCCAGACTGATCGGTCTCCGCAGACGACGACGATGGCGTATCCTCGCCCTCTGCACTCTCCTTCTTCTTCTTCCCTTGCTTCTTCTTTGAGAGGCGAACCTCTGGCTCCGCCGCCGCCTCCGCCGCCTCCACTACCTCCGGCTCCTCAACAACCTCCGCCGCCGCCGCCTCAGCCTCCGCTGCCGCGGCGGCCTCCTCTGCCGCCTTTGCGGCCGCCGCCTCCTCCTCTGCCGCCTTGGCTGCAGCTGCGGCCTCCTCGGCCGCCTTCGCCTCCACTGCCGCCGCCGCTTCTGCTGCTGCGGCCGCCTCTGCTGCTGGCGCGGCCGCTGCGGCTGCCGGCGCTGCAGCAGCGGCATCCTCGATGCCGAGCTGCCCCATGAGCTCTGCCACCTGCTCCGCCATCGTCCCACCGGCCTCAATGCCCATCGCCTCATTCGCCGCGGCGACCGCCTTGGCCAACGGCAGCGACGCGTCCACTCCGAGCTCCGCAGCAATCAGCGCGACCTTCTGCGCCATCGTCAGAGGCGCGGCGGCGGGCGGCGGCGGTGGCGCCGCCTCAGCGACGGGCGCGGGCGGCGTGTCGGCAGCCGCGGCGGCCTTCGCCTTCTTGTTCTTCTTCTTGAGCGGCTCCGGCGCGACCGGCGCCATACCGTCCGGCACCGGAATATCGAATGGGTCGGCCTCCTCGGCGGTGGCGGCGGCCTTCGCCTTCTTGTTTTTCTTCTTGATGGGCTCGGGCGCCGCCGGCGTCATGCCGTCGTCGCCGGGAATTGCACCACCCGCCTCGAGCGCCTCGAGCGCGGCGAGCGCCTTGTCCGCCGCCTTTGCGACCTTTGAAGCGCCCTTTTTCTTTTTCGCGAGCAGCTGGACGGCGGAGCAGCGGCTGCAGGTTGATGCGGCAATTGTCGGCTGCCGCGGCACGGCGGCTGGTAGCTGCAGGCCGGCGACCGCGAGAAGCAGCGTCGCCGCGCACGTCACGAATAGCGCGCGCATGTTGTGGCGATCGGCTGTGTGGACGGAGCTGCGTGCGCGCTCTCCCGCGAAGGTCGGACCTCACGCCAGCGAGATCGCGTAACGGCTGGTCTTAGGTACAACTGTATCACGCGCGCCTCCTCACCGCCACCTGGTACGCGCTGTGATTCTTCCTCCTCAAACTCAGCCCGACCGTCGTCTCATCGTGGCCGTACAGCCGCTTATCTCCAATAGTCTCTCCGTGGCCGCTCTCGCCCAGCGCCACAACACTCTGATAGAGCCGCCTGTGATGCGCGAGGCCCCTCTTCAAGAAGCCATTCATCTCCAAGTGCTCAAACTTGTCGCCCATCCCTTTGAGGTACCCGCAGTGCACGGCGATCGTGTTCTGCGTCTCCATCCTCTTCTTGATGCGCTCCTCGTAGAACTCGATATTAATAAAATGGGACGTCGGCAGCAGCCTATACCGTACGGGCGGCAAGTCATCGCCCAGGCCGACAAGATAGCGCATCACGATCAGCTGGAACGCCTTCTGCTCCCACTCGTTCGGATGCCGATACAAGTAGCCGTACAAGCCCTCCATCATCGCGCGGCTCTGCGGCCGATCGCGCATATACCACAAGCCCGTCGACTGGCACGGGTAGATCGACCGGCGCCCGTGCTCATACATCTTCTCCATCCACGGGCGTATGCAGATGATCTCGTGGTCCTTCTGCGTCGTCAAATTCGTCGAGCGGATGTCCGACAGCCCTTGGAGATCAAACGATCGCGTGCGCGAGCCGAAGCTGAACGGGTCCGAAAGCCAGGCAATGTCGGGGTCCGAGAAGACGAGGTGGTAGTTCAACGCGAGCAGCTCCTTCGCATACCACCATTTTAGGAGGACCTGATGGCCAAACTCATTCTGCTTGCCGCGCAACGCGGGCGCCGCGCCGTCGATGAAGCAAGGGACGCTCGCGTTGCGCGCAATGTCGCACGTGCGCTTGTCGGAGCCAAGCATGAATGTGTGCGCCGCCGCGCCGCGCAAATTGCCAATCCACTGGCGGAGGAAGACGAGCTGAATCAGCGACTTGTCCATCGTCACCGTCGTGAAGAGCAGCTCACGGTCCGAATTCGCGACCGCCGCCGCGAGCGTCGCGATGTCGTCGCTGTTGCGAATGACGGGCATCTTCGCGGAGAGGCGGAGGAGCGCCGCCACCCTCGTGGCGGTCTTCATGAGGCCGGGGCCCGTCGCGTTCTTCGCATGCAAGCCGCTCCGGCCGGCCAGCTTGCCGCCGCCATTGGACAATTTGAAGCCGCCGCCGCCACCCTTTTTGCCGTGGCCCTTTGCAAATGGAGCCAGCTCGCCGTCACCGAGGATCTCGGAAGAAGAGTTGGCGGCACGCGATGCTCGTCCTCCGCCGGCCTTGCCGCCGTTTAGCTTTTTCGCGCCGCCGCGACCCTTTGCGGTTATCTCGTCGCCGCCGCTTTCGAGGACCTGCGTCTCCGAAGCGAGTGCTGATTCGGAGGACATGAGCGGCAAAAAAGGCGTTGAGTCGCGCGTAGGCGACGCGCTTGGCCGAAGTGCCCGCCGCGCCACGCGCTGTATTGGCCTCGAATAAATTACTACGCGCTATGGGCTTGTTTGGATCGCTTCCGCTATCACGCCGACGGCCGCAAATCCTCGTCTTTGCTCTTGGTAAAATGCCGCGTGATGACAACGTCGGGCTCGTCGGGCCGCACCAGCACGTGCCGGTCAACAAGCATCGGCTCGCCATTCGCGTCGCGCTGCGTCTCGGAGAGAAAGCGCTCCTGCCGCGTGTACCACCCGGGTCCGCGCGATACCAGCCGGCACGTCAGCACCGACAGCTCCTCGCTGCCAGACGCCGACAGCATAAATGGCTTCTTCTTGGCGCGAGTCAGCCGCTCCGATTCGCTGCCGTCCAATGGCACGCGCGTCGCGTTCCGACCAAATGCGGTCTTGTCCACAATTTCGACCGTTCCCGTCTCCGGGCACGAGATTCGCAGCGTCGTCCGTGTGCGGTCGGCAATCGGACACGCGATATATTGCAGCGCTTTCGGCATGCCAAGACCGGCGAGCAGCGGGCAGAGCGATTCGCATTTTGATGAGTCCTGCTGCCATACGCCGCAGAGAGAGGTTGGGCAGGGTGATGACGAGGACATTGTAAAGGAGAATGACGATGAAGGTGTAGGCGAAGAGCGCGTCTGCGGAGATCGTCGCCGCGGGCGTCGTAGTGAGCACTATTGTCAGAAAATCGACACCCAACCCCCTCCTATTGGTCTTGACCGCCTCCCACGCGTCCTTTGCCGTCTGAGAAAGCTTGTTGCCGAAGTTAAGGGCGAGTAGCGTACGATACGACTACTAACCAAATAACAAAATACCAGACACCTCCAACCGTCTTCTCACGTTCTCAGATCCAATCCGTTCTCACAAACAACCCTCCCCTCTTGGCCTCGACCGCCTTGCACGCGTCCTTTGCCGTCTGAGAAAGCTTGTTGTTGTAGAGGGCGAGGTACGTGAGCTCCGGCATCGCGCCCTTCCCAACCGCCTCCGCGAGGGCCACCGCGCCGTCGTCGCCAATCTGGTTGTCTTCGAGGTGGAGGTCCTTGAGCTCCGGCAGCGCGCCCTTCCCAACCGCCTCCGCGAGGGCCTTTGCGCCCTCATCGCCAATCTGGTTGTCTTCGAGGTGGAGGTCCTTGAGCTTCGGCAGCGCGCCCTCGGCAAACGCCGCCGCGAGGGCCTTTGCCCCACCATCCGAGATCTTATTGATTCGGAGGTCCAACACCGTCGCCGACGTGCACAGCGGCAGCACCTCCGCCAGCTGCACCGCCTCGTCGTCGCCCCAGCCGACACTAAGATACTTGAGCTCCTTCATGTCTCGAAAGATGGAGAGGATCGTCCGCGTGTTGAGCGCGATGACCATCGGCAGATCGCCCTTCTTCGACGTGAAGCGCTTACGAGCGACGAGCCGCGCCATCGCCGCCGGACTAAGCGGCGCCGGCCGGCGGTACGGCATATCGACGACGAGTTCGATCTGCTCCTTACCGTGGATTTCTCTCGGGAACTCTCCATACGAACGAATGGCGACGCCGTCGACACTGCATATCTTATCGCCTTCCTTAATGCCAGCGTCGATGGCGGAGCATCCGGGATCGAGCCTACCGACGCGATTCTGCCCTACGCTAATGCCAAAGCTGCCCTCACGACGTTCGATCCGGATTGTGCGCCTGGAGCCGACAACGTCAAAGATGGGCGGAAAGCAGTAGGGGACAGCCTCCTTGGCGAGCGCGACCCACGACGATTCGCACGTTGGCCAGCCACGCTGAGGGAAGAGGGCAGTGGAGTGAGTAGGCAGGGAGGGAGTAAGGGTGGAGTTAGCCAAGGCGTGTCTCACCTCCTCATATCCGGCGATGCTCTCATAACCCTCCGGCAGCGTGCGCGTGAGGAAGGCCGTGAGCAGCGGGTGCACGTACCAGATCTGCATCGACGACAGCGCGACGCCAAACGCCTCCCGCTCCTCGCCCGTGCGGCTCGCCTCGTACGCGTCCGCCGCCGCCGCCTCCTCCGCCGTCCGCGCCTCGGGCGGCTTGTACGTCGGCCCGCCGCAGCAAGGGACCCACAAATCGCTATCTTTTTGACAGAGAGAGCCGAAATCGACGAAAATCGCCGCCTCGGATGGGAAGTGCTGGTACCATTCGCCTTCCCTCTCCGCCCTCTTGATGGCCTCCGCCAACGATACGAGCTGCTCGCCGAGCGGGTCCGGGTGCGCGGGCGTCAGCCAGCAGTACGACGAGGCGGCGGCCTGGAGCCTCTCCGTACCACGAGATCCATGCTTGCGCGGCAGCTCCTTGAGCCTCTCGACGCTCATAAACGCCTCCGGCTCATCCCTCTCGAGGTCCTGCCGGCGGGGCAGCCGCAGCTTGCGCCGCTCCTCGTCGGTCGTCGCCTTCTTGAGCTTTGCGGCGCGATCCTTGATCCACTTTGAGCTGAGCAGCTTGACGGGCGCGATGCCGCCGTCGCCGCGCGGCATCAGCGCGTCAAAGATGGACTCCGCTTTCGTGTAGAAGCCCTCGGGCGGCAGCGAACCCGGCGTCTTCAGAAGGGCGGTCGCGTAGCAGTTGGAGTATGCTTCCGCCAGCGCCACGACCTTGTCTTGGTCCTCGTTTGCCTCTTCGAGCGCCGCTTCGAACGCCGCCTTCGCCGCGACAACGTCTGGTGTGGCCGCCGCCGTTGCCTCCGCCTCTTGTGCCTTCTTCTGTTGCGCCTCGGTTTGCCGCTGCTTCGACGGCAGGTTGGTGTTCGGCGGTGTCGATCCCACCTGATTGGAGGAATTGCAGCCCATCGTTTATCTCTGTCTGTGCTTGTGTGTGTGTGAGAGAGAGAGAGGAAGCCTGGGCGTCCGGAAATGCAATGGAATTAAACAACGAGAGCGCGAGAAAAGCCAATCACGCGGTGACGTCACTTTACAAGATGTCGCAGCGCACACCGGTTTTGGCGTTTTTCGCTGCTTTACAACCGTTACGATCTCAAACCAACGGCTCGTACCTCTCCGCCCCTCTCGAGGACGGCGTCTCCGCCCCCACACACTTCATCAGCGACAACCACAGAGCCACCACCACGTCCGCCATGGCCTGCGCCACTGCGCTGACCGCCTTCCAAACCGCCGCCGCGACCGCCGGCATGGCCGCGAGAAGCGGTTCGACCGCCGTCCACACCACCGCCGCAACAGCCGCGACCGCCGCCGCGAGAGCCGAGAGCACCGCCCAACCCGCCGTGAGCACGGCTTGGATCGCATTGCCGGCGGCGCCCGCTACGACTGCTACACCGTTGCCGAGGGCTTCACACGCCGGGGCGACGACCGCCCATGCCGCCGAGAGTACCGATTGGGTCGCGTTGCCGACGGCGGTCGCGCCGGCGGCCACGCCTTGCCATAGCATGGCCAACACGCGAACAATCGCCTCCCACAGTGTAACAGCCACTTTAGCGATGACCTCCCATACGGCAGTCAGTATTCGGCCGATCGCCTCGCAGACCGCCTTGATCATCCTGCCAATTGCTTCGCACATTGGCGCCAACACGTTGGTTCCAAACCACTCGCAGCACGAACCCAAAGCGCGGCCGGCGGCGGCCATCACCTCGCCCACCCACGTGCAGAGCGGCGTGAGCACATTCTCGTTAAGCCACGCAAACCATCGTCCAATCGCCTCACATGCCACCTCCACTCCTCGCCATGTCGCTCTCGCCGCCTTTCCCACCATGAGCAGCGTTGGGTCTATCACGGCGACCTTCAGCCACTCGCAGCATTTTACCGTCGCCTCCCAGGCTGTGGTGAAGAGCACCTTCAGCCGCTTGGTCCACACTTCGTCGTACGCGTATTGCACCGCTTTGACGATCGCCTTGAGCGCCTCATGCACCGCATGGATGAGCGCCGCTGTCGTCTCAAACACGAGGGTTGTCACGAGGCCGTCGAGATCGTAAAGACCCGTGCCAAAGACCTTGCAGCCCTCACCGACCGCCTCGAGGGCCTTTGGCGTGCACTCTCCCAGCCGCTTGAAGAGCCATTCGGCGAAGGGCAGCATCGCCTTCTCGCAGCAGGCAGTGACGGCCGTCTTTAGTGGCGAGAGGAGGCATTTGTCGACGGTGAAGACGATCGGCGCGATGAGAGCATCGTATAGACCAAACAGGAGTGCCTTGAAGTGGCGAGAGAGCCAATCGAGGGTGGCGACCCAGCATGCGCTGATCGCGGACCACACGGTGGCGATGAACGCACAGGCGGCAACAACAGCTTCAAAAATGTAGCCAAAGACGATCGGGATCATCCCAACAAGCCATGCGACGCCCTCAGATAGCTTGCGCAACAGAAAGATGATCAGCCGAAAGCCGCGCGTCATGAGAAAGTAGAGTATCGCCGCCATCACGCCAACAGGCACGACGAGCGGGCAGCACATAATCTTGAGGCCAATCTCTAGGCCGCTGCCTTCAAACATGGAATCGAGCATCCGCTTCAACGACGATGAGAGCGGCGTCGACTCCTTTTCTCCACTCTCGCCGCCCTGCTGCGCCACCTCGCTCCCTCCGAGGTCGCTGCTGCCAGTAGCAAGCAGCCTTTGCTGCGCGGCTGTCAATGCGGGCCGCCTGAGCAGGCTCTCCTCGTCCTTCCAATAGTCCACTTGTACATGATTATCCGGAACGAGGTGAAGCGGTAACTCAGCCACACCAAATAAACGACTCCAACCGCTGCGCTTTGCACCGCTACGCGGAAGCCGCTCCAACATGGCGTTGATTGTGGACGCAAGCTGCTGCGTCGTAGCCACGAGCTCGGCGAGCTCAGTCGCTTCCGTCTTCCCCAGGTCTGACAGTGGAAGGCGAAGGTGCACCGTCCGCCGATGCGGCGCCCATTGCCGAATTCCACGTTGCAGCGCCTCCAGTACAGTAAGAGTCATCGACGCCTCAGTCTCCGACGGCCTTGACTCGAGGATTGCCACCTGCTCGATTGGCACAAAGCTCACGAATGGTCCTTTATGCAATAGACGGACCTCACGGACAGGAAGAGCCTCCGTCGTCGTGGTTGCTTCTGTTGTGCGGTCAAGAGCCTCGTGAAAGACTAAAGCGGCCCTCCCGAGGTCAACCATCATGTACATCTTCCTCCAGCGATGACTCAAGCCGAGGAAGGTCTTCTCTTGCAGCTCGATCAGAATACCGGGGCTTTGAAAGAGGGGATCGCGCATGGTTGCAACGCGGACCACAGCGGGAGGAACAGCATATGACGACGAAGAAGCAGCGCCAGCGTCGGCGTAATAGCCCGGACCAAACGGGCCGCTCTTGTACACGTATCCGGCGCGTGCGCCTCTGAAGGAGGCCGATGGAACAAATGATGTGTCGTTAGGGTCAGCCGCAGCAGGTGAAGGCGCAGAAGCAGCAGCAGCACCCGACGGTGGACAGATAGCCGGATGCGTCGGATGGTCGTACTGCTTCCAATGGTCGACATTCTTACGATAGCAGTTGTCTCCATACTTGCACACAGGCTTGCCAATCGCTCGTGTCGGCCGCGAGCCGTTCTTGAGCAGAAAGGGCGGCGCCGCTTCGGGGGCTGACGCCGGTACTGGCGCTGGTGCCGCTGCCGCTGGTGCTGCCGCTTCCTTCTCCTTTCGTTGTCGCTCCGCCCGCCGCTCGCTGAGCCACTTTGCGCCCGATCCCTCCTTTAGCGCGTCCTCACTGTACTTGTCCACCTGCTCAACTGCCAAGATGTATCGAGGGACTGCTTGGCTCGTATTATACACCACGTACTCTGGCACGCGTAGTACGCCCGCTTTTGCACTGATCGAATCAAATGACACTTGCTGCTGAAGTGACGGCATGATGCTCGGTAGCCATGATGGCGGCTCAGCAATAGGGACGCCTCGTTCTGGGTCAATGTCCGGCCGTGCCGACAGCTGTACAAGCGTATTGCCGAGCTCCACATCGCAGACCAGCATGTACTTCCAGCTGCCGCATCCAAGAGAGAAACCAGTGTATTGGAGGCTCTTCAACGGGCAGTCAGCAAAGTAAACACCGCGGCCAAACATTCCTGCATGCGGGGGTAGACGATAGCCCGAACTGATAATCGCGCGCGCCGAGTCGCGTCGTGTGCCGTGGAAGAGCCGTGAGACGCTCGACGGCTTGCCGCGCTCCGTGAAATCATTCTTCAGCGCCTCAAACGCCGTAATCTGTTCGGGATTGTTGACGAGCCACGCGTCTCGTAGAGCCATTCCAAAGTCGTATCTTGAACTCCACTCGCTGCAATGCTTGCCGACAAACTCGATGAGCTCCGCGTACGCTTCATCGTCCGGCCGGATGACCTTTGTGTGCCGCCACATTGCAGGTGTCGCGCCAAAGCAGCCAAACAGCAAGAAGGAAAGGAGGAGGTGGCCAAAGAAGATGAGCGTGCTGCAGGTGAAGAGGAAGAAGCCGAGGCTGTACCACGCGTAGAAGATGCGCACATGCATGAGATCAAACTCCACGCCGCCGAGGAGCGAAAGCAGGCACGCCGGCGGATCCTGACGATTAAGCAGTAGCCACGATGACCACCAAGACGATGACCACCACGAGCCATTGTCCACTGCAGCAGTGCACGGCATTGACGACCATGCAGCGTCCGAGATGGCGAGGTGAGGTATACTCGCATTGATATGCAGCGGCAGGTTCGCGTCACCCGCAGCGAATTCGACAATGCTGCCAACCAGAGGGCTCGCGAGCAGCCCGAGCAATGCGGCGACGAGGCCTTGCAGCCACGCGAATGTATACCAATCGAATGGCCCGAGCGCGTTCGGCTGGACGCATACGGTCCAGAGATACGTGAAAAATAGGAACGCGACGCCGGCCAATGGCGGCAGGCCTAGAATAATGATGATGAGCTCCCTTGCGGTGGCAAAGAAGGCGTCGCGCACGTCCGGATACTTGATGAATGTGAAGACAGTCGTCACGAGCGCCGCGGTCGGCAGAAGACCGTAGCGCTTCTGCCGTGGTTCAGTTGCCGCAGGACTGGGCGCCGGTGCACCGGGCACGTCGATCATGCCTAGCAGTGGCTCCAAAAGTGTCGAAATGGTGTCCGACGATTTACTGCAGCGCACAGTGCGGCGCCAACTGTAGGCGCGCGCTTTCGGCCGCGACGACTTCTGCGAAATTCGGTTCGCAGGCGTCGTCCCGGGCACCTGCGAGCACCCCGTCCAACCCACTGTCGAACCTACGTTTCGCTACATCGCCTACCGTACACCTACAAAATCGCCATCTATCGCCTCTTCTCTCCCGGCCTCTTCCCATTATGCTGCACCGGCCTCTTGTGGCCCGGTTGCACCTCCCACACTACCCCACGGTAATAGTTGAACATGTTGCCAAAGAGCTTCTTGAATCGCGTCTCGTTGCGATCCATCCGCGCAATCCTTTCTAACATAAACGAGAGATGCGGCCATTGCAGCTCGACATTCTGATCCCTCTTCCTTAGCATGAACGACTTCCAATTCTTCTCGGCGTCGTTGTAGTAGCCCTGTGTATGCGTGAGAGAGAGAGAGGAAGTGAGAGGAGAGGGTGGGTTTAGTTGCGCTCTATGCTCTTACCTCCGCGTCTAAGCCCGACTTGCCGACCAGAGTCGGATCCTGCACGAAGAGCCCCCACCAGAAGTATTGAAAGCCACTCCCTCTCGAGATCTGCGGGTGCCAATGGTCTGCCAAGGAGAACGACGCGTTGATGCCACGCACCTCCACCAATGACGAGTGCAACGGCATAAAGATCGCATTCATCTCTCCGGCGCCGTGAAACGTCACAAAGACATCGACATGGCGCATTACCCACATATCGTGCAGTATGCCTTTTGGATGCTTCCCAAAGGCGTGAGCGACGCATTCGACGGTGGTCCACCGCGAGGAGGAGGAGGCAGTAGCGCCGTCGTCGCCGCTCTCTTTGCCACTATTGCCATTGCTGTGCGCCGCGTGCCGCCAATTTGACCCGGCCGCATTGCACGCCGCTAACAGCGTATCAAGCTCCAAAAACTGCCTTGTACCCGTCTTTGTGTACGCGATCCGCTTCTCAATCAGCACGCGCATCACCGACGGGTTGTCCACGCCGCCCTTCCAAAAAGTCTTCTCGGTCCGATCGAGCGCGTCGAGCGTGCTTGCATGGTACTTTAGCATCGTGCGCCCAATCTCTCGTGCAGTGTATGGCCGGTCCTCGCGCACGTAGCGCCAGACGAGCAAGCGGCGGAAGCAGCGTGTATGCGTGCCTTCGGCCGTTGACGCGCTCGGCGTCGTCGATGGCAAACGCGACGAAAAGTCGGCGAGGCTCGAAGGCGTGTACTCCGAAAAGGGTTTGAGCGCCTCGTAGTTCCATTTTGGCACAGGGATCTTCAACGGTGAGTGCAATACGATGGATAAATTGCGCGGCAGCACGGTTTTCTGCTTTGTGCCATTCCTTCGCTCGAGGCCTTGCAATTTGTGGAACGCGACCGGGCCTCTGCTGATCCACTCGTTGAGGTTGTGCATCCAAAGCGATTGGAAGATAATTGGCGTCGTGCAAGAGGAGAAGGGTTGCGACAGCAATTTGACCTCATCAGGAGAGGCCATGCGAACGGGCAGCTCAATATGAGGATCGCCGTTGAAGGCATAGCCGAGAACGCTCGACGAGAGCGTCTCACGCGGCGGCAGGCCGTCGGTGTGGCCGAGGCTCGTGAGTTTGTCATAGGCCGCGAGCTGCGTGGCCTGGCGAAAGTAGTATGGATCGCCGCTCCAATCAAACTTTGGCAGCTGGCCGAATCGCTGGTCGGGACGGCGGCCAGGACGGTCGACGAGCATTGCCGGGTCGTACGATACGATGACTTCTTGATCGACGCATGCGTAATTGAAGGCGGTGATTTCGCTGAC
>JACLAC010001779.1_pt1 | contig 23392 bp, 14 predicted proteins | sample 8027881 | NCBI WGS metagenome assembly JACLAC01 (sample SAMN15725517, study PRJNA655200) | protist metagenome | isolation source: fluorescence activated cell sorting (FACS) single amplified genomes of... | place: Spain: Blaines Bay Microbial Observatory, Mediterranean Sea | collected 2016-01-19 | reverse complement strand
TGTGTTGACACCACCTTCATGCTCAAATACATGTTGCTTCGCTTCCGACGCGAGATGATAGACGGTCAGTTTCTTATCAATATCTCCTACTGCTAATAGTTCACCATTCGGTGAGAAATTGCATGTGTAGACATAACTATGCTCAAAGGTCCACCGTACCACATTGGTTTTTACATGCCGTACAATGACTTTCTCTCCCGTCGCACAGGCCAACCATCGTCCATCTTTGGAATAGTCTACACATGCTACCGCATCCTCACACGGATAGACCGTTATTGGTTTGGTCTTCTGTTGCACTACTGGTTCTTCTATCCGTGTTTTCGCTCTAAAAAAATTACGTAGTTTTCCCACACGTGTAGCATGCTTGCTCTTAACTGGCACAGCGGACTCAGCGGGGGCTACTTTTGCTGATTTTTTACCTTTCTTATCCTCTTCTCTAATTTGACTATCTTTCTTATCCTCTTCTCTAATTTGACTATCTTTCTTATCCTCTTCTGGCTTCGCTGTTTCTTCTCTAGCTTGTTTACCACGTTGAATAGCCTGTATCTTAATCGCAGCTTCTTCTTGTTTCACCTTTTCATCCCTCACTTGTTTTCCACGCTGTACGGCTTGTATCTTAATCGCCGCGTTGACTTCCTTCTGGTTATCGCTCATATCTTATATCTATCTTTCTCTAATATGCTACGTTCAACCCTCAAATAGTGTCTACCCTCAGAAAAATATTATATGCGGTATTAAACCTTCTGGTGTCTAATAAACAGTATAGAAGTCTTAAACGCGTTCAATAAAATAGCCAATCAATTCAGTAAACAGCGACAGAGTAAAGCAATAATAAACGCGTTAGAAACTTTCTATTTACTGGTATAACTTTTCTTACCAGGCTTTTGAAGTTTGCTATCTAACCCGTTGAGAACCTCCGATATAATCACCACGTTTATACCCTTTCTAGAAAATATTTCTCACCGTCAACGATACACAACCAGTAAGTTACAACCACCAGTCACACCAGTCCGTACCAATCGCACCTGTCAATGAGATTTGTTACTGTTTCGAACAATCCCCTGCCGTGTCTATCTTTCTCTACACCGCGTTGGATATGTTTTTACACGTCTGAGAAAAAGCTATCAACTACGTTAAAGATGATCGTGAAGTTCAACGCAGATACCCACACACAATATATAGTTTCCAACACGGATAAAAATAATCCCACACGGCAGTGATATTTCTAGGTCAGATAAAGATATATATACTCGTTCAATGAATGCACACGTTGCTAAATGTCTACACAAATATATATATATTCTACACGTGTTGCCAATACGTCGAAGGGGTGTGTGTGTTGGTTGTGTATATGTATGTATTTAATTATAATAAAAAATATTTATTCATCATTTTTTTGATGAGGGAGTTTAACTGCTGGAGTTAGCATCGTAATATCATTGGATAGCAGGCAATAGCAGGAGCTAATTGAACTACTTTCTTTAAGAAAAGATATAGCTCAGGATGCCGAATCCGCTCAAGTACCTTTTCTTGTATGATAAGAAGATTTACTGTCCTATCAAACATCCGCGGAGGGCTTCTCGTTAGCACGGAATAGCATAATGAGTGGTCAGAAAGGTATCTTTTTTTATAAAAAAATGGAATGAATGAATGAATGAATGAATAGATAGATACACACACACCCTTTCGTCGATATATATATATATATATGTATGTATTTATAAAGAGTATAAGAGATAGTCAACACGTTTAAAAAATTATCAAACATTTGTTTGCGTTGTACTTTAAACGTCTTAGAGACATTATCCAGGAGTTTTAAAGTAAAGTGAAACGGTAAGAAGTTTTATTGAAGTAAATACAAGATATTTTATACAAATCGTCACGATCGTAACTACTAAAAAATATGTCAACGAAGAACAGTAAGAAAAGAAAAGAAGTGGAAGAGATATCTGCTAAATTCCAACTAACGGCGGAGAACATGAAGAAAGTGGACACGTACAAATTTAATCAGCTTAGTCAAATGGCAAAAGTACACGGGTTGAAGGCCTCTGGTAAGGGAATAACCGCTGAAAAGTTAAAAAAGGGCTTGCAAGCAGAATATAAGAAAAGACGCAGTAAGAGAGCTAAACCAGACAGCGGTAAAGCTAGTAAAGCTAAGAAAGGTGCGAAGACCAACGATGAGTTCACGCGAAGTGATAAAGAAATTAAAGAAGATTTTGAAGAAGGTGGAGTGTGGTCCGACAAGCATAACACGCGCATCAACTTTGTAGATATGACTTACAGTAAGAAGAAAAAAGGCAATATTGAGAAGGTCAAGAAAAAGCCGCCAAGTGATTTTTTTAGTCATAACTTTATACAGCGCGTGGTACGTGTAGTAACGGGGAAACAAGGTGGTAAAGGTTCGATAGGCGAGGGGTTGGGTATTTTAAAGCGGAAATACGAGGAGCAAATGGACGTAGATGATGATGAAGAGGAGGAGGAGGAAGAAAAAAAAGTTCAACCAACTACGACAAGACGCTACCCTCGTCGAAATAGTTCTTCTTCTAGTTCGACGACGCCGAAAAAGTCAACCGGAGAATCAGAGGCCAGCACGGTAGAGAAAAGAAAGAAGAAGAAACTTAAAACTGGTGTAAGCATTGCTGAAAATGCTAAATGTACATTTACAACATTAGAAGCGTTAAAAAAAGATATTTTATCGCTTAATATTGATAATCTTGATGTCGATTCTGATGAAGAAGAGGCTATTTATGCACATGCTGATAAAATGGAGAATGAAAGAAAGTTGGAAATGGAAAAACAGACGAAACCAGATGGTATTGATGCTTATTATGAAGTTATTGATGGAAAAGATTGGCCTGAAGAAAAGAAAGAACTGGAGAAAAAGAAAAATAATGTGCGTAAATATGATTCCTATGTAAAAGTATCTACAGCAGAGACATGGATGCAACTGAAAGTTGTTTTGAAATCAAAACGGAAAGAAGCATTGGAAGCAGCAGTAAATGTGGCAAATGATGCACTTAAAGCTTGCAAATTTAACTTAGGAGACGATAAGACGGAATTTAGGGCAGAAAAAGCTAAACTTAAAGCTGCGTTACAAGATGCACAGTCTAAATTAAAGGATATTGAGAACTCGGTGAAAGAAGCTGTCGAAGTTAGAGTAAAAGCAGAAAAACAGAAGAAGGGAACAACCAATGTGATTGATGAGACCGTGTTAAATAATTTGGTTTGGCTTATTATTAAGACACCAAAAGAAAATGGACACGACGAAGAGACCATAGCAGATATCAAAGATGGTGAATTTTATGAAATTTGGGAAGTTGACAGTTCTGACGTTGATGCAACACTACAAGAACGATGCAATGGATATGAAAGCCGGGTTGCTAATGATGCTAGGAGATTGGGACATGGACAATTTTCAAGCTATTACCATACAAAAGGTAAATGCTACCGACCTAGAGGTTCCTAATCCTGTTATCACTAGTTTCGCGATTGGAGCATTCTGTTTATATATGTTTTTAGTTCCTATCGTTACCATGAACCTATTAATTGCTATTATGGGAGATTCCTATGACCGTGTGAGAGACAATGAGGTAGTAGAAGGACGATTACAGAAGGCTGAAGTATTGGCCGATATGGACAGAACATGGGGATTCTGGTTGGCTCGTAACAACGCGCAGCGTAATAAAAACTACCCACGGTGTTTTCATGTACTGGAGCCAGAAGGATTGGACATGCAAGATGAGTCTGAGTGGGAAGGGAGACTGAAAGCGTTACGAAAAGCTCTAAAGGAGAGTGATATTAAGATAGATACACTTCAGAAAGAGCTTAATGAAAAAATAGATAAGAAGGTGGATGAGAAGGTAGACGCATTAGATAAAAAGCTAGATGACAAGATAGATGGATTAGATAATAAGACAGACGCATTGGATAAAAAATTAGATACATTAATTAAACATTTAATACCACCAGCAAAGGAAGAAAAGAAGGAAGAGGCCTAAACGTTGCATCCGCTACCCTCACAAAGTATATTTCAACACGTTCTGAGCAATTTTTTATACGGTCTCAACTTCATCCAGGGTTGATTATTACACACACCGTCATAAGCTTCAACCATCCAAGCCATCTGAACCATGATGGTCGAAGTGGCTCAGACACGGTAGCTTAAGATGCAACATGGTAAACAACCTCTATCCTGTACAAGAGTTGAAACGCTCAGAAAGAGCCCTCAGAAAAGAGCAGCATCCACAACAAGTTCAGAACATTCACGCGGTATGAATGGCTCAGATGGTAGCTACATTTCAAATCATGTAGAACAATTCTACGCTGTAAAAGTTGAGCCCTCAGAAAAAGCCTCAGTAACCGGCATCTCAACGCCGCTCACCAACATGCACCACGCTACAACCCACCACCTCAAATTCCATGCTAGACCGCCACTGTGGCTCACGCACCACCAGCACAAGCTTCGCGCCCCGTTTGAGTATCAACACGTGCGCGTTGGTGTGTCGTTGGTGAAAGAGCGCCCTCCCGGCGTGGGTGGCTTGAAACGCTAGCTGGTGAATGGTCAATATGACACCGTAAAGAGAAACATCTATGGTCACTAACAAATGGTGAGAAGGTAATGTACCATCGACCAACTCAGATAAAAGATTCATATAAAGAGTCGTATATAACATAAATAGTTTTAATTTGGTGCTGGACTCTCCACTCTCTGTTTTTTGGTTGGACTCTCGTTCTCTTCGTCGGAACTGTCAAAGTCGGAGTTATCACTTAAGCCACGTTTGATGCCGATAGACACTTGTAAATCATCGACACACTGATGGATGGACCTTCCCATATCATCCATCAAGTTGAACACGCGCTCTCCCATGCCTTTCTCTGTGTTCCAAATGGTTTTCTGGTTTTGGCGATGGATGTCCTTCGCCCTGTTTACTATCTCTTGTATAGTTCTAGCAAATGCAAGATAATCTGTACTTTGATTCGGAACCTTGTTTTCAATCACTTTCATGCATTCAATTACTTCTAAAAACAATTGAAACCATCGTAATTGATGATTCTGCTGGTTGATAGACAACGTATACATGTTATTGCAATTGGCCCAAAACGTGTCCTTTGTAAATATTCCATCAGGTTTTACCACCGTACAAGGCAATTCACCTAATCGGACACAACATTTCTGGCCGTCTAAAGTCATGTCTATATCCGGAAACCACTCGGGATGAGATGCCAATCGTTTTGCTGTTTGCTCCACGTTTAAATTGCTCAGATGCACACGGTCATAATAATCTTTTTTTTTCAATGCCTTGTAATGTGTTTGAACACATTGCCTATTTATGTGAGCCTCATGCCGCAAGATGTTAGTATATTTAGCATCCAATATACGTGTTTCCGCTAAATTGGAGCCATTATCTTTTGTGTCTTCGCCTACTTGTATTTTAATAATATTCATTGCTTGTAAAAATACTTCTGCTTTTCCGTGCCTTCCAGATGCTGTGAAATTAACTGTAAGTGCTTTCATTAATGATAATGATACATACAACGCGTTGTCAATCACACGTTTTGTAAATTTTCCAATCGTGCCAGATGGCGTTCCCTCTTCAATCTCCTTATCAAGAATGGCTTTGTATTTATTGACACTTCTCTGAATAGCTCGATTCACATTCTTATTATCTCTATACATCGTTTTAAACTGCTTTCTCGGTTGTACATTCTTCAATGCTTTTAAATTTGCCGTTTTTATAGAAGAATCATCTGATTTATATTCGACTTCAACGTTTTCTATAATCGTATCAAATAATGTACTATATCGTCTTGAATATCTTGTGTTTCTGAGCTTCTAGTAGTAATGGTAGCACCATTAGCATTGTCAACGTTCTTTTCTACTATTATTTCTGGTTTAACGTTGCTTTCAACGTTATCATTTACAACGTTCTTTTCAACGTCTCGTTGGTTATTGAATTCGTTTGAAACGGTTGGTTGTGCATATATTGAATCTTGAAATTGTGTGCGAAGTTGAAGAAATTCTGAATATTCCTCCACATTTAGCATAGGATTACCATTGAGTCTGAGCCTCAGCCCGAGGTATCGTAGCTCTTTAAATTCCTCCATATTTAGCATAGAATTACTACAGAGTCTGAGCCTCAGCTCGTCGTATCTTTTTTTTTCTGAGGCTAGCATGACGGGATAGGAGTGTAAATTGTTAATTTAACTATAATTGTTATTAATCTATAGAAATATTCTTAGCGAAAGAGGCAAGTTTTGATAGGAAGTAATTTAGTATAATATTTGTATTGTACAAGAAAATATAAGCGACAATTTTTGGTTGGCAGAATTCCAAAATCGGTTCGAGAGCACATTTTGACATTAGTATACGAAAAGTAGTGAAAATAGTACAATTATTCAACATTTGATAGCCTTCCTACAGGTTTTTAGGATTTTAAGGAGTTTGTAGTATATAATTCTGGGAGGGGCGTTTTTCAGTGAAAAAATAAAATATGTCATAGCATACAAATAGGCTTGGGATGTTGACTTTTTTTTTGAACTTTTTTATTTTCAAGGGAGCCCTAACTCTTTAGCGGGTACACACCATTGGAATAGGGCTCCTAGGGTTGGGGACACAGCATGGTGCTATGATGTACTTTTTTTCTTTCTTTTTTCCTTCTTCTTCTTCTTCTTTGTTCTTCTCGCGTAAGTTAAAGTGTGTACCAATTACTGTACAAATCCCCTATCAAAACTACAATCATACCATCATATATCCATTACAGTGCTATTTTAATTTCCTTAAAAAGATGAGTATATAGCGTGTGATGATATTTATTCTTTTCTACTACTACTTTAAGTACAGTGATTTGAAAATACATAATACATATAAATTATTTCAAAATGAAACATATGAAGAAGTAATTACATGTAGAACTACAATATAACAATCGCCATCTTTGTAAACATCAGCCACGCAGTCATAACATAATACGTTACACATACATACACACACACGCACAAATAAAGATAGATTATAAAAAAATAGAGAATAATGTTATTTTTGCTATTTGTTACCATGTTATTATTAGTGAAATATGTTTCTGGAACCGTTTATTTTGTTGAAACTTTTGATAATGAAAAATCACTTCTTGAAAATAATAAAGCTATGAAAAAACGATGGGTGGAATCAAACGTTCATACTGGAGAAGAAAAAGGCGAATGGATACTTAGTAGCCACGGTACTCCAAAACGATTTGATATAGAAGTAGATGCAATGGCATCATATAGATTTCCTGGAGAACAAGTTCCAGAAGAGAATTTGGATTATGGGTTGAAGACATCGACGAATTTTTCTTATTATGGCATTAGCGCTAAGCTTGACAAACCATTTTATAGCCACGGAAAGTCTTTGTATATACAATTTGCGGTACGCTTAGAACAAACCGATGGAATGGATTGTGGCGGGGCATATTTAAAATTATTTCCATCTAAAATTGATCAAAAGAAATTAGATGGAAAAACTCCTTATATTTTCATGTTTGGCCCAGATATATGTGGTGCTGGTAAACAATTTACACAATTTATTTTAGGATATGACAAATTGAAACACAAAAGGAAAAAAGTAGCCCCTAACAACTATGTGCATTTACGAAAAAAATTACATTGTGAAACAGATAAATTAACCCATTTATATACTTTAATCATCAAACCAGATAATACATATGAATATAAAGTAGATAATTCACGTGTCGATGGTGGATATTTAGAAGAAGATTTTGATATTTTACCAAAAGAAAAAATTATTGATACAAATGCGAAGAAACCAAATGATTGGGAAGAGGACTCTATGTTACCAGACCCAAACCATGTTATGCCACCAGGGTATGGAAAAGAGCCAAAATTTATTCCCGACCCAAGCAAAACGAAGCCTGTGATGTGGAATGATGCAGAAGATGGCGAATGGGAACCTCCATTGATTATAAATCCATCATGGCAAGGTGATTGGGAACCTAAAATGATACGTAATCCTAATTATAAAGGTTCATGGACGCCACCATATGTAACCAACCCAGAATATGATGCCAATGAAGCAGAATTTGTATACGATCAATGTAATCCATGCGAATACGTCGGTCTTGATTTATGGCAAGTAGATGCTGGAACCGTTTTTGATGATATTTTAATTACAGACTCTGAATCAGATGCGGAGTCATTTGCACATTTAGTTTTAGAAAAGAAAGCATGGGAGCTGGTAAGCAATAAAACTGTAGATGATATATTAGATTATGATGAACAAGAAGAACCAGAAGAACAAGGCCAAGAACAAATAAAAGAAGATTTATAGAGGAAGAGGAGCGTGTGTCATTTGTATGATATTTAATCAGATTTAAGATTCCAGATAATATTGGGAAGGGGGGCATTTTACGAAGTTCGGTATTTGAAAAATAAAATATTTTAATACGCATAATTTATATGGTGGTTAAAAATCTAAGTTATATGATATCAAAATTTTAATAATTTTACATCCGGTGATGAATACTATGATGCTCAATACTCTATCTCAGAAATAAATACGTATAGTCAAATATCCTACTAATAGTAAAGCGCTCTAATGCACGTCTGCACCCTAATACTCTACAAGCATGAGTAGGTTTCTATCCTTCACTGCGCACTCGTTGAACGCGCTGGACGTCAGGTTCATTCGAAAACGGCGAGGCTATTGATGATGTGAAAGATCCAGTTATAAACAACAGCCGGTAACTAGCCGGATAAAGATCTCGAAGTGCACGGTTGTGGCAAAAAGCCGCGGTTTTGATCACCTTAGCTTTTGTAGCTCCCTACAAGAGTTTCGTATATATATCCGGATATATATAAAATCATAATAAAGAAAATAAAATATTTAAAATTTTACATATTTTTTAAAAACAAATTAAAAATATATTATTTTAATAAAAAATCAAAAATCATTTCCTCTTTGTTATTCCACTATCATGCATCTTGATATTTAATTCTTTTGCAAGTGTCTCACTAAAAATCAACAAGCTGAGACAAAAGAAAATTTATATATTAATGTGTATGATTACATTTATTATTTCACCACAAATTCAACGAAATTATTCAATTATATTACCATTTCCATCTGTAACACCAGCTCGGATCCCTTCATCTTTTTTATCCCCTTCAGTATCAAATGTAACTGGTTCTGCAGTTGCAATCAAACCAAAAACAGCTACGAAGTATCCCATACCAAATGTAAACCAAACCCATAATGGTATAGAAGGAAAGCAGGTTTGAAAAGAAAGTATCACCTTTGGTCTATGGTAGCTACACTTGAAAGAGAATTGACAAATGCACGCATTGCTGCAAAAAATGCAGCGAAAGAATTGATATTGGCAAAGCAAATTCAAGAATCTAAATCAGCAGAAACAATGAAAGAAATCAATAAGTTGAAAGGTTTATTAAAAATGAAAGACGTGGAACTTAGCAAACGAATAAGTGGAGAGGAATTTCATGCCGCAGCCAATGAGGAGCTAAACTCAAAAATTGCTATGTTGACTGAAGAAATGAACGACCACAAAAATGCGCTCAATGAAGCAAAACGTTATGAATCTAAAGCACACGAAAATGTAACAAAATTGAAAAATGATATTGAGTCTCATAAGTCGGAAATTGAAGAGATTCGATCTGCGTACTTTAGAAAAGAAGCCGAACGAAACGCGGCAATTGTAATACAAAAATTTATTAGGAGAAGACAAAGTGGATCTAGTGGTGGATTTGCTGCGGTTATTTTAGAAATGGGGAGGCAATTGAAGTTTGCTCGAGAATCTGCAATAAAAGCTCAAAGTGATTTGGAAGCGGCGAAGGTAGAACATAGTCAAACACACGACGAGCTACATGGACAAATCGGTACTTTACAAAAACATTTACAGGATACAGAAGAAGAAACTTTGCAACATTTACGAGAAAAATTTTATCATGAAGAAGAAAATAAACGTTTATATGAACATATTGAAACATTGCAGAAAGCATTGCTTGAAGCCGAAACGCCAAAGAAAGGCGTATCGAAGAATAACAATAATAATAGCTTAACGGCTATGGAGGAGGAAATGCAAACTTTACGAGAAGAACTTGCTGCAATTAAAAACATTGAATTGCATAAGAAGAAAATGAGCACTATAATGGCTAATGTGTCCCACTTAGGAGAAGTAATGAAAGTGTCGGTAACCGGTACTCACAATGATAATAGCACATCTACTACTTTTTTTATCATTCAAGTCGCAATGTCTCATAAAAGTTGGGTTACCCGTAGACGATTTCGTCAATTTGCCAATTTATATGAGGTGTTAGCAGCTAGAATAGGAAACACATTATTACCATCGCTACCACAAAGAACTTTCTTTTCGTTATCGGGAGCAGCATTAGAAAATAGAAGACAAGGCCTTGAAGAGTGGTTAAAAACGCTCATTCAAATCCCAAATGTTTGGAAATATATGGAAATTATAACATTTCTAGATTCAGATGAAGAAAATTACTTGGAGAAAATGATGGGAGTGAAGAACGATACAACACCTGCATAATGTGTTGTGGTGTGTGGAATTGATATTTGTAACATTAAAATGTAAAAATAACGCACACACATTTATATCATAATATATCATATGATTATACTATAATCATACACACACGCAAACTCGTACGAACGTATGATATAATATATATTTTTTTTTAAAAGATATAAAAAATTATTATATATACAAATCATAACTGTAGATTTTACCCATCATTATAAGAGGGAAGGAAAATGTGTAATTTTCAATTTTTAAACATAACATCGTTTATAATACGACGTTCGTACGTAATATTTTATACGAAGCGTAATACAATATATATATATATATGTATACATTAACTATTATTTACAAACACGTATGTACCTATTTTTGCAATCTCATGTTGATTTTTGAGGCACAGCGTGTGTTACTTAATCGATTTTTGACTTTTCACCCACTCTTTATTAAATATAGATTTTTTATCAAATGCAGCTAATGCTTCTTTTTCCGCCCAATTCACTTCCTCTGCCCAGATTCTCTCTTGCTCGTTTGCCATTTCCATTGTCCACTTATGCAGTGAATAGCCCCACCAACACCAAGCTCCACACGCAGGCACCGCTAAAGCAATAACCATACCAGCAACTTTTTTATTTGAGAATCTTGTTGCCATAACCGTGAAAGCGTATGATTAAGATTCTATACAAAAATACTATTAATAAAACTTATATATCTAGAATTTGATATTTTACACTACAAAAAAAATATAATGCGATATTTAGATGATTGTGAATGAAAGATCATATATACATATATAATGATCAACGCGGAACCAACTACAGAAACGGAACTTATTTGTCCTGTGGTCTCTTTTGGATGATAAGATTGATCAAATTATTTCATTTACAATAATATTCTTTCGAAATTGTTTGTTTTACTTGTAATTTATAATGTGCATGTTGTTCTACGAACCTAAGTATTTCTTTATACTTTTTTTTTTTTATTATTTTATTATATAGCACTGCTATGCACCTATTATAATAAAAAAAGCTATGAGAGCACAGTATTATGGTCGAGCACAGGGATAGCATAGGGATAGCAATGCGTGGGAAATAATCACATTTTTATTTTTAAGGGAACCAAGTAAAGAAATGATCGAGCCACTGAACAACAGCCGAATGCCAGGCCAGGCCAGGAATGCCAGGAATGCTGGAATGCCAGGAAAATGATGCCAGGAAAATGATGCCAGAATGCCGTTATATTAGAATATATATATATTGCACTATATATAAAATATTTTACCAGTATATGTTCATATGTATGTATAAAAGAAACAAATGGAGGCCATATACATACATACACAGACAAACCACATATATATATATATAAATACATACCTAAACATATATATATATTAAATAAATATGGAATCTAATAATCCTACCCCGGATAATAATTCAACAAATGAAAATGAAACACCTACTACTGCCGAAACTACTGAAGAAACTACTACACAAGAAGAATCTGGTGATACTACGAAAGAACAGGATTCTGGTGAAAATAAAACTGATAGCAGCCCTCCACAGAAAATAAAACCAGAAACCAAAGATGTCCAAAATGTCTCGCCTCCCAAGACAGCAGAATTGCCTAAAAAACCTGCTAGTAGGGGCGGAAACATGAGTCGTGGCAAAATGAAAGAATTGAAGAGACGTTTAGATCAAAAAGTTAATAAGCGTATAACGATTGCAAAAAAAAATGGAATATTAGATTTAAGTAGCACCTCTAATTTTTCATTTGACTTTGAAACAATACCCACAATAATATATACAACATTTGGTGCTGCTAGCAGTCCCAATAATAGCTTAGTGTTACCACAGACCCCCGAGGAAGGACCAGTAGAGTCGATAGTTTCTGAAAATAATAGCAAAAAAACAAATTTGAAACAGTTGTGGCTTTCTAAAAATTTAATAACAACGGTATCCTTTGAAATAAAGAATTTGACCGCACTTCATACATTGAGTTTATCGCATAATCACTTATCATCGGTGCCTGCAGAGATTGGTTCATTGCAGAACTTGCGCAGGTTGTTTCTAGATGGAAATAAACTGACAGGACTTCCAGCACATATTGTGAAGCTGGAAAACCTGGAGGAATTGCGCTTGGATAGAAATGCTTTTCCAATGTTCCCATTAGAAATTTCCATGCTTCGTGGTTTAATCAGACTTGGGTTAAGTGGAAATGATATTGAAACTGTACCCGGAGATATAATGTACTTAACAAAACTGATTGAACTCGATTTAGATTATAATAAATTGTCATCGTTACCAATATCATTATCGAGGTTAGCACCTAGCTTACAAGTATTAGGACTAGCACACAATCATTTTTCTGAAATACCTCAGTGCGTTCATGAATTAGTAAATTTAGATATTTTACGTTTGCATGGTAACCGATCAGCTGAATATGAGGTTGTTGATAAGGAAACTGGTTTTGTAAGTGAGGGAAAACATATTCCAGTACGCCATGATGGATACTTAGAGTATAGATCTGGTCATACAATTATTGGTGCAAATGGAAAAGAAGAACATGTTGTGGAATTATTAGAAGGGTATTTGGGAGCATCCATATTACAAAATCGTGAAAATGCTGATTGGCTTCGTCGTGAGGATGAACTAGATTTAGTGCAAGTTTTGAAGTCTCGTGCGAAACAGAAAGAGTGGAAAACAAGCAATAGATTAAACGATAATAAAAAGTAGTGTACTGTAGTGTGTGTGTGTGTGTGTCATTGTGATATGGCATATTTATAATATGTATAATATATATATAAATATTTGAATATAATTTCTGATACTTCGTATTTTTATAAAAAAATAAATTTGCATTTTTTATATATTATTCTAATTATTCGGAATATTATATATTTAGATTTTAAAACATATCATTGTATCATATATATATATATATAGTTGCTATATATTTTTGTCATTGTATAGTGCACGAGGTTTGATAGTAAAATATTTGTAATTTGTACTTATTAGTATAATAAAAATTTATTTGACAACAGAAAAACGGGGTCATATATTCCTCGTATTATAGAGAGGATCCTCTCTAGTCATGAATATGCTATTACGACATATATATGATACACTTTAAAATACATTTTATAAATATAATATTATATATAATATAATATAATATATACGAAGTTCATATATATATATGAAAAATACATGATAGATGTATATTTCTCTCTATACCGATACACCTGGTTTTTTTTTTTTACTTTTTTTTCGGTGTTACACTTGGAGTTTCGAAAGTAGAGTCATCAAACATTGTGCTAATATGCTTATGTACTACTTGTAGATCACGTACACTTTTACATTGTATAATCTTATTTTTCAATTCCCCTCTAGTTTCTTCATCAATCGAACCATGTTTAAATAAAGCTGCTGTTAATTTTATTAATTCAGTGCGTAATGGTGAAGGTGGAACAGCATGACGTTTCGTTGGCGTAAGTAATTTTACAAGGAGCCTTTTCTGTTCAATAGATGCAACTTTTTTCGATACTGCTGCATGCACATTACCATGAGCTTCCTTTATCAAATCTTTTGGACTAAGTTGATGTCCTACCGGTTGTTTCGTCCTTGCTGTTTTAACAATATTTTCATTTACGAGTAATTTCTTTAACATTGCAGGTGTTAAAAATTCTTCAACTCCATCTTTCGTTCGTGGATTGTTATTGGATTTAACATCGTTTCGTTCCTCATGGTTACTATTACTTGCTTTCTTTTGTTTACGCAAGGCAGCTAATGTTTCTTGAATCCCTTTTAAATTGATCTCCGCCTTATTGGTATTACTTTCAGGTATGTTCATAGCCTTCATCAAATTAGCATCATTATTATCGTGTTGATCATTGTCCTTCTTCTTCAACCCGCTGCTCGTTGGCATCAACTTGGGCATTTTTATTCCTCCCCCATCTACCGGGACTTTCATTTTTGAAGGTGTTATGCAATCTGCGCTTAATTGATCCAATGAGATGTCATCACTTTGGTCTACATTATTATTTTTCTCAGCAGCAACATTTCTTTTTTCTAGCGACGGTTTGTTGATACTTTCATCTTTGATATTATCCAATGGACCAAGTGATTCTATTATACTCGACATTTTATCCTTCGCATAGGAAACAAATTTTTCACCACCTAATAGCGGGACAGCTTCAAGGCCTTTTAAATTGCCTATGTCCGATTCAGATAAAAGTGTAGAATCTAAACCATTAAATTCAATTGAGAGTGCCTTCACTTGATTCAAAGCATCTTGCATCGTGCCTATCAAATTAAAGTTTTCAGAACTCAATAAATTATTCGCTTGTAAGCGATACTCTGGTAGATTTTCAAAGTTATTATCATGGCCAGCGCCTTTAATCATCTCGTTTACTTGTTCCAGAATATCATTTTGGTCGCATTTACGTAAAATGGTTTCCAACTGTTCAAAGAGCTTACCATGATCTTCATTTACAAGATCATTCATATCAAATTCGGGAGATGATGGCGGTAACGACATCTCTTCCGGCGTCTCTCCACTATTAATTTTCATGGTCGCAAGGTCATTTTTTTGTTTTAACATATTTAAATTGCTTTCAATCGATCGCAGTTTATCAGTTAGTTCGATAGCATAATTTCCCCACATTTTCTGTGTATTGATAACGGTAGCCGCCTTTCTACGAAATTCTTCAGCTTTATATGCCTTCTGCGCCTTTGTAGCTTTGAGAATGTCATTTAAATGTGCAATATATTCCTTATCATTTACAAATGATTTTTCGTCCTTTGGTTGAGGTAAATGCAGTTTACGATAAGCACTAGGCATTTCCTTGGCTATTTTTTTCTCTAACGTGTAAGACGATAATAGCCAAACTAATTTTTCCGCTCGATATCCACTTGGAGAAGTGAACAATGACGGCTGTACGAGATTTTGTGGAATTGCATCTGAAGCACTAAGTTTTTTAATTTCTTCTAAAGCTAGTTTTCTAAACTGACGGTTTTGTTTGCTATCACGGATTGGCCAACAATTTTTGAATTGCTGTTTGATATAATCTTTTCGTAAAGTAAGCAACAAAAAATAGATTATTCGATAAAATTCGGTGGGATTCGGGCGCATAAACATTTGTTTATCCAATGGCACTTTTTTGCCGCCTTTTCCAGTCTGAATACTTTCACAATTTTCATATTGAAGAAGTTTTAAATTATTCACGAAAACTACTTGTACTTTTTTACGAAAATCTTTATCAACAACATTTTTTCTCTTTTTCGTTGGCGTCAATGCCTTCGATAACTTGGTATTGCGATTATTCTGGTATAATGATGCCATTATCATAAGGATTTACGGTCACTTTTAAGTTTGGAATTGTTCCACTATATAATCGATAAATGTTTGTAAATATAAATATATTATAAAAAATCTATAATAATATTATTTTCAAAGGATTTAGATTAGATTATTGCATGCACTATTCGAACAAAGATAGAAGAGGAGGGCCAATTTAAATTTAAATTTCAAAAGAAGAAGATGATGATTCATCATATAGGGAAATTATTCTATTATAGCACTAATAAAGTACAAACAATGAAAATCACAAAATCACAGCTTTTTTTTTTGTTTTTACTCGTACATATTATCGTACAGTACAGGTTAATTAAGGTGCACAGATTATACCAAACCACAGCCTTATTTTTGCTTTCTTACCAATTACCAATTACCAGATATTAGATCTATAGCTTAAGCTTAGTAGCGAGCTAGCAGCTAGCCAGCAGCTAGCCAGTTTAAGTTATCATATACGAATATAGAAGCTCGTTTGGACAAAATATTTAAAAGGCGACAGCATTGACTGGCCGGCCGAATGCCGACTAATCTACCATAAAAATTATAGAAGCGCAGAATCCACCAAACAGTTTAAAGCGTTATTTGACGAAGGTAGATTGTCTGGACGCTCCATTAAGACTACCCAGCCTACCAAAAGCATGCGTAATCAGTCAGAAGCCGTCTTCTGGTCCTATGCGCTCAAAGACGGGCTGGCAGGAGTGGGATTCGTGAACGACCTCGTCAAGGTGACGAAGGACGAGGAGTCGCTCCCAGGTGTATATAGCGTATTTTACTCAGGTATCTAATGATGAGAAAAGTGACCCATTTTTTGAGTGCCTTTTTTGACTGTTTCCTTAAAACATACTAATACTGTAAATAATTCGAATAATTAATTTTTTTTGTATTTTATTAATTTAAGGAAACAGTCAAAAAAGGCACTCAAAAAATGGGTCACTTTTCTCGTCATTACATCCTAGTGTCCTCGTAGGCGTGAACACTGCTGCAGATGCATATGATTGTGAGGCAATAAAAAAAATTTTTATATAAAAAATGAATAAAAAAAATAATATAATATTTTAAAATAAAATATAAAAATATCAATTCAGTTTCTGGGGGTGATGTTGGGTTTGCAAATGGATTTGCATTCCAAACGGTTTTCAAATTCAGTTCACGCACACGTTTCAGTAAGTAACAAAAAAATAATATTTAAATAAAGTCCATATTATTATTCTGCATAAATAAATAGCAATGCTAATGTATCAAACGCAATTATTGTGTATTTCTTCGGTGGCTCCTCTACTCTAGCCTGGCTAGCAGCAACATTTTTTTATTATAAAATAATTGACTAATTGACTAAATAAATATCTTTTAGTATGTATAATATTTTATTCTGTTTGGACATAAGTATAGATGTGATCGAATCGGAGAATAGGAAAACAAAGCAGAGAGGGAAAGAAAAAACACAAAAAACGTCTTGAGATATATTTATTCTTCTTGAGCAAAAAAATTTTCTCTGTATATCTATCTATCTATCTATCTATATATATATATATTGATAAGAATATTATTCGTCGATTTTATATATATATATATATATTTTTTTTTTGTACAAATGGCACAGCGATTTCCATGTCCAATATGTGGACGAACATTTAAACGATATCAAATTGATTTACATGTAGAGCAATGTTTAAATAATAGTGACCCGGACTTTATTGATATTAATATTAATAATAATAATCAAGATAGGCATCGAGGGGGATTTCGATCACCTTTACGACGTCGTCGTAATCATGAAACTAACAATCGTTCTGGTAATAATAGTCGTCAAAATAATCGTCCAAAGAAACGTGCGCTTTTGTACATAAATTTAAAAGAATCCACATTATTTGAAAAATATTTAAAACGCGCACCAAAAGGTAAATATTATTTAACATTAGCGATGGATTCACAAAAATTTAAATGTGACCCTAGTAAAGTGGAACAAGCAACTGAGAGTATTAAAATATCACCGAAAAAAGTAACATTGGACTGGAAGAAACAATATTATATTTTTGAAATAAGCAAATATTTTGCATCATCTGCAGTACGTGTAACCATATGGAAACCTAAAACATTTTGGCCTGATGTACCGTTAGGAATGGCAATTATACAATTAGGTGATATTAGACGAGAACAAGTCGCTTCATTGCTATCATCAACTTGTAAAAAACAGCAAAAAAATAAGATAACATCATCAGAAGAAAAGTCAATGGACTTAACATCGCAAAAGGGAGATAAAATTGATAAAAAAGATAGCACAAAAAATCATTCGACTTTGAATAAAGAAATATTGAAAGAAATTGAAATTGATGTGAAATGTTCATATGGTTCTGTTCAGGAACATACATTGCAATTTTACAAAGATCGAATTGATTCATCAACATTATCACTAGAACTTAATGAAACGAATAAAAAAAATTTATCACTGAAGTGCTCATTGCCATCTAAAACTATTTATAAACAAAGGAAACAAACTTCAAGAAATGCAAGAGTAGTCATTGGTGAAGTTGATTTGAGTCTTTGGTATATATCTGAGTTGGATTGTATTGATACGTCACAAGATGAAAGTGTTGCAAGAAAGAACAACGACGTAACAGTGTATACACCATTGCATTATGCATCCATGCTTATCGGCGGTGGTAAATTAATACAACATATGATGGATTATTTTAATGTAAAGGTAAATGGAACTAATGTGAGGAGGGGTGTACATAACCTATCGCCGTTTGATATTGCTGGATTAGCTAAGAAGAAAGATGCCATTTTTGTATTAGGAGATGCCATGGTTCCACAGGATTACACAATGCCATCCTCACTAATTGTAAATAATGATAACAATAATAACAATAACAACAGTAACAGTAGTGGTGGTGGAACGTCACTTCATTTCTATTGTAAATATGGGAAAGATGTTGAAATACTTCAATCAATGGTTGAAATACGCCCTGCAATGGTGGGTGTATTGGATGATTTTGGTTATACACCATTTTTAATAGCATGTAAATATGGAAAAGCAGAATTTGCACAGTTTCTCGCATTACAAGGTGTACGTATCGCACGTAAACCAATAGTTGCTAAAAATGGTGATACAGCATTAATGCTGGCATGCAAAGGTGGGCATGAGGCGGTAGTGAATTGGTTGATTATGAGAGAGGCAGATCCAAATTTGAATAATGTAAACGATGAAAGTGCACTAATGTATGCTGCTAGTTGTTCAAAAGGTGATGAAATGGCAGCAAGTTTAATAAAACTGCTTTGCGGCTCGGGTGCAATTTTAAGAACTCAAACCGATGCAGCAAGAGTATCAACCGCGTTTCACCATGCTGCAAGTTGTGGCCATGTAAAAGCATTTAAGGCATTAGTTGAACAATGCAATTTAAGATTAGAAACCATTGCAAATGGTACTAAAAAAAATGTCGTGAAAGATATTTCTATCACAAAATTTTTAGCTTTATGTGGCAATGATGGCAAGACTATATATGACTTGTTTGATCAATATTACTTAAAATCTAATTTGTACAGAGGGAAAACGAAGGAAGAGATTAATGAGATTTCTAGTTGGTATGACAATGCCATAAAATCATTTAAAGGTCACGCCCATCGGTATTTGTGGAATGGACTTAGTAGTACAGGCGAGTGTACAGTAGATTTATGTGGTCCGTATGGGATTCTTCAATTTAACGATGATAATGATAGCAGTAGTGGTAAAGTTACAAGTAATATCATATCGGAAAAGATAATTTACGAGGATAGTGATCAGGATTACAATTATGAAGATAATAATAATAATAACAATAATATTGAAATAAACATTGAAGATAATAATAATAATATTGAAAATAAAACCAATATGGAGCCTTTAGTGAAATTGAATCCATCTTCCTTGAAAAACCGTGATGATGAAGAAAAATTAGCAGATATTGATGAATCGAAAGATAATGAAGATGATGAAGATGTTTATACAGGTACCATGATGAAGAAATTGAGCCTACATGAAGTAAAAACGTGTATTCCAAAAACACCAAATGAATCATTAGACATGCGAAAAAAAGAAATTTTAGATATACTTGACATTGTGTCAAACGGTAGCAGTGAAGCGAAACGTTCTAAAATAGATCCTTTACTCTCCAACAGTATCACTTATGGTTTCGTGGCATATAAATTGCATGTTTTAAAATGGGATGTGGATCAAGTTGTGATGGATCTTTTATCCATAACCAGCACCACACCAAATATAAAAAATAAATCAGAAAATGTGAATGATTCTATCATACCTTCGCCATGCAAACAAGTCATTAAAAGAACTCCGACTCTTTGTAATGTATGTTTAGAAGAGAAAAGTGTATTTTATTCTTTAGAATGCAATCATTTATTTTGTAAAGATTGTTGGACGGAACATTTGAAAACTGCTGCGAGAACAGAGGGTGAGCGCGTCCTTGTGACATGTAAATGCCCTCAGTTTCCTAATTGTAATTATATACCGGATGAAACTGTATGGGAGATATTAGCACAACCAAATGAGGTAAAAATGTATCAAAACCAATTATTATTATCCTACGTGAAATACAATTCAGATTTCATTAATTACTGCCCTAACAAACGTTGTGATCGTATTTTGCATATTTCAAAGGATATTTACGTAAAAAAAGATGATGTGAAATGTTTAACATGTGGACATAATTTCTGTTTTTTATGTGGTGATATAGTGCATTCACCAGCGTCTTGCGAGCAATTGAAGAGATGGAAGACAAAAAGTAATGATGATGCGGCTTTGCTTGCTGGATGGTTGATGAAAAATACGAAATTATGTCCCAAACCTGGTTGCAAGGAGAGGTTGGAGAAAAATGAAGGGTGTAAACATATGACTTGTAAATGCAATCATGAATTTTGTTGGGATTGTTTACGTCCTTGGTCTGATCATGATGAGACGACTGGGGGATTTTTTCGCTGTGCATACTATGATCCATCAAAAGATTATGAAAAATTTGATTTTGAGAATGAAAACGATAATCATAATCACAATCATGTTGTTGAAGACGAACAATTAGATTCAAAACTTTCTAGTGGTACTATGAATGGGGAAGTAAAAATGAATGAGGAAGTGGATAGAAAAGACGTAGACAAAAAAGATGCTGAACATGTCTCAACAGATACAAAGAAAGATATTCTTCCAAAGATTAAAAGGCATGATTCTGCTGCATCATTAGCAAATTTTACGTTTCATTTGAAACGTTACACTGCATTTGATGAAGATCAAAGTAGAGCGTCAAGTTTATATCAACTATTTGCTTTAATTCAACAAGAACAACGATTTTTAATAAAGAAAAAAAAATTAGGTCTAGCCGCTGGTTTTCACGGAAAGTCGAGAAAAAAGCTGTATATGAACTTTAAAAGCTTACAATTGGTTGATCAAAATAAATTAATGACTGCAGTTATGGAAGTAGTGAAAATGTATCGTACGATGAAATTTGTGCATGTTGTTTTAAATTCATTGAGTACGAATAAAAAAATTACATCTTTGGAAGTCCAATTAATATTACATCGAATGGACAGTCGTGTGAATACTGTTGCAGAGTTGATGAAAGCAATTGAAAGTGCTGTTAATGCTGATCAAACATATGATGAAAAACCATTAAGTTTATTATTGAAGAAAGTTGTTGGTAATAATGAAGCATTTCATGAGGAGATGCAAGTTTTGTAGTGACATTCGTGCTGAGTGAGAAGCATTTGAATGTACACACACATAATATATATCATACGAACACTTCGTATTAATGAATATTAGTGTTATTATAATTTATAGTGTGTATTCAATATATTATTTTTTTTTAATATGCATTATATTATATATATATATATATATATTTTAAATTATTTTAAATTAATTTTTTATTTATCGTCGCAATCTTCCTGATGCAGTGTAATCAGAGTTTCTTGGTCTTCCTCTTCCACTATAAACTGTACCGCCACCGCCACCGCCATAGCCACCACCGCCTCTGTTAAGCATTCCCGATGACATATAATCAGAATTTCTTGGTCTGCCTCTTCCACTATAAATTGTTGGTTGATGGAACATTTGTGGCGCACTTGGCCGCATAAGCATTCCCGATGACATATAATCAGAATTTCTTGGTCTGCCTCTTCCACTATAAACTGTTTGTTGCTGAACCATTGCTGGCTTTGCCCGTCTAAGATTTCCTGATGCTGTATAATCGGTGGCTTTTGGCCTACCGCTTCCGCTGTAAACAGTTGCTTTCTGAACCATTGCTGGCTTTGCTCGCCTAAGACTTCCTGATAGTGTATAATCAGTGGCTTTTGGCCTTCCACTTCCGCTGTAAACTGTTGGCTGCTTGACCCTCACTGTCTTTGCGGATCCTGGACTTTTTGCACCATTATTTAATTGTGAAGAAAGTGCTCTTGCAATTGCTTCATCATTTTTAGTATTTTGTTTATAGCGAAGGGTTCCATCCGGCTTATAATCCGTATTTTTTGGCCTACCGCTTCCTTTGTATATAGTTTTACCACCTTCTTGTCTTGCTCTTGCTTTCATTACAACGTTTTTAATACCTTTTGTTTTAGGTAATGTACGTAAATCTTGTGTAGCAACATATTTTTCATATTGATCGCTTTTAGCACTTAATTTCTTAAAAATGGTTTCAATTAATTTTGCATTTTTGAAAATTTTGCCTTTGCTCTTTCCATTTTCATCAAAATATTCTCGGTTCATCATATCATCCAAAGCTAAGTCAAATTGATCTGTTTTATTATTGAATTGCGTTGGATTTGCAGTATTTTTTTTCAAGGCATTTTCCATATTTGTATCTGAATATTTTTTCAGTGAATCCTTTGCACCTTTTCGATTATTTACACTAGGTTTACAATTGGAGACATCATAGCTTAATCTAGCAGCTAATACACGTATATTATCTGGTAAATTTTTATCAAGAACGATATCTCTGATAATTTCATTTGGAAAGCGGTGTGCCCTTTCAAGCGATTGGCCATGTTTTTTTCCACCCTTTGCAACTGGGTGTGGTGAAATTTTTTTCACAGTTAAATCACGAACTTTCTTGTTTTGCGTAGTTTTATCACTATAGTTGTCAGCAATGAAGTTCAACTCTTCTAAAATTTCCTTATCATTAAGATAACCCTTTCCTTCGGTTTTCACAGGGGTAGTCTTTTTTGGCGTATTTCTTTCGTTTCTTTCTTTAATGGAATAATTTACTGTATTATGCCCATTTAATCGCGTGAAAAGTAATTTTGCAATGGCTGCATCACTTTTAATTTGTTTTTCTGCAACATGCCTTGCATGTAGTGCTTTCGACTCACGAATTGCTCTTTGTAGAGCTTCTTCTTCATTTAAATCTCCATTTGTAGCAGATACTAATGATGCCATATTTCTTGTTTGTTTGTTTAATATTTGTTTAATATTTGTTTTGTTTTGTTTTGTTTTGTTTTGTTTTCTTTGT
>JACLAC010023415.1_pt1 | contig 23393 bp, 22 predicted proteins | sample 8027881 | NCBI WGS metagenome assembly JACLAC01 (sample SAMN15725517, study PRJNA655200) | protist metagenome | isolation source: fluorescence activated cell sorting (FACS) single amplified genomes of... | place: Spain: Blaines Bay Microbial Observatory, Mediterranean Sea | collected 2016-01-19 | reverse complement strand
GAAATTATCGGCAATAGACTTCTTTAAACTATTAGTTATGACTTAAGACTTTTACCGGACACAACTGATTTTTTCAGAATATGCAACTCTTGTTGAACAAAGTTCTAATACAAATTATGAACATTGGATCTTTTGGAATGTATCTTGTGAAAAAATTTACTATTTAGAAAGTCCTTAATTCTTACTCTCTCAACATATAAATTTTTACATTCAATAATTCCTATTTTCATTTCATAAAACTGGTTTTCCATCTCCTCAAGTGAGCACACAATAATAGTAAACACTTGCTAACGAGGAGGCAACGATGGAACTACTGAAGACACTGAAGCTGATACGTTATCGGCGAAAAACCATAAACAGATCAGTGTGTGTACTTTTGCATCTCTTCTATAATTCTAACATTTCTACTGTGCTTCTCTCCATTACCTCCCCTTGCTTGGTATTTTTGCATTCTCCTTTTCAAGCACCTAAAATCATTCAAATTTCCGGTTGTCCATCTCCTAAAGTGAACACAAGCTTGTATGCGAACACTTGCACTAGGAGGTACTATGCAACTGCTGAAGTCACTCAAACTCGTCCACTACGAGCACCCAACCCACCGCAATCCACGCCTTCACCGCCGACACAATCTGTTAGCCGAGTTGGCTAAACAGATACAGTTGGCACAGAACTGCGCTTATCAACCTACCAAAACCCAATACGTTGCTGACGGTGACGGCAACTTGACTCCCGTTCAACGCAGTAAACGCCCGTCGTTGGTGGAGTACCAAAACGGATAGCACCGCCCAACTCACCATTCGTTATGGCACTAAGCCACTCGAACAAAGGGTAAAAATGCCGTTGAAATAGCCAGTAAGTCAGAACTGGTTGGCACACTGGAGCAGATATCCACTGCTGTGAAGCAGGGAGAATTTGATGAATTGATTGAGCAGCAGGCAGCTTGGCGAAATCGTGTTAATATAATGAAGGTCAAAAAGTTGAAACAGTTTGGATTTGAGTGTGTGTAACGCCAGTGATAGCAGTTGCACATTAAAAACTTAGTAGATAGATGCTCACAAAATTATTTTCCTGCATACTTAGAAACAGCTTCGTTTGACTGTTTTTACGCACATCCAAATTACAATATAAACTACTGAATTTATTATTTTAAAATCTGAAAATTTGTTATGACCCTACAGCGTTTATATCACCCCCTGTTTCCTCTGAAGTATGGCTGTAATCCACATCAGCAACCAGCAGCCCTGCTATCAACCAGGCAATCTCCATTACCGTTTGAGGTACTTAATAGCCGACCAGGCTACATCAACCTCCTGGATGCTCTGAACGCCTGGCAGTTGGTTTGGGAGTTGGATCAGTCCCTGGACCTGCCTGCTGCAGCTTCCTTCAAGCACGTTAGCCCAGCAGGAGCCGCTGTCGGCACTCCGCTTAGTAAAGTTCTGGAGGAGGTCTATGACTGCCGGGGTAAGGACTTGAGCGAGCTAGCTGTGGCCTATGTACGGGCACGGGGTGCCGATCCCTTATCGTCCTTTGGTGACTTCATCGCACTGAGTCGCAAGGTCGACCTTTCGACAGCAAAGATCATTCGTACCCAGGTTTCTGATGGACTGATTGCTCCAGCGTTCGAACCAGAGGCCTTAGAAATCCTGAAAGCCAAAAAGGGTGGTAGTTACGTGGTCTTACAGGCTGATCCTGAATATACAGCCCCGGATGAGGAATTTCGTGAAATCTATGGAGTGGTCTTTCAACAACAGCGAAATAATCTGCTGCTGAACGCTGAGAACCTACTGGGGGAGTTCGTTACTGAAAACAAGAATCTACCCAACAACGCTCAAAGTGATCTGGTGCTCGCTGCGATCACGCTGAAGTACGCGCAGTCCAATTCGGTTGGTTATGCACTGGATGGACAGATGATTGGCATTGGAGCAGGCCAGCAGAGCCGTATTGACTGTACGAAGCTCGCTGGACGCAAGGCTGATCTCTGGTTCCTGCGGCAACATCCCAATGTGCGGTCCCTACCCTTCGCGGATGGAGTGAAAGCAGTGGACCGTACAAATGCACGGGTAGCCTATATTGAAGGGGAAATGACGCTACCAGAAAAACAAGCGTGGCTCCAACTCTTCCATCAACCTCCCCCCTTGCTGGATTCTGAGCAAAAACAGGAATGGCTCGCTCAGCTCCAGGGTGTGGCTCTCGCTTCTGATGCTTTCTTCCCTTTCCGAGACAACCTGGATCAGGCCTCTCGGCATGGTGTGAAGTATGTGGTACAGCCAGGAGGAAGCAACCGGGACGGGCAGGTCATTACAGCCGCTAATGAGTATGGCATGGCCATGGCCTTCTCCAAGATTCGGCTCTTCCACCATTGAGTTGTAGCATATTCAACAGATATCCAGAAAGCTCTGGAGGCGAGAGTTGGGCTGCAAACGGTCGATGGCTCGGGTAGCTGCCACATAGATCATATTGACCTCTTCAGTGGCGAGTTTTTCCCGTGGCAAGGGACGTCCTTCACGTACCAGAATCGGGAAGTCATCTGCCAGAAATACTTGGGCAAACTCCAGTCCTTTGGCCTTGTGCACTGTAGAGAAAAGAACTTCGGCCTCCTCCTGAGCAACTGACTGTTCCAACATTTCCTCGACCAACTCTGGGATCATTCCCTGGTGTTTTTCCACCAACCGACAGCGTCCAAGCAACTCAAAATCTTCCACTTGAGTGGCGTAGTCCCTTAGTGCTTCATAGGAACTGAAGGTCTTCAGATAAGGGTCTCGTACTTCTTTCTTGCGTCCTTCGAATAACTTCCAGGTTTCCGTGATCACAGGCAGCTGATAGCCCTGTACACCTCCAACAAAGCCAAACTTGCGTAGTCCCAGGTATTGTGTGGCCTGGTCGAAAAGAGCTGCATTCGTGCGTGCCAGGTAGGCAAAAGGGCTGCCTTGCACCCTACCAAGTTGATCAGTTTTCTCTGCACCTCGGATAGCATTAGATTCTGCTTTGAACTGACGCAGTACACTGGTCGCAGCCTTTGCGATGGTAGGGCCAAAGCGAAAGGACTGGGTCAGGTAACGCGTGGCATTCACCGGTACTTTAGAGAGCACATCGATGGCTCCCCGGAACTGATAGATGGCCTGATGCGGATCTCCCACCATGATCTTGGCACAAGTCTGTTGAAGCAGTAATTGAGCTGTTACAGGGTTCGTGTCCTGAGCTTCATCCAGCAGAATGATGTGATAGGGCAGCTCGGGTTTTGAAAGCTGAAAAAGCTTGAGGTAACCATCATGCAGCATCGGCATTTCATGCTGTGGATCACTCATCCGTACCCACAACTCACGTGCTTGTTGTACAAAATCTGGCAAATGCTTGGGACCAACGTGAGTCCGAGCGATGGTTGGCACATGGGCGCTATGGAGTCGAGGATCAGCCGAGACAAGAAAATTCTGCAAAGTATCAATCACAAAGCGAGCAACCTCATGCTGGTCCAGATTCAACCAGTCCATCACTTGATTGGCTCGTATCTGATTAACGAGCTTGTGCCGAAATCGAAGCCCTTCACTACGCCAGGCCAACGAGTGGATTGTGCGACAGTGTACGTTTGTAGGAAAACGCTGCTCAGCCTCATGCTGGACAGACTTGTTGAAGGCCACATAGAGTAGCCTGAGGCTCGGGCGGGCTCGGGCGAATTGTTCAAGGACAGTAGTTTTGCCGGTTCCCGCAAAGGCCACCACTTTCAGGATCTCTCCGTGGCGTAAGGGAAAATCGACAATGTCCCGCTGTTCGGCGGTGAGTTCCATGCAGATTGAGCTTAGGAAGGCGTGATTGGCAGAGGAAACTTTGAAAAGCCTTATAAGTTAGCAGAAGAGAGCGGAGGTGCGAGTGAAAAAAGACAGAAGCGGATTAGACGGGGTTTACTCCTCGACCGGCAGAATGATCAATTCTACTCGATTGTTGAGAACACGCTGAATTTCAGAGTCGTTGCGGAAGCGCGGACGATTAGCCCCATAGGCCTTAGCCGTCACCTTATCGGCTTCCAAGCCCGTTTCGATCAGAAATCTTGCAACTCGAGCCGCGCGGGCACCGGACAGTTCCCACCCTGAAGACCATTTTGTCAGAGGGGTATTGTCGGTGTGGCCTTCAATCTGGATGGGATTGGGCAGTAGGAAAAGCAATTGGGCAAAGCGCTGAAGTTCTTTACGAGCCTCTGCTGTCAATTCGCTGGATTCTGGCTCGAAGAAAGCCTGGGCACTGAAGGAAACAACTACTCCACGAGCTTCTGCCGTTACATTGGTGCTATCGCCCAACTCGGTATTTTCAACATTCTTGGAGATTTGCTCCACCATGGAGTCATTGCCCTCCTCCATGAATGGAGTACCCGCTGGCAAGGGCTTGAAACTCTCAGCAACACTTTTAAATTTCTCAATCTCATACTTGCACATTGAGAAAAGCAGAATGAAAAAGCACAGCAGTAAGGTAACCAGATCTCCATACGTAAAGATCCAGCCATCTTTGAACTCCTCACAGACCGGACAATCTTCTTCATCAATTGGAATACCCATGCAGTTCGTATCCGTTGGTTTGGGGAATCAGCGCTGCATGTCTTCAGGCATCAGCAGGATCTCAACGCGACGGTTGAGAGAACGCTTGTAAGCTGTGTCACCGAAGAAGCGTGGACGAGAATCACCGAAGCCAGCTACTTGAATCCGCTTGGTTGGAATTCCCTTCGATTCCAAATAGGTCGCAATCGCACTAGCTCGGCCTATTGACATTTCCCAGTTGGATGGGAAGCGATCATTGACATCGGTAGGATCTGTGTGTCCTGAGATCAGTATATCGTTGGGCAACGGCCCAATCGTTGGTAGCATCTTATCAATAGTCTCCTTGACCTCCCGGCTCAACTCAATCGACCCCTGAGTAAAAGCAACATTTCGGCTGAAGGAAACCTCAACTCCTTCTTTTCCTGCACTTACGTTCACGCTATCGGGCATATCCATCTTCTCCAACTCCTGAGCTGCATGCTCCAGGTTAGAAGAACGCCCACTGAAAAGAAACGGACTCCCTGGAGGAAGTGAACGAAAACTATCAGAGATTTGCTTAAGCTTGTGATCGTCGATCTTGCAGAGTGAAAAGAGCAGAATGAAGAAACACAGCAATAGGGTAACTAGATCTCCATACGTAAAAATCCAGCCATCCTTGAATTCCTCACAGACCGGGCAATCGTCGGAATCGATGATTTGTCCCATGCATTCTCCAACTTGGGGTAGTCAGTGAGATCAGCCTTCGCCGCCACCGCCTTGGTTTTCAAACTTCAGTGCTTCGTACATTGCCTTCTTGTCAGGCGGCAGGTAGTTCATCAAGTCAGATTCGATGAAATCTGGTCGCTCACCGCGCTCAATGTACAGCACACCGTCCTTGATCATCTCCATCAACGTCTTGTACTCAGCATTGTAGATGTCTAGTTTCCCTTTACATGGATTAAAGATCACGTTAGCAAAGAGGGATCCGTAGAACGTTGTTATCAACGCTACCGCCATCGCAGGGCCAATCGCAGACGGATCGTCTAGGTTCTGGAGCAGAAGGACCAAGCCAACAAGTGTTCCCAACATCCCCCAGGCAGGGCAGAGAGAACCCATCGTCCCAAGTACAGCTGCCTCACTATCCTTACCGGCCATGGTGAATTTCATTTCGTGGGACATCATATCGACGATTGCTTGTCGATCAACTCGGTCGACCACCAGTCGCAAACCACTGCGGAGAAACAGGTTTTCGATGCTAGGCAGTGCGTCTTCGATAGCAAGGATGTTCTTTCTAGCAATTTTTGCAACGTCAACGATCAAGGTCAGGGTCTCGACCAACTGTACGTTATTGGGCTTCCAGGTGACCCCAATACTCTTGCCAAAGGTCTTTGCTTCATCCATCGGATGGAGAATAAAGGTGGAGGCAATTGTTCCTCCAAAAACGATCATCAGAGAGGGTACATCAACGAAGTAGCCCAGCTTACCAATGTCCAGGCTAAAGTTGACAAAGTCGAAGGTCATTGCGACCACCAGCAACAACCAGGCGAGGATGTTACCGATTAGGGTTCCCTGTTCCATGAAGCGATACTCCTACGAGTCAAGGAAGATTGGGTGTGCGGCAGCCCTGAGGGCTTCCAACTCAGTCTCAAAGTTTCCCGAAAGGATCGGGAAGCGACACCATGTTTTCGGATCTAGGTTTTCTTCATCCAAATGAAAGGACGGTGCCAGACGCTCTCGTTTCCATTGGTTCCGACACCAGAGACAGAAAAAGCGTTCTGTATAATGTGCTAGTTGAACTGGCGGCAAATCTGGGAAATGATCCTGCAGATCATGCCAAATTTCTAGCGGCCAGCGGTGTTCTCGAATTGCAGCACGCTCAATTGCATCCAACACATGATAGGGCATCAGATCATCTTCGTCGGACTGTGCTGCGGCAAGTGGTCGTAATTCCGCTGTCGGCTCCTGCTCGTTCACACAATGCAAAAAAGGTAGCGGGCCGATCATTGGCAATCCTTCTTTTTCTAGCCAACGCAACCATTCGCGCAGGTAGGCTTTGTCTATGCCCCCAAGCGGACTAAGTCCTCCTGCGGTATCTCCATCCATAGTTGCGTAACCCACAGCAGCTTCACTCCGGTTGCTAGTGGATAGCAGTAGTGCACTGTGAAGATTCGTCAGGAACCAAGCCCCTGGAGCCCGGACCCGAGCCTGAATGTTCTGCAAGGCCAAATCATCTTGCTGCCAGTCTAGCGGTCGTTCCAGTTGCTGCTCCATCCAGCCACAGTGTTGATCCAGCAAGGGTTGGATATCGTATTCGAAGTGTCGGGCACCAACCGATTCACAAACTGTGCGTGCAGCAGACCGAGTAGTTGCTGAAGAATTCTCACTTGACTGGTAGATGGTTAGCAATAAGCGTGACATCAACTCCGTGAGTGAAATATCGGCCGGTAGGTCCATTGACCAGAGCCTTGTCAGGTATTCGACCAGCTTGGCACGACCCATTTCCTCGTCAGCGAGACGCAACATCAAGTAAACCAGTACCACCAGACTGGAGGAATCCGCACCACCACTGGCTGAAACCACAAAACTACGACTGTGACTCTTGCGCAGGTAGTCCCACAGTCCGAGGCTCACTGCGTGAGTAAATTCCTCATGCTTACTCAGAGGTGGAGCTAATGATTTCGCTGTAGATTTCAGAGAAATGGGTAAAGATTTCCAGGAAAACGGGCAGAAAATGCAGTGAAGTGAGGATTCTGATGTAGTGCGAGCTGGTAGCTTGCTACGATCCAGACGTGTCAGGCGCAGATCCACAATTGCAGTCGTCATCTGGAATTCTGTAAAGGAAAAGCAACGACCGGATGCTACAATTCCCTGCCGACCATGAGAAATCAAAGTGCTGCCTTCGTAGATGATTCTGCCAGCTTCATTTCCCAGCAGATTGGCATAGAGATAAGTCGTAGCCGTTGAACGGGCAGACTCTGTAACCAGCTGTTGCCGCAACTGGGTCTTGCCAAAACTGAATGGACTGGCGCTTGGATTGAGGATCAGATCCACATCCTGAAGAGCCAAACTTTGAGCCGGACGGGAGGTACCCCAAGCATCTTCGCAGATCTCCATCCCAACTCGCACACCCCCTAGATCAAAGCAGATATCTCCAAACGGAACTTGAAGGCCATTCCGTTCCAGCAGCTCCTGCTTGCCTGGAATCCAAGGCTGGAACCAGCGTGGCTCATAAAACAGGTCGTGCTGAGGCAACGTCTGCTTACAGACTAGTCCAACCAACTGCTGACGCACCAGCAGTGCTGCTGCATTGTAAGTCTGCTTGCGAACACGTAACGGCACCCCAAGGACAACTACCATCTCATTGGTGAGCGGTAGCAGTGACAACAGTTGCTCCCAAGCATAATCATGTAGTTGTTCCGCGTGAAAAACATCTTCGCAGCCATATCCTGTCAAACAAAGCTCTGGCATCAGTAGCAGTTGCACTTCCTGCTGACGTGCCTGTTCAATTGCCTGACGAATACGGCGAAGATTACCAGACCAGTCTAGTGGAGTTTGATTTAGTGTTGCAGCAGCAACTCGGAGTTTCATGACTGCTTCCAAGCGAGAAAATGATAGATGGAAAAATTAGTAGATCAGATCTCGATTAAGTCAGCAAGTACCACTCTTTCTAAGGCACTGGATCAGACAGGTTGGGATTTAAAGATATCAAGGAGAAACTAGTGAGTTTGGCCATGTCTCACTACACCAGCGAAGCTCTACCGTAGCTTCATCCAATAAGGCTTTTAGAGGAACTGAGGGCTTGTGCAAACAAACTCGGATGTACTCAAGCTTTGGAAATTCTGCACGGAGACGTTCAACAATCGCATCGGCCAGTGATTCCAGCAACTTGAATCTACGCTGTTCACAAAGCTCACAGATTTGTTCGCAAAGCTCTGCATAAGATACCGTATGCGATAATTCATCAGACCAAGGTTCTAATGGCGGATGGAATGCACACTCCAAATCCAGTACAAAGCGTTGTCCCAAAGTGGCTTCTTCTGGCAATACCCCATGATAGGCATGGAAGCGTAATTGTTGAAGACGAATCCAGAAGCACTTGGCAGCGGTCGGAGATGGCATAGTTACAGGGACGATTCTGGTTGCAGATTTAGACAGGGACGGGTACATTTCGTCGATTTACAGACTACAATAATTCTCAGAAAGAAACAGGATGGCGTTACTGGAAGGTCGAAGGGTTGCCCTGGTTCACGATTGGTTGACCGGTATGCGTGGCGGAGAAAAATGCCTAGAAGTGTTCTGCGAACTTTTCCCTCAGGCAGATATCTACACGCTTGTGCATCAGGCAGGCAGTATCTCGCCTACAATTGCGGAGATGCCGATCTACACATCTTTCCTGCAGCACATTCCTAGTGGCATCAAGCACTACCGCTACTTTTTGCCACTCTTTCCAACAGCGATTGAAGCTTTTGACCTCAGTGACTACGACATCATCATCAGTTCAAGCCATTGTGCTGCCAAGGGTGTTCGCGTGGGACCCGATACCTACCACTTATCCTATGTACACGCACCCATGCGCTACATATGGGATTCTTTCGACCTCTACTTCCGGCGACTGCAAACCTCACGGCTACAGCGACTCGGGGGAGAAGCAATGCGGCCTTATCTGCGAGAATGGGACAAATCCAGCGCCAAGCGAGTACACACTTTTCTCTGCAACAGTCGTAACATTCGACAAAAAATTCTGGAATATTACAACCGCGAGTCTCAAGTCGTCTATCCACCCGTTGATCTAGAAGCCTTTGTACCGCAAGGGCCAGTGAGCAAGCAAGACTATTACCTGATGGTTGGGGCCTTCGCACCAAACAAGCGGGTTGACTTAGCAATCGAAGCCTTCAACCGTTTGGGACTACCCTTGAAAATTGTTGGTACGGGTCAGGATCAGGAGTACTGTCAATCGATTGCCGAACCAAATATTGAGTTTCTGGGAGACCGAACCTCTCACGAACTTCCAGTGCTTTATCAGCAGGCTCGGGCCTTTGTTTTTCCAGGAATTGACGACTTTGGCATCACACCTTTGGAAGCCCAGGCAGCCGGTACTCCAGTGCTGGCTTTTGCGGGTGGAGGTGCACTGGAGACCGTTAACGAACAGACTGGTATTTTTTTCAAGGAAACCCGTGTCGATGTCCTCTGTACTGCAATTGAGCAAATGGAGCAGACGTGGGAAGGCTTCGATCCAGTTCAGCTGCGCAAGCAGACCCAACGCTTTGGTCGTGACCGCTTCGCCCGCCAGATTGCCAATGCTGTGCAATATGGCTATCGTCAGTGGCGCATTGACTCTGGCCCTGAATCATCAGTTCCCGTAGACGAAAAGCTTCCATCAACAGCAGCCGTGCAGGAAACTGCTTCCTGATTTCATCGCTGTTGTTTCTGAGTACAGGCAACGCTCATGTCCTTTTCAAAAGCTTCTTGGCTGACCATCCTGATCCCTCTCGCCATCAGTGCCTGTCAAAGAGCTCCTCGTTCCCTACTCTATCCCATCATTCAACAGCAGCAAATTGATTATCTCTGTCGAGTTATCTATGAAAGGGAGTTTCGACGCAATGCTGGCTGGGAAGAAAGTGCTCCAGAGTTTCTCTTCATTTCTGAAGAGCGAGTCACTTATCATTTTACAACAGGACAGTCGACAACCATTGTTCGGCATCCCGAATTGATTGTTCCTCCCGGCACCTATCCTTGCCCATAAAATCTAAATCAACCATGACTGATCCTGCCGCTTCTTCCGAGCTATCTCAACAGTACTATCATGAAGGATTCGAACTGCTGAAGTTAGAGCACTTTGTCGAATCTCTCGAGAGATTTGGTAAATCCGCCGAATTACGCAACAAGACCACACCCGATATGTATCGTAACCAGGGTTGGTGCCTATTTCGCTTAGCTGAACAGGACACCTTTGTGCTGGAGTGGAAAAGTGCAGAAGAGAAATTTCAACAGGCAAAGCGCTTTTACGAGAGAGCTCTCGCAGGCTTTCTGCAGATGAAACAACAAGACCAGTCGGAATCCTTCAGTCAACGCCTTAAGCTACGCATGTCTGATTGTCGACGTCGGATTGCCCAGATCGGTGGCTATTTAGAATTTTTTACGCGCCGGAAAGCCTGGATTGCCGTCAATGGGGATATTTCTGTCAAGGAATCTTCAATTACGATTGAGGCCAAACGAACTTCGGATCGGCTGGTTGGACAGTCAATGGAGCAAGTCAAGCGGGTCCAAGACGCTATGAATAGCCTGATGGGACGCTTTCTTAAGGAACCAACTCCCAACAAAGCCGCTGCTGGAGAAACCTTGGAAACACCTGGAGAAGCCGACGAGCCAGTTGGAGCAACCGAATCTCAGCGTGCCTGAAATCCCAGACACCTGGACAATTGAAGCTGTTTTGCATTGGACCACGGACTACTTTCGTGAAAAACAACTAGCTACCGCACGATTGGATGCAGAGTTGCTGCTCGCTCATGTACTAGGGTGCGAGCGCCTGCAACTGTATTTACAAGCCGATCGGCCTCTCACAGAATCAGAACGAGCGGACTATCGACAAATAGTTCGTAAGCGTGGCCAAGAATGCCCTGTCGCCTATATCTTGGGCTACCGAGATTTTTGGTCTCTTCGGCTACGCGTTGCTCCAGGCATTCTCATCCCGCGTCCTGACACAGAAACGCTGATCGAAGCAGCGCTCCATTACCTTCCCAAACACCCTCTACGACTACTGGAACTTGGCATAGGTACTGGGGCCATCCCGTTGTCACTCTGTGCAGAACGCACACAACTAGATTGGCTCTGTCTGGAACAAAGCACAATCGCCCTCCAAGTGGCTCAGCAAAATTGTAAGGAGCACTCACTGCTCCTTGAACCACGTCAGAATCAGTTACAATTACTCCAGTCCAATGGTTTTGCAACTCTATCTGCGACCCATCAGTTTGATGCGCTCCTAAGTAACCCTCCCTACATTCGAACTACAGCGATTACGAGTTTAAGTCCCGAAGTCAGCCAATTTGAACCATATCTGGCACTGGATGGTGGTGAAGACGGTCTTTTCTGGTATCGGGAATTTTTCGAGCAAGGTCCTCACCTACTACGATCTGGTGGTTGGCTGATTGTCGAGATTGGGTATGATCAACAACCAGCTTTGACCAGGCTTATTCAAGAAACTGAGGCATGGAGCTTGGTTGAATTTTGTAAGGACTTGCAAGGTCATCCACGGGTTCTCGTGGCACAACGGCGAGTGAAATGAGGGACAGGTAAAATGGAGCCGCGTAGTCGCACAGCCCCTGGAGAGATAAAATCAGCGCTGGCTGATCTGTTGATAAGAACGTTGTGTTGGACCTGTATAGATCTGTCGAGGGCGCCCGATCTTGGCATCACTATTGTGCATTTCGATCCAATGTGCGATCCAACCTGGCATTCGTCCCATCGCGAATAGGACAGTGAACATATCAATCGGGAAGCCTATCGCTTTGTAGATGATCCCGCTGTAGAAATCGACGTTCGGATAGAGTTTGCGCTCAACGAAGTACTCGTCTTGCAACGCGGCCTCCTCCAGCTGCTTGGCAATATCCAGCAAAGGATCCTGTACCCCAACAACTTTGAGGACCTCATCGGCATAGCGCTTGATGATCTTGGCCCGTGGATCAAAATTGCGATAGACTCGGTGGCCAAAGCCCATCAGGCGGAAATTTGAATTCTTGTCCTTGGCAAGATTCACAAACTTTTGCACATCGCCACCATCATTCTGAATCTGCATCAGCATTTCCAGTACAGCCTGATTTGCCCCTCCATGCAGTGGTCCCCAGAGCGCCGCAATCCCTGATGAAATCGAAGCAAACAGGTTAGCTTGGCTACTACCCACCAGGCGTACTGTTGATGTGGAGCAGTTCTGTTCGTGATCAGCGTGTAAAATGAAGAGCACGTTGAGCGCCTTGACGAACACTTCAGGAACTTCATAAGGCCCAGCCGGTACGCTGAACATCATGTTCAGGAAGTTGGCACAGTAATCAAGGTGGTTCTTTGGATAAACAAAGGGCTGACCGCTATTTTTCTTATAGGACCAAGCTGCAATCGTGGGCAATTTGCCAACGAGTCGCCACACCGCGAGATCGACCGCACTCTGGTCGCGGTGGCTGAAGTCATCGTAGAACGTGGAGAGAGCGCAAACAATGCACGAGAGAATCGCCATTGGATGGGCGTCCTTTGGAAATGCCTCATAGATGTGGCGCAAGTCCTCGTGGAGCATCGTGTGCATCGTGACGTTACAACGGAACTCTTCCAATTGTTCTACCGTTGGTAAATCACCATAAATTAGGAGGTAGCTCACTTCCAGAAAGTTGGAATGCTCTGCCAACTCCTCTATGGAATAACCTCGATAACGTAGAATTCCTTCTTCGCCGTCTAGAAAGGTAATCGCACTGGTGCACGCACCTGTGTTCACATAGCCTGGATCCAGCGTGATTGCCTTGGACTGAGCACGTAGTTTGCTGATGTTCAGTCCCAATTCACCCTCACTGCCTTCTACAATCGGCAGATCCACTGACTTACCTCTGATGTCAATCCGTGCATTGTCACTCATGCGAGTCCTTTCATTCGATGAATTCATGTTGAAAATAGGTTTGCAGCACAACCCCATCAGGAATCGGTTTGTTTCTCATCCCGCCAGTAGGGCAACCGATGACGCAGTCGATAGAGCAGCAGAAAATAGGCGCAAAGTAATCCAAGAAAGGACCAACCGTTATACCCTGTTGGAAAGATCACCTTAGCCAGTTCACCTAGCGCCAAAGTAGGTACGAATAATACAATCAGAGCAAAAAGCCCACGGTAGATTCCATCAACTAGTTCGTCCAACCAAGCTTTCATAATTATTTCTTGCAGAAAATAACAAGCAACTATTTGAAAAATAGGAAGCAAAGTTAAGGAAGATGCCAACAACAGTCAATTCTTCCTCATCAAGCTGGTAGGGATTATTTCGATTTGTTAGAGGGAGATAAGCGACTTGAGAAGGCGAACTTGCGTTGAGAATGTGAAACTCTCCAAGCAGTCAGGAACAGGAAGTCGTGGGAACCATTGGGGCTTCCCTGCAGGACAAACTGACGGCTCACTACCTCAGCAACTTCGGTACTGCCTCTTTCGATGCCGAGCACCTTCAACTGTCGCTCCAACTTGGTCAGTCCAACTGTAGTTAGCCACTGCTTGAGAGCAAACAAATCCTCTGGCTGTACCGTAAAAGTCGCTTGCCCTGCTGAGAAAGGATCTGCCATCTTTCCACCCCAAAACGGAGTCACACACCCCCAGCCAGCCAGTGCTTCAATAGGCAGTTTCTTCAGTAGCCCCAAGTGGAGAGACGGTGAGGTAGGGGTGTCTGAGTTCACTGCTCAGTAGAGGCAGACAAAATGTTGACCCACCTTCCAGCCATGTTGCTGCAGATGCAGGATCAAAGGTCCCTGATCTTGTAGGACAGCCAGAAACATACACTCATCCTGAGCCAAAATCGGTAGCGGTCGCTTGAGCAACTCATCAGGGCTTATGGAGGCAAACAATTCTAGTTTGGAAAGTGGCAGGCAAAGACGAATAATTTCTCGCAGATCTCCTTCACTGCACAAGTGAATGCGCTGACAACCTTGCCGCTCGAGTTTAGTGAAATGCTGAAGGATGAGTGTTTTAAGTTCATGAAACGAATTCATCGTCCGCCGCAGGTAATTCATCGTCAAGCGGCTTTTCTCTCGGAAGCCTTCTGGTGTCAGGAAGTAGGCCCAGCGCCGGGCACTGACCTGACGAGCGCGAACCCAGCCCTTATGAAGCGCTGTTTGTAAAAAGGCGTTGGTCAATCCCAAGGAAAGCCCAAGCTCTTGGGCCAATTGGCGCTGACTGATGCGCTCATTGCCATCAACGGCCTCGAAGAGCGAGAGTGTGCGTTGTTCTTCTTGATTCATTAATCCGTATTTTTATAGCTGGTTCAATCTCTGAACAACGCCGGTGCAAGGGTTAGGCTAGGGTGCGGGCAGTGTCTGCAAAGTTTCGAATGAATCACCCCGCTCAAAAGGCTCCCAGGTGCCATCTCCCAACTGACGCACACAAGCTAGATAGGAGCCGTAAGGACAGGAGTTGCTCCACTCCTCAGGGCCAATCAGGCTGAGGACATGGCTATTGGATTGGGCAGCTTTGTAGAGATGGTAGGGTTGCAGCAATACCGGTGTGAACCGATACTGCGCCTTGGCGATCTGTTCTGCAAGTTGCACACGTGCTTCAATCTCCTGGGCTTGCCGAAGCAATAATTGGGCTTGTTCCTGAAGTCGAGCAATCTGTTCTTTTGCATGATGATTCATCGCTTCCAGTGTTTCACTGCGATCCACAGAAAGAGGATCTGGCCGGAAGGCGGGAGCGTTAGTTTCTGTCGGATGCTCTCGCAGGTTGCGATTCTCGACAAAAGAGAGTGGCTTATCGCTTTCAGATGCAGGCATGCTAGGGTTTTTCCTTCAGGTTGTGGGAGGCGATCATTTGTGCTTGTTGTTGCAGCCAGTCGCAATCTTGCAGTTCATCGCGATCCTGCCATTCCTTAAGCAAGGTACATAGAGCAGTCCAGTGATGTAGTGCCGGACGTTCGTGTAACATTCTGTGAACATCTCGGATGGTTCCGGGGATGGAATCAAGGAAGTGCCACTTACCTTTGATGGCTGAAAGGTATCCATAAGTACCCAAGGAGCGCAATCGACGTAGCAGAACAAACTGCTCTAGTTCACTAGTAAAATGCTTCGGATCAATTAGGCGATGCCGTGCACCAAGTTCCTGGTAGTCGTCTCGAAGTTGCTCACGTAGCGCTTCATTTAATCCGGCCTTCGAAGCGTGAAGTAGAGCAGCTAGGTCGTAATGTGGTGCTCCAATGCCACCCGACTGGTAATCAATCATATATAATTGATCATGATGCCACATCAGATTACGGGATTGGAAGTCCCGTGAGACAAACACTGTTCTTGGCAACCTACCCACCGTTTCGGCCAGCGTCAATAGTTCTTCGCTCAGAGCTGCAGTAACAGGACTATCAGGTACAAAAGCTTTCCAGAATCTTTGACGAAAGTATTGGAGATCTGCTTGAAAGAGTGCTGTATTCGATTCAGGAGCAGCGTGACACCAGCTGCGATCAAAACCAACTGTCCCCTTAGTTTGCATTTGGATTAGTACCTCAAGCGCCTCCTGGTAGACCTCTCGGATGCGCGCAGTAGTTTCGGGCACATCCGGATCCAGATCTGTCAGCCAGTCGGCTAGTGTCTGGTTACCCAGATCTTCAAGCAGGTAAACCAGTTGCTGTGGATCTTCCACATAAATTTCAGGAACAGGAATACTCTGCTTTCGAAAGTGTCGGGACATTGCCAAAAAAGCTCGGTTTTCTTCCCGGACTGGGTTGGTAACACCAATCCATGAGAGGCCGCTTCCTGCAGAGAATCGATAAATCTGTCGATCTGAACCATCACCACGCAGTGCAACAGGTGGAGTAGATAATGCAGGTAAGTGATGGGTTGCCAATTGTTCCAAAAGAGGGAGCAGAGGATCAGTCATAGGGCTTGGTGTAACAAGTTCTGGCTGGTTTTTACTATTTTTCCGATGTTAGCCTTTTTGAATTAAAAGGTAAAATTGCGTCCAATTGACTCTTTCCCATCTTCAACAGAAACTTGATGCAAGCAACGCTTGGACGCCTGGTCCGCACGCTAATTCCCTCCAACACGCTCGATGAAAGTGGAGGCACTTCAACCGCTTCCGTACTGGACAGCGGCTGGGTGCACAACAAGTACCTCCTACTGTTCCATTACCTCCAACAGCACTGGGTTTCCTACACAATCGGTATCTTTGCCACTTTCCTCACCAATTGGCTAGCAGTCAGTATTCCAGAATATGTTCAACTCAGTATCGATCTGCTTTCAAGCGATCTAAGCGGGCAATACGATCTGCTCAATGAGTACCTCTGGATCATGCTCACACTTGCTGTCAGCATGGTTTTCATTCGCACACTGTCACGCCTACTCTTCTTCAATCCCGGGCGCGCCATTGAGTGCCAGGTGAAAAACGACATGTTCACCAAGCTGATGCAACTGCAACGGGACTACTACGACAAAAATCCCAGCGGTACGATCATTTCCCGAGTCAACAACGATATCCATGGCATTCGGATGATCTGCGGCTTCGGTTTCATGCAGGTCTTCAATATAGCCAGTGCGCTCTCACTGACTCCCCTGATGATGTTCCAGCTTTCACCACGACTGACGTTCTACTGCGTCATTCCGATCCTGATTGTCTTTTCCATCGTCCGGATTGGTATGCGCTTTTTGGTCAACAACATGCGAACACGGCAAACAGATCTTCAGAATCTCTCTGGCTTCACAGTAGCTTCTTTGAATGGAATTGATGTGATCCGTAGCAATAATCTTGGAGCTTGGAGCCAGGAGCGCTTTGACAAAGATAATCGAAACCTGACGGAGCGCTCCTTAAACATCGCCTGGATTCGCTCTTTCATCATGCCCGCACTGCTGAACCTGGCCAATATTCTCAAAGTGATGGTTCTGCTCTTTGGGGGAATGATGGTGCTGGAAGAGGAATTCACAGTTGGTGAATTAACCGCATTCATTGCCTACACCGCACTTCTGACATTGCCATTGCTGGGACTGGGTTGGGTTACCACCATGTTCCAGCAAGGAATGGTTGGACTCGCCAGTGTCCAATCTGTGCTCCAGCAGCCAGAACCTTTTGCAGGTCGCCAGTCTCTATCGGAAACTCAGCAAAAAAACCTATTTCAGGACGGACTCGTTGTACGCAATCTCCGATTCCACTATGCCGAGGACCGACCCTGGGTTTTACAGGATATCAACTTTCACCTGAAGCCTGGTCAAACACTTGGTATTCTAGGCCGGATAGGTTCTGGCAAATCAACTCTTATCAACTGCATTAATCGCTATCTAGTCGCTGAAGATGGACAAATTCGTCTCAATGGCATTGACATCAATCGCTTGACCTACCAAGACCTACGTCACAGTATCAGGACAGTGACTCAGGAGCCATTCCTCTTTTCCGATACATTAGAGAACAATATTGCGTTTGCGATTAAGGATCGGCCTGACGACTGGCAGGAACATTTCCCCAACTTGCTTCAACAAGCCGCACTCCGTGAGGAAGTCGATAGATTCGCGCTGCAGGAGCAGACCATTGTCGGTGAGAAGGGCATCCTGCTCTCTGGTGGCCAGAAACAACGAATTAGCTTGGCCCGCGCAATGGCCACACCCTGTGATCTACTGATTCTGGACAATGTCCTCTCGGCAGTGGACTACGAGACTGAGCGTTACCTACTTCAGCAAATCTTTGCTCGCAGGCAAGCAAAGAGTCTACTGATTGTCTCCCATCGGGTCACTGCAGTGGAAAAAGCAGATTGGATCCTAGTTCTGGATGAGGGGCGGATTGTAGCTCAGGGAACCCATGAGGAATTACGTCAAAAACCTGGCTACTACCAAGAAATGTGGTCACTGCAGCATGAAATATCCTGAAAAATTAAGCACCCTATATCAATCTGAAATTCTTTCCTCAACCAACGACTTTGCCTAAAGTGCGGAGAATCTTGCAGTGCACGCTTGAAGGAAGTACAAAATCGCTGTAAACTTATTGTTTGATAGTTAAAAAATTTGCTTTGTTGTCAGAAATTGCCGCCCATCTACACTCAGATGCGGCATGCACTACCCTGATAAACAGGTTTCCCCCTAACAATGGAGGCATTTGAGCGACGACAAACTGGAACTGAAGGGCATCGTGGTGGACTCCTCCAACGGCATTTTTCGTGTGCAGTTGGAAAATAAGCATGTGGTGATCGGTCATCTCTCTGGCAAGATGAAGATGCACAAGATCCGAGTCTTGCCGGGGGACGAGGTTACCATTGAGCTGTCTGCCTATGACCTGAGCCGAGGACGTATTGTCCGTCGGGAAAAAATCGTACAAAAATCCAGCTAACCTTCCCTATCCACCTTTCCTGTCCCTGCCACTTCTGCCCCCGACGAGAACCGAATGTTTGGACGGAAAAAGCTCTCAAATTGGTTTGCAGAAGATCTGGCTATTGATCTTGGCACTGCCAATACCTTGGTTTTTTTGCGTGAAGCTGGGATTGTCATTCGTGAACCCTCGGTAGTTGCTGTCAAGCGAGATCAACGAGGGGCTCTCAAGGTATTAGCCGTTGGACGTGAAGCCAAGGAAATGGTTGGTAAGACGCCGGACACGATCATGGCGGTCCGGCCGCTAAAAGACGGGGTAATCTCCGACTTTGATGTGGCCGAGCAGATGCTGCGTCATTTCATTCAACATGTGCAGCAGCGTCAAGGATTCCTGCGCTTCAAACCACGCATTGTTATCGCAGTCCCTTCTGGCATCACCCAAGTCGAAAAACGGGCTGTGCGTGAATCTGCTCTCTCTGCAGGAGCCCGTGAAGTATTCCTAATCGAGGAGCCAATGGCAGCAGCTATCGGTGCCGGACTTCCAATTGCTGAGCCTAGCGGGAACTTCGTTGTTGACATTGGTGGTGGTACTACCGAAGTTGCCGTTCTCTCGATGGCTGGAATTGCTTACAGTAGTTCGCTACGCATGGCTGGCGACAAGATGGACGAGGCTATTGTTCAGTATCTGAAACAGAAGTATAATCTGCTGATTGGCGAACGAACCGCAGAAGAGCTCAAGCTCAACATTGGCTCTGCTGCCCCACGTCCCCAGCCACTACAGTTGAAAGTCAAGGGACGGGATCAAGTTGGTGGCAACCCAAAGATTCTGCTGGTCAATGATGAAGAAATCCGCTTCTGTCTCAAAGAAGTCTACGATAGCATCGTCCACGCAATTCGAGTTGCGCTGGAGCAGACACCACCAGAATTGGCGGCCGACATCATCGAAAAAGGCATTGTGCTAGCTGGTGGAGGTTCACTGCTTCATGGCATGGATGTCCTACTCCGCGAACGAACAGGATTGCCCGTCTTCTATGCTGAGGATCCTTTGGATGCAGTGGTCAAGGGAACCGGTGCAATGCTTGATCAGATGGAACTGCTGGCCTCCATCGCTCTCGACTGAATGAATCCTGACGTTGTCCGCTCTTTCTGCAAGGAGATTTTGTGAGCGCACCCGATACCTCCATTTATATCGTCGGTACCAACCGAACCTGGCAGATTCGTGCAAAGACACTCAAGCTGATCCTCACCTCGACCGTCCTATTGCTGATCGGACTGGCGGCAGCTCTGCTCTACCAAAGCATCTGGCATTTGCAGGTCGTTGGAGGCTGGGAGGAACGTTACGCCGCAGAGAATGAGCGCAACGAAAAAATGCGGGGCGTGATTGAAGATCTGCGGGAGCGTGTGGTGGATCGTGGAACTCTGGAGATGAGACAAGCAATTTACAGCAATGGTCCTGATCCCGAAGAACTGCTCCAGAAAAACCAGCGACAGCAGGAAACCATCGAAGCTCAGCAATTTCGCATCGAGCAATTACAATCAGAAACCAATGATCAGCAGGTCAAGCTGGTTGAGTTAGACGTTCAACTGACAGATGAACTCTCCCGCTATGCTTCACTGCAAGAAAGTCATCATCAGCTGGAAATCCAGCGTGCTATTTTGCAAGATAATCTGACTTCCCTCACCGAAGAGCTAGTGCAGCAACAGGCACAGGGTACTGAACTGCAGAAGCAGATCCTCAGTTTACAAAAGCAATTGGCAGCCATTCCCAAGATTGTTGAAAAAACAACAACCCTGGCCTCAACTCCAGCTACTCGACCACCAGCACTTGCTGGCCCAAGTCCGGTAGCTGTAGAGAAAATACAACTCAACAACCGCAATGGAAAGCTTAGTGTACGTTTTCAACTGAGCAACCGTGATCGCAAGCGTCAGACCGGGTTCCTACAGACCTTCCTAGTTTCTGCTGATGATGCGGTTACTCCAGTGAAAATCACAGACCATTTTGCTGATCCTTTTACCATCCGGAATTTCAAGAACGTTCAGGCAGAGTTTAAAAACTGGGACAAGAATTCCTTACTCCGAGTAGTAGCTTGGAATGCAAAAAAGCAGAGAATTTACGATAAAACCTTACCTCTAAACAAAGTCAACTGACACCTTCTTAACCAACGCCCCCAAAGTGGAGATGCTACCAGCAGACTTGAGAAATTCCCTTGAAACTCTGGAGCTACTCCAAAGTGGGCACGATTTCCAGGCCACACCATTGGCCGGCGGTGTTTCTTCAGACATCTGGCTCCTGGAAACGGAACAACGACGCTTCTGCGTCAAACGGGCCTTACCCAAACTGAAGGTAGCCCAAGATTGGTTTGCTCCGTTAGATCGCAATCGATACGAACACCACTGGTACCAACTAGCCCATCAGATCGTTCCTGGAAGTGTTCCTCAAGTTTTGGCAACGGACGATGCTGCTCTCCTGTTCGCAATGGAATATCTGGATCCTGAGCAGCATCCCCTTTGGAAAACTGAATTACTGGCAGGGCGTATCAAACCTACTTTTGCAGCCCGAGTAGGAGAAAGGCTTGGAAAAATTCATTCAGCCACAGCTCACCGTTCAGACCTTGCCGATGCTTTTGCAACGGGTTCCAATTTTGAACAACTCCGACTTGAACCCTACCTGCGTGCAACAGCCCTCCGTCATTCCGAATTCACCACGATTCTACAGAGCCTTGCAGACAAAACTACTCATCAAAAACTCACACTTGTTCATGGAGATGTTAGCCCCAAAAATATTCTGGAGGGACCCCAAGGGCCTGTTTTTCTGGATGCAGAATGTGCTTGGTACGGCGATCCAGCTTTCGACTTGGCGTTCTGTCTGAATCACCTGCTGCTGAAAACTATTGTCCAGCCTGATCGTCTGTCGGTTCTGCAGGAAAGCTTTATGATGTTGCAACAAGCCTATCTAGAGCAAGTGGACTGGGAATCACCAGCAGAGCTTGAGGCCCGAACTGCAGCATTATTACCTGGTCTACTGCTGGCTCGGGTCGATGGTAAATCACCTGTCGAGTATCTACAAACAGAGGCACATCGAGAGCTGGTGCGCAGTGTTGCTTTTCCTCTCCTTCGAAAAGCCCCCAGAAATTTAGCTGACATTTCTAATGCTTGGAGAAACGTATGGGCCTAGACACCACTATCGCCAAATTACACGGTCGACAAGTGTGGGATTCCCGTGGCCTACCGACAGTCGAAGTAGATTTGTGGCTGTCAGACGGTTCTTTAGGTCGAGGTGTTGCTCCAGCTGGTGCATCCAGAGGTTCAGCTGAAGCTGTTGACTTACGTGATGGAGGTTCAGCACTAGGTGGCTTTGGTGTGCGTAGCACACTCAGTCTACTGAACGGGGAAATTGCCAAAAATCTGCAGGGTAAGTCTTTCGCCAACCAGACTGAACTGGATCAACAATTAATTACGCTTGATGGAACCTCCAACAAATCTCGACTTGGTGGAAATAGTCTCATTGCTACCTCCTTAGCATTCGCCCAAGCCCGAGCGGTCCATCAGCAGCAGTCACTCTGGCAGTCACTCTGTACAACCACCCCAGCTTATCTACCTATACCTGAAATCCAGCTATTTGGTGGTGGAGCACATGCAGCTGGACGAATTGACATTCAGGATTTCATGCTGGTTGCGGTAGGTGCCCAAACTTTTGGTGAAGCACTGGAATGGACGGCCGAAGTATATCGTACAGCCGGTGAACTGTTGCGTGAAAGCGGACTCTTAGCTGGTGTAGCTGATGAAGGTGGTTGGTGGCCACAGTTCTCTAGCAATGAAGAAGCACTGGAGTGGAGCGTCAGGGCCATTGAGGTGGCAGGCTTCAAACCTTACCGAGACTTGGCAATTTCCCTGGATGTGGCTGCTTCTGAATTTGGACAATCAGGAAGCTATCGTCTCAGCCGAGATCAGCGTGTGCTGAATCGCACAGAGATGCTGGAACTCTTGAAGAACTGGCTGAAACACTACCCAATCATCTCCTTGGAAGATCCTCTCGCTGAAGATGATGACTGGAAAGCGGTACTTCCAGCTCTGGGAAGTTCTGTTCAGGTCATTGGTGATGACTTTCTAGTGACCAATGCCAGCCGAGTTCGGCAAGCAGCAACCCATCAATCCTGCAATGCCTTGCTGGTCAAGCCGAATCAAGCTGGGACCCTGACTGAAACCAAGGCTGCCTTGGACGCTGCACATGCTGCAGGATGGCAGACTATTGTTTCGGCTCGTTCTGGAGAGACCGAAGATGTAGCGATTGTACACTTGGCTGTAGGTTGGGGAGCCGCTCAATTGAAGGTTGGTTCCTTCTCACGCTCAGAACGGATGGCTAAGTGGAACGAGGCTTTGAGGATTGGGGAGGCTTTGGGATCTACTCAACTGCCACCAAAGCATTGGTTTCCTTGGTATCAGCAGAATTCTGAATCGAATGACAATGCGACACTTGGTGAAGCGAACGCACTATAAACTCATTGGGGAGAGGGCAGAAAATCTTCTTTCTTTTCAAGTTCAGTAATCAGCTTACTCAGTGAAACGACTAATTCTCGCATAATCGCTGCTTGATCCTGATCGCTGCTGGGCGTTCCAGAGTTGGTGATCTGTCTGCTCAACTGTTGAATTTCCTCGTTTCTTTTACTCATCTCAGACTGTAGTTTCCTAACTTTTGACAAATAATAGTTGTTCAGTTCCTTGTACTTGTCATTGTAGAGTTCGTAGGCATCCAGAGAGTTATCCAGATCCGCTCTCATACGCTCTAACTCTTCTTCCCGATTTTGAATCTCTTCCTCACGCTGCACCAGACGATTTTCCACCTCATGGATTTCATGCTGATGGGCATCCAGCTCTTGCTGCTGCTGCTGCA
>JACLAC010023781.1_pt1 | contig 23396 bp, 14 predicted proteins | sample 8027881 | NCBI WGS metagenome assembly JACLAC01 (sample SAMN15725517, study PRJNA655200) | protist metagenome | isolation source: fluorescence activated cell sorting (FACS) single amplified genomes of... | place: Spain: Blaines Bay Microbial Observatory, Mediterranean Sea | collected 2016-01-19 | reverse complement strand
GTTGTTGTGCGAGATCCTGTGTTTCCGTTCGATCCGTTTTCAGGTTGTATAGTTCCCATTTGCCTTGCCTTGCCTTGCCTGGCAGAAGTGAGTTTCCAATCTCCAGAGCGCAGCGCCCGGTTGTCCATGTATTGGAAAAACAGTTCGTCATGGAGGGTTTTTTTCCGTTCAGAAGCGACAAGAACGAGCGGCCCGATGGTTGCCTGACTTCCCTGTCCGGATAGGTTTCGGGATAAGCAATTCCTACCAGATCGAGGAACGTCGGGAGTACATCCATCACATGAAGGGGGGTATGATCAATCGCTCCCTTCTCCCTACCCATGAGTTTTGGGTAGTGAATGATGGCCGGTGTGCTGATTCCACCTTCGTGTTGATTTTGTTTAAACCAACGAAACGGTGTATTGTCGGCATAGGCCCAGGCAACGCCAACACTGAGTTTACTTTCAGGATCCCAGGCCGCTTTGTTTTGGGTCTTAGGATTTGTAAAGGGGCTGGCGCCATTGTCGGAAAGAAAGAGGAAGAGAGTATTTTCCCAGCGATCTGATTTCTTCAGGAACTCGACTAATCTTCCGACGTTCTGATCTACGTTATCTACGAGTCCGGCATAAGCGGCCATTCTTTGGGTCTCTATGATTCTTTCTTCTTCGCTCAGATCTTCCCAGGCCGGAATGAATGCTGGACGCGGAGGAAGCTGCCACGTTTTGTCGATGAGCCCCATCTCGAGCTGCCTGTCGTAACGCGCCTGCCGTATCTTGTCCCAGCCTAGTTGATAGGTTGCCAGGTACTTTTCGTAATCCTTCTTCTTACTTTGAAGCGGGCTGTGTGGTGCGTTGAAAGCGAGATAGAGTAGGAAAGACTGTTCTGAGCCTTCATCAATTAGTTCCTGGATGGATTCAATGGAAAAATCAGTGAAGGTATCGGTGGTATAAAAGTCTTTGGGAAAATCCTTAAAGGGCTTTCCGTTTTTGTAATACTCCTCACCGCCTCGAAAATAACCGGGAAAGCCGCCGAGGTTACCAAAGTGGCGATCAAACCCGTATTGAACAGGGTTCTTCTTTGTGTCGAGGTGCCACTTGCCAACAGCAATTGTCCGATAACCGGCAGACTGCAGGGCTTCTCCCATCGTGACAGAATTTTTTAAGGCCTTGCCGCCAGCGCGGCCTTCGTACTGACCGCTCATAATCGAGATGCGCGACGACACACATTTCGCACAGTTGTAAAACTGACTGAATCGCATTCCGGAATGCTGCTATCGCGTCAAGGTTGGGCGTTTCAATCTCGCCGCCGAAACTGCCCAGCGAAGAGTAACCCATATCGTCAACCAGGATCTCAACGGTATCAGGCCGGCCTTCGGGCGGAGTTCCCGGTTTATCCTGCTCTCCTCGAGCGACTGTGGCAACCATTGCCGACAAACAGAAGACCGAAAATGAAATAAAGATGTTCATGGAGAGACTTTTGGATAACAGCAAGTGTGATGGATCGCGCCCCCTGCAGAGCGGGTTACTTCAATGATTCTGTAGTTTGGCTTCTCTACTTTGCTTCGCGTTCCTTGATGCGTTTGGCTTTTTGTTTTTCGCGTGCTGATTTCTTTTCTTCTTTCGACATCTTCATGGCTGGTGTACCAGCAGCAGAATTCCAGCGTTTTTCCTGATTGCTTACCGGGTCCGCCATTTCGTCGAGCCATGCGTTGTATTTGCCAGTGAGTTCGGAAACCACTTTCGGGTGTTTTGCGGCAAGGTCTGTCGTTTCACTGAGATCATTTTCGAGATCGAAGAGTTCAATACGCTTTTTCTCTACGACCAGTTTCCAACTCCCGGAACGAATGGCCCACTTTCCTTTGGCACCCGCAGAACTCCAGTACAGTTCGTTATGAAGTTTGTCGGTTTCGCCTTTGAGAGCCGGCAGGATGCTCTTACCGTCCAGAGGCCTGTCCTTCGGCGTGGGAAGCCCGGCAGCGTCGAGAGCCGTAGCAAACAGATCAATTGACCACATGGGAACGTCGCACTTTTTTCCGCCTTCCAGTTGAGCGGGCCAAGACACAATGAACGGGACGTGGATTCCGCCTTCGTAGTCCATCTGCTTGAAGCCGCGTAGCGGAGCATTGTTGGCGTGCATTGCACTGGAACCGCCATTGTCCGTGAGAAAGATCAGCAATGTATTGTCGAAAATGTCGTGCTTCTTGAGTGTGTTCACAATTTCCTCAACTCCCATGTCGAGGTGCTTGATCATCGCCATCAGGATGTCGCGTGTTTCGTCCCCGGTCAGTTTTCTGATGTCTTCTTCGGGGGCCTCCGGTGGAGAATGCACTGCGTTGTAAGCGACATAGAGAAAGAAAGGCTCCTTCTTGTGGCGGTTGATAAAATCGACCGCTTCCTCAGTGATTCGAGTGGTGAGGTAGCCTTCTTCTTTGATGGGCTTGAGACCGCGATAAATGGGGTGGTCCATGTCTGAGTGGTCAAAGTAGGGGTGTGCTCCGCGTCCCATAAAGCCATAGAACTCATCGAACCCCCGATTCATGGCGTGGTACTCTTCAGTGAGTCCGAGATGCCACTTGCCCAATGCGCCGGAGACGTAACCGGCAGGCCTCAGTCGCTGAGGAATAAACACTTCATCAAGCGGAACGCCTGAGCCTCCCTCGCCTGCGGTATAGATTCCAAATCGCTGCTGATAACGGCCTGTCATGAGTCCCGCACGAGTCGGCGAACACACGTGCCCGCTGGTATAGCCCTGAGTACAGATGACAGACGAATGTGCGAGGGCATCAATATTCGGTGTACTGACTTCTGGCGGGGACTGTGGATTGTAGCTGACATCGGCATAGCCCTGGTCATCTGTAAGAATGATGACGATGTTCGGCTTCTCGTCCGCCAGGACGGTGAAGGGCATTCCGATCAAACCGAGGATCAGTGCTTTCAGTACGTGTCGAATTCTCATGGTGATTATTCTGGTTGTTTCCATGCCTGAACTGTTGCGGTAATGCAAAGAGGGCACGTTCAATTGACGGACTGCGTCGTTGCCTGTCTATCGCGTTTTCGTGTCTTCCTGCTTTTCTGTTTTCCGTGCGTGACACTGCGGATGTATGCGGTTGTTTCGCGTGAAGACAGATCCCCGGAGTCATCACCATCGGCGCGTTTGAAGACGTTGTCGATGTGATTGCCACTCGCACAAATGTGAGCAAACTCTTTCATGCTGAGTTTCTCATCGCCATCAGCGTCAGCTTCCTGAAACCACGCCTCGGGGGCTTTCCTTGAAAGGGTCCACCACGACACATTTTCAAGGGCTTTGCGGAATTCGACTGAGCTCAAACCGCCGTCACTGTCGCTGTCGGCCTTTCGGAAATGATCTGGCCCGTGTTTCGGTGAGTGGTAGATCGATCGACTGAATTCGTCGTATCCAACACGGCTGTCTTTGTCGGCATCGACCTGTTTGAAGAGTTCTGTCGGAGTCATCGACAGTCGCGTTTCTCCCAACGGTTCTGGTTCGGGGATGGGCGGAGTAAAAGTGATCGTCTTGATTCGCCCGTCCTTATCACAGGACGCTTTTACTCCGTATCCAACGGTCGCTTTCCTGGCGGCTTCGTTGGCAATACCCACGAAGTAGAATTTGGACTTTGAATCCGTATGGAGTTCACGGAGCAGTTCGCCAGCCTGCAGCACTTTGAATTCTTTTCCTGCAGCATTGACCTCCTTCAGAATCCCTGCCACGACAGAGCTGTTTTCGCCCTTGCTGTTGCTTTGAGCGTACGCAGACGGAGCCAGACAGCACGAACTGAGGACGACGCATGCGATGACTTGATTAATGCGATCGCTCATGAAAACAACTCCAGGACAGGCTCTTCCCCATCGCCAACAGTCATCGGACGACCGGAAGGCGATGTGGCTGGTTTTTCGATTTCCATACCAGCTGCGAATGCAATGCTGGCGTGAAAGGCTCCGATCGAGACGGCCTTTTCGTCAACGTAGTATCCAGCGTCGTCACTTTTGCCGTAGACAAACCCCGCCTTTGCGCCTCCACCTGAGAGAACGGTTGAAAAGCAGACCGGGTGATGACTGCGTCCATCACCATCGAAGTTCGGTTTTCGACCAAATTCCGTCGCGACGACGACCAGTGTCGAGTCCAGCATTCCGCGCTGTTCAAGGTCGGTGATAAGTGTTGCGAATGCCTGGTCGAAGACCGGCGCTACGTCGCCCATTTCGTCGGCCAGGGCTTTGTGATGATCCCAGCCGTCGTGCTTCACCTCGACGAAACGGACACCGGAATCAACCAGCCGGCGTGCGAGCAGGCACCCTTGGCCGAATGAGTTATCACCATAGGCTGCCCGCTGTTCTTCAGACTCGCCCGACAGGTCGAAAGCTTTCAGCTCCCTGCTCTTCATCAACGCGAGGGCATCGTCATAGAAGCCGTTGTAGGCATTAACGCCCTTGTCATTGAATTTCCTCCGGAAGTCGGCGTCGATTCCGTTCAGCAATCTCAGTCGTTTGTTTGCATTCGATTTGTCGCCGATCGATCTGACGTCATTGATCCCCTGACTGGGATCTCCAATTGCGAGGGGTGCATAGCTGGAAGGGAAGAAGCCGTTGCCCTGGTCGGAACGGCGATTGACGCATGCACTTGATGGCAAGGTCTTGCTGCTGCGTCCGAGATAGTGAGAGCCCCAGGCGCCGAGGTTGGGGTGTAGAATCGTGCCGCGAGGTTCATAGGCGGTCCGCATGTAGTATTGAGCCGGCTTGTGGACACCGATCTTTGCTTCCATCGAGCGGATCACGCAGACGCGATCTGCGACCGTCGCGAATTTCGAGAAGAATTCCGTAACCTGGAAGTCGGCTGATGTCTTAATCGTATCTGCCGGGCCTTTGGACTTGCCCTGTTTCGGGTCCAGCGAGTCGATGTGACTTAAGCCGCCGGCGAGCATGAGCCAGATCACGCTCTTCGCTTTACCGAACGCGGCAGGTTTCTGATCTGCCGATGCTGCAGCAACGAGCCGTGACGCCGGAAGGATACTCAGACCTAACGAAGTTGTGGCACAGCGTTCTGCGAACTGTCGCCGCGTCGGTGTGTCTAATGAGTTCAGAAGTTGCCTCATATCCGATCGGACCCTTAACTGACTGTAAAAACGAGTAGGCCGGATCGAGGAGCGAAGCGACGACGTTCCGGCAAACACAAGTCTCTGATTTTCAGGATTGCCGGAGCGGCGCTTCGCTTGATCCGGCCTACTTGAGCGATTCTTTAAGGGGTTCTAAGTGATCAATTGGTAAATGACGGACGGGCGATGGCTATTGGATGAACATGAACTCGCGGGAGTTCAATAGAGCCCAGGCGATGTCGCCCAGGTCGAGTCCTTGATTGAGTGCGGCGATACATTGCTTCGTATCCCGCTCTTGCGGAGGCCGTGACAGGCATGTGCGGTAGAGGAAAGCGATCTGCTCAGCTTGAGTGTTCTTTTTACGGGCTGCCTTGATGACCAATGAATTAGTCATGAGACTCTTGGTGACTTCGCCATTCATCATTGCCAATGATTCAGAAATGCCGCCTTCAGTCGATCCATCATCAGCAACTTCACGAGCTGACTGGCCGGCGACTCGCAGGAAGTGCGTCGGTGGCATTGGTTGTGGCAGTTCTGAAGCCCGCAGCCAGTCATCGTTGCCCTGCCGTTCGCCGCGCCGTTCTTCGCGTTTCTGACGTTTGCTCCGTTGTTTGCCAGCGTTGAGGAACAGTCCGCGTCCGCCGTCACCGTTTGAGGCTTTCCCGTTCGGCATCAGTGTCATCGCAAATTCAAAGATCTTTTCGCGATCGTTTTCAATTCCCTTCCTGTCGTGCGTGAATTCGAACGGAAAGACCAGACGTTCCATCAATGGAGCATGATCCGTCTTCAGTTGGTCGATCTCCGGACCTCGAAGCAGAAGAACAATGGAGTCCCATGTCTGTTCAGCCGTCATGCGACATAACAGCGGGCCGGGGAATCGGAAGTCTTCCCCCTCAGGCGGCGTCACGCTGACTTGCTGCTGATAGGTGCTCGTATTCAGGACGATGCGTTGGAATTCTCGAAGGTCGAAATCAACGTCCTTCATCAACTGCGCGATGAACCGCAGCAGTTCCGGATTTGTGGCGTCTTCCAGCACATCGAGATCTGTGACCGGCTCTTTGACCGCAACTCCGAACAGCTTCTTCCATAACCGATTGGCAATAGCAGCGGCGAAACGCGGGTTCTCGGCTGAAGTCATCCAGTCCGAGAAGTGCTTTCGGAGTCGTTGCGGACGTTTGCCAGTCAGAGGCGTTCCCTTTTCATCATCCCAGGTGATAAATCGCGGGCTGACCCGGTCACCGGGCTTGGCATCGTCATACGCGTAGTCCTCAGGGAACACTGTCGAGTGAGTGCTGTCGAAGACGACTCGTTCCATGTTCGGCTGAAGCAAGGTGACGAGATTCGCTTTCGAGAAACGTTCATCGCGCAGCGTTATCGCCGGCTTGCGAGTGTCGACACGCTCAAAAGCCGTTGAGCCAAAGAACGATGCCATTTCGTAGAAGTCGCGTTGAGTCCACTCGGCGAAGGGATGGTCGTGGCACTGAGCACAGGCAACATTGGCCCCCAAAAAAGTAGTCAGCGTGTTGGAAAGACTGTCCAGTGGCATACTGGCATCTCGCAAAAGGTATGCTGTGGCCCCATTCGCTCCAAGCCGACCTTCTGCGCTCAGCATGTCGTGGACCAGCTCGTCCCACGGACGATTCTCCCGAAGTTGTGACTTCAGCCATGTGTGAAAGGTCCAGGTTTTACCAATACGGTAGTAGTCGTCCTTTACACGGAGCATGTCTCCCAGCCAGTTGAACATGTGAGACTCGTGACCGGGAGACTCCAGCAGCTCATCGATCAACCTGGTTCGACGGTCTTCGCGGTTGTCGGCGTGAAAACTATCAAGTTCCTTATCATTCGGAATTCGACCGATCACATCCAGATAGACGCGGCGGACGAATTGAACATCGCTGACCGGCGGATTCGGTTGTCGTTCGTGGTTCTTAAGATCAAGCCGAATGATCGCGTCAATTCGCGAGGAAGTGTCGACCGGATCGTCAGCACGTGCATTTGTTGTTACGACTACGAGGCCCAGCATCAGGCTGCAATAACTGATTGGTCGTGGAGTCATTGACATGATTACAACTTGAAGATGGTGTTCTAATGTTGGAAGGTTGTTACAAGACTGAGTCGGGACAGAATCCCAACCTACTGCTGTTCTGAAACTACGACCCGGATCTGATCGACAGCCGAACTCGCTGAAAGGTCCAGTGACAAGGTGCGACGGTCGCGACTGAGCGTCACGAAGTCGCGTCCAGAATCCGGCAGGTCCTCCGGATGGGATGGCTCGATGCCCCGCCCTGACTTCCCATAGTCTCCCATCGGGTCTCCGAGGATTTTGTCCGTTCCGGTCAGCAACTTAGTCCCGCCAATCAGTCCGAGAATCGGTCGATCAAACGTTATCTGGCCGATGATTCGCGCCGCGTCGGCTTCTTCTCGGGTGAACTCACCAATCGGATTGAGTTGCAGCAGATAACTGCGAATCGCCTGCCCGGCGGCGATCGGACGCTTATGCTTGCGGCGAACACGAACGTACTGCCCAGGCTTCGTCACGTCGACTTCGATATCTGATTTCAGAACGACGTGCGAACTCTCTGGAAACACCAGAATGTGTTCACTGTCCTCGTACCTTCCCGGAACAAACCGGGGACCAGGCGACACAAATTTCATCAGGCCTGTCGCCTGAAGGACACCGGAAGTCACTGGCCACGCGTCTTCGTAACGTTTTGTCGAAAAGTCAACTGAATCAATTGAGTCGGCTTCAGGTCTGGATCGAACCGCATTTCCTTCGCGGACAAGTTGAGGTGTGAACTCGCCTTCAGAAAGACTGACCTCGACTTCACCTTCAAAAACACAGACATCCGTTTCACCGTCTGTTCCCACAGAGACTCCAAACGACGTACCAAGATCGACGACGTCCATCGCGGGCGTTATGACTTCAAAACCAATGGCAGACTCCGGAATAGACGCCGTGAGGATTCCGCTTCTCAGCCTCGTTCGGTCAGCCGACAAAACCTCGTATTCGGCCGGCCCCTGAAGCGTGACCGTGGCACCATTGTGAAAATCCAACCGTGCCAGGCCAACCTCCAGATGTAATTTACCTTTTCCGATCGCGTCGCCCGGCAATCGCTCTGCGCTTTCCCATCTCGCATGGGATGTGTACGCCAGTGTGGCAAGCACGGGAGCGGTATCATCGTGTTGGGGACCAGGGCCAGGCCAATTGAGTGCAAGGAAAAGGGATGCAGCTGTCGCCAATACCGCCAATGCCACAGCTGTTGCCCGCCGTGACGGGAAGTGTGACTCTGCGTTCGCTCCAGAGTCGCCCGCGGGAGAATCGAAGCGTCCAGATTCTGAGGGACTGTTCGTTGCGAGGTCAGACGCAGTTCGCGATCCAACTGCACGACCATGCTCATTGATCAACCCCGTCACCAGACGCATGTCGTTGAATTGCCGCACGCGATCAGGTGAGTTTGCAAGCTCGCGATTCAGCAAATCCAGATCGCAGTCATCGATCGCGTCTTCCAGATACAAAGTGGTCAGACGCAGGAATTCTTCATCCTTCATCAGATGGAATCTCCGGTGTCGAGTGCAGCCAGCTTCCTTTGAATGCACTCGGAAAGCGTGACGTAGATCCGTTGCAGAGCCTTGTACACAGCCTCTGGCTTGCGACCGAGCTTCTCAGCCATCTGATTGCCGCGCAAACCCTCAAAGTAACGCATCCTGATCGTTTCACGTGACTTTTCGCTCAATGCGTCAAGGCAGGTGTGAAGTGCGTCTGCTCGCAGAGACGTATCACTGGTGTCGCGACGTTCAAGCTCCGCGTCCACAAGGTCAAGGATGGAGTCGTCAAGCAAAGTGACCTGGTACTTTCGTTGACGAATCAACTCGTAACATCGGTTTCTAAGCACTTTCCACGACCAATCACGCAGATGTTGAGGACCCTCAAAACTGCCATCATTCTCGAACACTCTTGCCAACATCTCCTGATAGGCATCTTCTGACAGGTGCGACTGGCGCAGGATCGACCATGCCAGAGCGATCTGCTTCGTCCGTTCGGGCATCAAAACTCTGAGGATTTCACTGCGGTCCATAAACTACATTATGCGCGAGATGAAAAGTGTGGACATGCTTTCTGAAAGATCTTTATGCTGCTCCAGAGATCATCGCGAAAAATGTGTTAAACGCGGCACGCAATGAAACCTGCCAGCTCACAAACTGCCGGTCGATCTCAGTCGATTCAAGACCTGAGTCACGCGGGCTCAACTCACTCCCGGAAATCGCGCAAGTTCCGCCCGGGTTTTGACTTCTCCGGAGTCAAGCAAAGACAGGTAATATCGAGCACGATCCGTGCCATCCGGACGATGGCTTCTTTTGTTCGCACATGAGCTTTGGAACGGCGAAAATGAAATTCCACGGGTAAAACTCGACTTTGGGCGATCGCCGAAAGCTGTTAAGCCGAAAGGCTCCCAGCTCAGCGAGCCCGTGGTCACATAGTGGATGATTGGGGGAGCCCCTGGACACCAGCCGAACCAAAATCTCAGTCACAGTTGTCTTTGTGGTCAATCGTTTATTGTCTACCTGAGCACGATGCGCGACTTTCACTTGGTATTTTGCAGTGCATGCGTCGGTAGTGGTAGAAAATCGTGCTCGCGAATCATCCAGCTTTCCAGCTCCTCGCGAAGAGTTCGTTCCATGTCGGCGACCGACTTTCTTCCCGCCAGATTGTTGAGTTCCAGCGGATCATTGCGCAGATCGTATAGCTCAACGACCGGCCGCGGGTTCTGAAAGTAGAGCCGCTGGTGCAACGGCGACAACTGATTCGCTGCATGTGCCGACTGAATCGCCTTCCACGCATCTTTGCCGGGCATATCGACCGGTGTGTAGGCACGGTTCGGCAGTGCGTTATAGATGTAACGGTAACCCGTCGAAGTAATGGAACGCGACAGATCCAAACCATCGGTTCGAGTGATCGGTCCCCAGTGCCAGCCACGTTCGGCGAATACGTATCGCCGGTCTTCAGCCGACTCGCCCAGAAGTTGCTGAAGAAAACTGACGCCCGTCATTTCCTTCGACTGTTTGATGTCGCATGCGGCCAGAATCGTCGGGCCAAGGTCTGTGCCACAGACAAGCGCGGCAGAATTCGACCCCGGTTTGACTCGGCCCGGCCAGCGAATCATCAGCGGAACATGAGTGCCGCGGTCAAACAGAGTGCCTTTGCCTCGAAGTAACGCTTCGCCGTTGTCACCCATAAAGATAACGAGCGTGTTGTCTTCGATGCCGCGGGTCTTCAGCAGCTGCATGATCAGTCCGAATCCCTGGTCCACTTCGCGGACAGACGCAAAATACCTGGCGTAGTCGATGCGGACTTCAGGCAGGTCGGGCCAGTCAGCCGGAAGTTTCAATTCGCTCGGATCGATGCCGTCATACTTCAGTGCGAACTTTCGATGCGGCTGACTAAAACCAAAATAAAGGAAGGACGGTTTTGTATCAGGCACTTTGTCCAGTGCAGCGGATACGCGATCGGCGACGCCCAATAAATTGTCACCCTTGGTTCCCGAAGATCGCACAAAATGATCAAACCGCTGGTCGAGACTCTGCATGCCGGCTTCCCGCAGCGCCTTGTCAATGTGTTGGGCTTCGCGGACACGCCCGTCCAGATGCTGATGACGTCCGTCCAGTCCCACCCAGTAACCGTTTGCGCGAAGCACGTCTGTAAAAAATCGGACATCGCCGCGTGGTGGCTGCGCGAATCGAGTGACGCCCAGACCAACGGGAGATCGACACGCAAAAATCGAAATTCGTGACGGAGCACACTGCGGGGCAGACGTGTATGCCCGATCAAACCGCATTCCCTGCTGGGCGAACTTCCGAAGGTTCGGCGTAATCCTGAACCGCTTTGTGTTTTCGTCGTCGTAACAACTGACATGCGGGACACTGTGATCGTCGGAGAGAATCAGCAGTACGTTTGGCCGAGACTGGTCGGTCGACAGTGCCGAACTGAAACCAGCCAAAAGAAATGCGGTCTTCAACCCGCACAGAGCTGATTGGAAATGCATGGGTATATTCGACGCAGGAAAAGGTCCAAGGAGCAGGCCGCAACTATGTCATCAGTTGTTCGACGATAGTCATATGTCACTGAAAGTCGCCGCCATTTTTCGCTGATAAATAACTAAATCCCAATAACTAATGAAAGATGACCAGTCCTCATCACTTAATTGTTCCGGAACGGCTTGCTCAGGACAACCAGACGTATGAGGTCGAGCAGGCCGCCTTTTCTGTCGTCGAGTTCAGCGAGAATCTCGTCGACACCGGGGCGGTCGCCGACTTCCAGTTCACGACCCAGGGCATAGGTCATCAGCTTTTCGGTCAGGCAACGGTTGAACTGTTGCTGGCGATCCACCAGGAGCTTTCGGAACTCTGAAATGGTTCGAAACGAATCTCCGCCTGGGAATTCGCCGGTGGAATCGATTGGGTTTTTCCCTTCGTATTCGTCTCGCCAGCCTCCAATCGCGTCGAAGTTTTCCAACGCGAAGCCGGGCGGGTCGATCCTCCGATGGCACTCGGCGCAAGTTGCAGTCTCCCGATGCTTTTCCAGCTGCTCACGAATGGTGACGGCACCCCGAATGTCCGGCTCGATTGCAGGAACGTCGGGCGGAGGGGCCGGTGGTGTGTAGCCGAGTAGTTTTTCCAGTACGTAGATGCCACGCACAACGGGCGATGTATCCACGCCGTTGGCCGAAGCCGTGAGGAAAGCACCGTGGCCCAGCACTCCGCCTCGTTGGCTACCGTGGAACGTCACACGCTGCAGCTTGTTGCCCCGGACGCCTTCGATACCGTAATGCAAAGCAAGTTCGCGATTAAGAAACGAATAGTCGGCGTCCAGGAACTCACGCGGCGACAAATTGTTATCAAGCACGTGTCGGAAGAACGTCTCCGTCTCTGCGCGCATCGCAGTTTCCAGGTTGTCACGATAGTACACCAGAAAGTCTTCTGACGGAGGCATGGTTCCGATGTTTTCCAGGTCCAGCCACCGACGTACGAAGTGTCTGACAAACCGATCCGACCTTGAATCAGCGAGCATACGTGTCACCTGCGACGACAATCCGGACTTCAATGTCCCGGCCGCTGCCAGTTTAAGAAGCGTTTCATCGGGAGGCGATGACCAGAGGAAATATGACAACCTCGACGCCAGCGCGACTTCGGCCAACTCACCTTCACCGAGATTCAGATACAGAAAGCCTGGCGAACAAAGAATTGCCTCGCAGCCAAGCTGGAGGGCATGTAGCGGCTCGACACCTTCGTTAAGTTTGCCAGCCACGAGTCGGTGGATCGGCTCCAGTTCTCGGTCAACGGGTGGACGTCGAAATGCTTTCTCGGTGAATGCTTCAAGCCGCTGGGCAATCTTCGTGGCGCTCAGATCGTCAGGCGTCAGGTTGCCATACAAAGCACGATGACCGGCAGTCGGCCAGGTACCAATGTGCGGCCCTTCAACCTGGATTTCCCAGATCCGCAGACGCGGTCCTTTGTAAGCTTTGAGAACTCCATGTCCCTTTTCAGTACTGCCTTTCATTCCGACATATGGCTTGAATTCGGGTTTGTCAGCGGCTTGAGTCGTTAGAACTCGAACCAGTCGTTTGGCCGCCAGTGGCCCATTGCGAAAGCGGACTTCCGGCTCGTAACCAGATTCCATGTAGACGTTCCATTCAAACCATTGTGGCTGCTCGTTCGTCAGTTCGATGCGTGCCAGTGACGTCATCTTCGAGACGTTGCCTGTGCTCTCGACACTACCGCGTCGATCCACTGCGGCGACTTCCATGACCAGCGGATCACCGTTGCGAAAATCGCCCAGAGCTTTGCCATAGTCATGGACGCGGCCGACGGCTGCCGCTTGAACGCGAATAGTGTAGATTCCGCTTTGAGCGACACCTCCTTGCTTAAACAGTGGCAGGAAGCCAATGTGCCCACCTCGATAATGGCGACCGTACAGATCGGTATAGGACGTCTCAGGACTAAATCTAAAGCGGTCGACCTGGAAAAGCTTCGGCAGGTCACTTGATTCCCTGCCCTTGAAGTAGAACGGACTCTGCTGTCGGTATTTCTTTGATGCAGGGCGGTCTCCAAACTGAGTGGCTCGACGAATGGCCTCTTCTGCAGCGACAAAGTAGTGCTCCATCAACATGCCGGAGGTCACCAGACCAGCTCCATTGTTGTCGAATCCTTCGACTTTGACGTCCGCTGGAAAATCTTCGGCTGGATTCCACACTTCAACATTGAGTCCCAGCAGGTCGCCGATCGTCTGCCGATACTCCCATGAATTAAGCCGTCGCAGCACACTGTGTCCGCCGGAAGTATGCAGTTCGGCCCGGGCGGTCGTAATCTGTCGAGTCAGATGGGCAATCGCCGCGGCACGCTCTTCAGCCGATGGCTGAGGTTCGTCTTCCGGTGGCATGCTTTTAAGATTCAGCTGATCGACAATTTCCTGGAAACGTTCGAGGTCGCGGATCTTCCTGATCTGCGTCGGAAGCGTGTCGAATCGACGATCGGCTTTTTGTTTCTGACTTCCATGGCAACGGATGCAGTGCTTCTTAAGGAATGTCTGCTTGGTGTCGTCAGCAAGACCTGGCGATGCGACAATGAAGGCAAGAGCGAGGAGCAGGAAGGAATTAGTCATTAGTTATTTGAGAATAGTCATTTGTCATTGGGGGCATGGGATGTTTCTAACCGGCAGTGATCACTTCTGTTTCGCTGTTTTTGCGGAGGCCTTCAGAATTCGGCAGAGTTGTTCGTTTTCGTTGATGAGATCGCGCAGCATTTTGGCTTTCATCAATTTGGCACGGCAGATCATTTTCAACCAGACGCAGCTTTCGTTCAGCTCCTTCAATGCGATCCGTAGCTTGTGAAAAAAATCAGCATTGCTTTCGGCTCCGCGAGCTTCGGCGTAATTCGGGGCGGGCGAGGTTCCTGATCTCAACAACTGCGATGTAATGTGTTTTGCAGCCGCAGTCTGCGGCAGCGCATCAGCAACCTTGATCACCCTCACGGCAAAATCGATCAGCCGATTCTCAATCTGATTGGCTTTCGCCGCATCGCCCATGCACGCACCTCAATAGCAAATAACTAACAACAATTTCTTTCCACCACAACTACCCAATTTCCATGGGGGAAAACGTTCCCGTACTTCTACCAAAGCGATCCGCCTTTGCGCCAAACCACTGCAGAACGGACAGCCACAGATTCGAAAGCGGCACTCGCTTGTGTTGCTCCGCGGGACAGACAACATGGCCCTGGTGTTTAACACCACCACCAGCCAGCAGCACGGGCAGATTTCGGTTGCTGTGGATTGACCCGTCGCTCATGCCGCTGCCGAACACAACCAGCGTCTTGTCGAAAATCTGTGCTTCCTTCAGCTGGGAAATGAAGTTGCTGAGCTTCGTGGTCAGAAAGGCTTCAACGACTCGAAGCTGACCGATTCGGTCTTCTGACTTACTGTGGTGAGAAAGACCGTGGTAGCTGCCTAACTCCAGTTCGGCCGTGCGGAACCCCAGTCCGGTTTCCAACGTCGCGACGCGGGTAGAATCTGTCTGCAAAGCCAGAGCCAATAAGTCATAAAGCAGAGCGACTTGGTCAATATGCTGCCGCTCCTCGTCCAGCACTTCATCAATCGGCGACTTTGGCTTAGGAAGATCGAGCCACTCTTTCGACATCTGCAATCGCCGCTCAACATCCCGGACCGATGTCAGGTACTGGTCCAGCTTACCGCGGTCCGCCGCGTTGAGGGTGCGATTCAAGGCGTTCGCGGAATCACGCAAAGCGTCGAGCACACTGGATCGATGCTTCAATCGCGTTCGTTCCTCTTCGCGTGCACTTTGAGGCGGATTGACGAATAGACTTCGAAACAGCGTGGCAGGGTTGTTGACCGGCGGCACATGAACTCCGGCTCGAGTCCAGCACATATCGGTACCTCCTTCGATCCCCGTATTGATCGATGGGAAACGTGTGGAACTGCCGACATGCTCGGCAGCGGCCTGGTCCAGTGAGATATTCTTCTCCGGAAAACCAGCGGCTTCCTCCTTCCTGATGCTCGTCAGAAAGCCTTGAACTGCCTTGTGCCCGCCATTGAGTTCGTGATCCAGATGCGAAAACACCGTCAGATCGTCGCGATGCGACTCAAGTGGCCTGAGGGTCGACGTCGGGACATAGTCCTTGCCGGCTGCCTGTGGAAAGAAATTGCCAGGATAAAAGCCAAGATGATTGCCGACGCAGACTAATCGCCGCGGCGTGTTCTCGGCGATTGGAGTGCCGGATGCGAAGCTCTCGAAGGCCGGGAGCGACAGGGCAATGCCGGTGTCGTGCAGGAATCGGCGGCGGTTCAGGTGTAACCGTTTATGCATAATCAATAACTCACTGAGATTTTAAGTTGTTATCGGCAGCAACCCGCACCCGGACCTGGTCCACGAATGATGCGGGATTCTAACTCGGATCTGTGGGAACAGGGTGTAAACCATCAAGCGACACACACTGCCGCCGTCGCACAAGAATTTTGGTCAATGAATAGTCGTAAGAGTGTAACTGACGGCATCAGCGTCAGACCGAAGGGAATTGGTGAACATTTCGTTGTGCCCAGAAAAATCACTGAAAACCTGGAAATCAAGAGATGTCAGGAACCCTTGAACCGCTCAGAGCGCTACGTTCGGTATCTTTAAATGACGATCCGAACCACCAGAAATTTCAGCCTGCTTCAGACCCATTGCATTCCGACGATCGATAGACTCCTCTACTAGAAGCGGTCCTGGAACTTGTTCAAGAGAATAACAATGGCTGCCGGTTGAACGAATGCCTTGAATAGATAAGCGTGGAGTTCCCATCGAACGACGGTCCGCCGGAAGTTGTGGAGCCAGCTGATGGTTCGTTCCACGATTCAGCGTCTTCAATAGAAGAAGGAGTTTCCGCTTGTCGGGCATCGGTCCATATTTTCGATTCTTTCTGGTGGGGCAAATCAAATCGACACCGACTTCAGCCATCCGGGCTCGCAAAGGATTGCTGCCAGCGGCCTTGTCGTAGATCAGTCGTTCCGGTGGAAGTTTGGGAAGCATCCTGCATTCAACCAGTCGTTCGAGCAGTTTCACCTCATTCACATTTGCCGATTCGATATCAATCGAGAGCGGAAGGCCACGTCGATCTACAAGAAGCATGATCTTGGTGCCCTTGCCACGACGAGTCGGCCGGATCTGATTACCCCTTTTTTGCTGACGAAAACGTTCCGTCAGCAAATGTTTCCGAACAGTCCACTTTTCCGTTCTCATTCAGCTGCAGCAAAAGTCGCCGAAGAACCTGTTCAATGATTTCTTTTTCTGTCCACCTCTTGAACCATAGATGGCAGGTGGATTTAGAAGGGAAGTATTTTGGTAAATCTTTCCATCGAGCTCCCGTTCTGAGCACCCACAAAATGCCTTCCAGGCAATCACGTGGCTTGACTCGAGGCCGCCCGCCTTCATTTCCGGGCGGTTCCCACGGGAACAAATCCTCAATCAATTCCCACTGTTCATCACTCAGTTCAAACTTTGAATCCGTCTTAGATCCCGTTGAGACCACCGAGTCCTGGTGATCATGGGATCGCGTTGCCATGTCGGCCTCCTTTCTGAGACCAACAAAAGCAACTCACATTCCAATCTACTTAATCAACCACCGTTTTCGGACCGCTGCTAGTTGAACCGCGGCCCGGAGCTGATCGTCGCCTCGATGAATGCTTCCCTGCAGAACAAAATCCAGCCCCCATTCCTGCGCATGTTCCTCAGGGGTCTGGCCAAGTTGGGCAAGCGTAAACGTACTTTGCGTGGCCAGTACGCGCAACGATGAAAACCGCGTCAACGCGGCAGTTAAATCCTCTACGAATCCATTGGCAAATAATCCGTATCCGGGTCCGGCAACAGATTCCGAAATGGCACCAAGGCACTGGATGTGCGTTTAGCTGACATTGGCACATCATAACATGGTCCCGGTATTTCTCGCACAGTCGTGATTTGAGCAGGTCATTGTGTCTGATTCACAGACGCCAGTCAGAAACTCGATTGGCCGCCCGGACGGACTTTTCACACGTAGACTGCAACCGAATAACTGTTCCAGTAGAATGGGGAAAGCCGTAAATCGAATTACTGATCCGCAGTACCGAACATGAAACGAGTCCGGTCGGTTCTCCGGTTGGAAACGAATTGGTGTGTGGTGTAATGCTGAAACGTCATCGGCCAACGTCGAGATCATCAGTGTTGAAATAACGGATACCCTCTGAACAGGACAAACCATGAAATCTGTTATGCCCCCCATTTCGCTTTTCGCGATCTCATTGGCGTGTGTTGTTTCGACAGCTGACGAGAACTGGAACCAATTTCGTGGCCCCCGCGGTGATGGTATTTCTGCGGCGAAGAATTTGCCGGTCAAATTCGACGAAGCTAAGAACATGCGCTGGAAAGTGGCGATTCCCGAGTCCGGCTGGTCTTCGCCGGTGATTCAGGAAAGCGAAGTCTGGCTGACCACCGGTAGTGATAAGAAGAAAGAGCTGCGCGCTATCTGCGTTGATCTGAACAGCGGAAAGATTACGAAGAACATCAAGGTGTTCGACATGATCGAACGCAGGATTGAGCCAGCCTATGTACACGATTCACCGCACCTGAACAGTCCGGCCACACCAACGCCGGTCGTGGAAGCAGACTGCGTGTACGTCAGCTTTGGGTCGCAGGGAATTGCCTGTCTGAACCGGACGACCGCAGACAAGGTCTGGGAACGTCGCGATCTGCGGATTTACCAACCGGTTCGGCAGGGATCATCGCCCATCACAGACGACACGAATCTTTACGTTGCGTTTGACGGGACAGACCAGCAGTTCATGGTGGCCCTTGATAAGGCAACCGGCGAAACACGATGGCTGACCGAAAGAAAAGTAGGAACCGACTGGGAAGCGACGTTACGAGCGAAGGGACTGTCGATAAAAAAGGGCGGCAAGCCTAACGACAACAAGAAGTCCTTTGCGACCGCCACACTGATCGAAGTAAACGGTCAGCGGCAACTGATCGCCCCCGCAGCCGAAGCCACAATCGCATACGACCCGGATACGGGAAAAGAACTATGGCGAGTTATGTGCCCTGGCGGCTTCAATGTCGCCGCCAGACCGATTTATGCGAACGGGTTGGTGTACGTCTTTACCAGCGGGTTGACAAAGCGTCTGATGGCCATCAGACCGGACGGCAGTGGTGATGTGACAGATACTCACGTCGCCTGGTCCACAACCAGAAGTACACCGGCTATCCCATCGCCAGTCATTAAGGACGGCCTGTTGTTTATGGTGACCGACAGCGGTGGCATTGCCAGCTGCCTGGATGCCAGGACCGGCGACGAGATCTGGAAGATGCGTCTCAGCGGCAACCACTGGGCATCGCCGATCCTGAACGACGGGAAGCTGTACTTCAGCAGCAAGGAAGGTCAGGTGACCGTGCTGCCTGCCGCAAAAGAACAACCGGAACTGATCACGCGGAACAGGTTGAACGCGAGTTTCATTGCCTCGCCCGCAGTCACCGACTCTTCCATGATCCTCCGCTCGACCACGCACCTGTATTGTGTTTCCAACGGTTACCAGCGCAGCGAGGAAGAAATTGCCCGAGAATTGAAGCCGCAGTCTGCGACCGTCGCCGTCAATACACAACAGGCCACAAAAACATCCGGGGCCACCGACTGGGACGCGGTGTATGAAAAGTTACTCAAGTCAAACCCTGCTGCACGCAGAAAGATCGAAAACGGCGGGGCAACAAAGGAACAAGTCATCGAGTTTCTAAGGCAGAGAGCCGCGAAGGGCGGCAAGGGTAAGCCCCCGGGGAAATCGGCAACCGGCAGTAAGCCCGGCGCCAGAAAAGGCAGCGTGAAGTTTTACGCGATCGTAATTGGCAGGTTGAGGTCCAGGGACATTGAACTCGGTGAGCTGGAACTGGATGTCGATTACGTTCTCAGCGATGCCAATTGGGCAACCAAAACGCTCGTCGGCAAACGGGTGAAGCTTGTCGGTGTTTCCGGAGCGTTCCTGGACAACCTTCTGGCGGTCAAACGCGGCAACACGATCAAAGTTCGAACGGGCGACTATAACCATGAAACGAACACCCTTGGTTTCGGTTACAAATTTCAAGTCCTTGAGCGTACGTCGCCGTTCAGGCCGGAAGATTTTGGCGTTCCTCCTGAAGAGTTTCGCGGATTCCGCGGCGAGCTCACGGGCAAAATCGTTGAGGCCCTTGGCTATGAAGTGCTGCTGGAAGTCCGGGAGAGCAAACCGGCCGATGACAGCAAAGCCAAAAACGCCATGAGTATCCATGGCAGGCGAATTCGCATTGCCGGCTTCTATGACGAACACCGTGATGCGTTCGCAGATCTTCACGAAGGTGACATGGTTCGAGTGGGCGTCGCCCATCACAATCCAGAACGCGATGCGTTAAACGTGACGGGGCTTCTGAAGAAACTGAAAGAGTAGTCGAAAGTGTCGGCATGAAGTCTATCTTAATTGTAGCCATGGTGCTGCTGACGTCCGGCAGCACTGCTTCGGCAGATGAGACTGTCCGGCCGGTGTCGCATCGGTTCCTGAATCGAGACTCGCAGGCAGTACCTGACTTCCAGATGCATGTTGTCCCACTGCTCGGGCGACTTGGTTGCAACTCGGCAAAATGCCATGGGTCGTTTCAGGGACAGGGCGATCTTCGATTGTCGCTGTTTGGATTCGATTTCCAGTCTGACCACATGGCGCTCCATGCGGAATCCTCGTCCGATGCGGGTCCGCGGCTGGATGTGAACAATGCCGAATTCAGCCTGATTATTCGCAAGCCGACGGAACAAACCAACCACGAAGGTGGCCAGCGCATCAACACCGGCTCGTGGGAACATCATTTGTTGCTCCGCTGGATTGAATCTGGCGCGAATGGAACGTCGATCGTCCCCGGCTCCCAGACAGGAAAGAGTGTGCTTTCGACGAACGAGGTCACATTCTTCCAGGAATCGATACGGCCCATCCTTCAGGACCACTGCTACGAGTGCCATGGATTCAATGCCCGGAAAGGAAACCTCTCAATGGCCCATCGAGAGAGTCTGCTGACGGGCGGCAAGTCGGGCCCGGCCGTCGTACCGGGCAAGCCTGACCAGAGTCTGCTGATAGCGGCGATTCGACATTCGGACGAGGAACTTCAAATGCCACCGAGCGGCAAGCTCGCCGGAGAAAAAATCGCCGCTCTCGAGAAATGGGTGCAGATGGGAGCACCGTGGCCGAACAGTTACGACGCAGCACCCGGAGAATCAGGTCGACTGCTCGTGGACCTTCACTATGAACCGAAGGAAGTTCTCTTCCAGCAAACAAACCAGACGCAACAAATCAGGGTTATTGCCGAGTGGAAAGACGGAACCCGGGAGGATGTGACCTGTCTTGCCCGGTTTCAGACGAACAACGACACCGTCGTACGTATCAATCGTGACGGACTCGCGACGTCCATCGGAGAAGGTGACACACATGTTATTGCGCTGTATGACAATGGCGTCGCCGCAATCCCGGTGCTGAGACCTTACGGTACACCAGACAGACGGAGAACTCACTCCATTGATCATCGCGTTGATCAATTCGTAGGCGCAAAGCTGAACAAGCTGGGACTCGTGTCGTCCGCACTTTGCACAGATGCGGAGTTTCTTCGCCGAGTCAGCATCGACATGACGGGAACGCTGCCGACGCCGGACGAAATTACCACGTTTCTTAATGACAAGTCGACGGATAAGCGAGACCGCAAAGTCGACGAGCTTCTTGAACGGCCAGCCTATGCCGCTTGGTGGACTAACAAACTCTGCGATTTCACAGGTTGTAACCCAAAGTCGATCAGCAGCCTGCTGGAAGTCGCACGAGAAGACGGTTACGTCAAAGCGTCTGAATGGTACGACTGGATCTACGAACGCGTCCAGCGGAATGAACCGTACGATCGTCTGGTGGAGGGCATCATGATGGCCGATCCGTCTGGTCAGGATGACGGCATGCCCTGGTTCTGGACACGTCAGAGTCTGAAGGAGCCGAAGGACACGGCCGTGTCCGTTGCTCACGCATTTCTTGGTATTCAATTGCAGTGTGCGGAGTGCCACAAGCACCCGTTTGATCGGTGGACTCAGGCAGACTTCAATGACTTCGCGCAGTTTTTCGATTCGGTCACAAAGACGAAACGGCGTTCAGCAGCCACCAAAGAACTGAAGTTGTTGCTGCTCCGCAGTGAACAAGTGCGACTGAGTCCCGGCGAAGACACTCGGGAACCGATCATGCATTGGATGCAGAATCCGCAGAACCCTTGGTTCGCACGGGCGTTCGTGAATCGAGTCTGGGCCGGCTATTTCAACGTGGGCATCGTTGATCCGCCGGACCAGTTCACTCCCGCGAATCCCCCGAGTCATCCACAACTGCTTGACTGGCTGGCCAGCGGATTCATCAAGAACGGCTACGACATGAAATGGCTCCATCGACAACTTGCCACCAGTGACGCCTATCAGAGAAGCTGGGTACCGAACGAAACGAATCGCAACGACCGTCGCAACTTCAGCCGAGCTGTCCTACGTCGCATCCCCGCCGAAGTCGTTTACGACGCGATGAAACAGGTTACCGCAGCCACCGACCAGCAGACAAATGTCCGGACCAACCTCAGACGCCGCGCCAGCGGCCACCTTTCCATGCGGATGGCCGGTACGCACGCGATGAAAGTCTTTGGAAAACCAGACCGTTCGATCAACTGCGACTGCGAACGCGTTAACGAACCAACTTTATTGCAGGCAATTTTCACTCAGAACGATCCGCTCGTCCGTATGCGCATTGCGGACAGCGGATGGATTATTGAAATCGAAGACGCCGAGGCTGACGGAAAACAACTCAATGAGCAGCAGCTCGTCAGTCAGGTCTGGTTGCGCACGGCCGGACGGTATCCCAACGACGAAGAACGCAGTCGAGCGATGACGCATCTCTCGTTATCGAGTTCGATGGCAAAGGGAATCGCCGATCTCATGTGGGCGATGATCAATACAAAAGAGTTCCTGTTAAATCACTGAATCAATCATGAAACGAAGCTCTCGTCGCGAATTGTTGACGGCTGGTACATTGGGCGCCGGACTGACACTGACACAGTATCTGCGCCTTCGTGCAGCCGATCCATCTTCGCCAGAGAAGCGATCAGCGATCTTTGTATTTATGGAAGGGGCCCCGTCGCATCAGGACACACTGGATCTTAAGCCTGACGCGCCTGCGGATATTCGGGGCGAATTCAAACCTGTTCAAACGAACGTCAGCGGAGTGCAAATCTGTGAGCACCTGCCGATGCTGGCGCAGCGTGCTGACAGATATGCCATCATCCGCGGTATCACACACAATGTCGCTGACCATGGCCTTGCGAAGAAGTATCTGCTGACAGGTAACAAGGTTTCTCAGTCGGTCAATTATCCTGAGTATGGCAGCGTCGTCACTCACGAATTTCCATCGGCCACAGATCTGCCGACATATGTGTCGATTGACGAATCATTTGTCGGCCCGGGTTATCTTGGTTCAAGCTGCAGCCCGTTGACGGCTGACAAACCGAAACACGGTGTGCCGTATGCGGTCCGTGGCGTGTCGCTGGAAGACGGATTGACGGTCGAAGAATACAAATCGCAAAAGCAACTCCTGGACGATCTCGATATTGCTTTTCGCGGATTCGAAGGTCTCGACGACCAGGTTCGTGGAATGGATCGTTTTCAGGAACAGGCATATGACATTATCAGCGCTCCCCGCACACGACGGGCTTTTGACATGTCGCAGGAAAAGGAATCTGAAACGGTACGTTTCGGCAAGCACGAGTTCGGACAGTCATTGTTGCTCGCCGCCCGACTGATCGAAGCCGGCGTTCACTTCGTCACCGTACGACTTCGTCCGGCTGAATTCGATTTCGACACTCACTCCGACAACTTCTCCCGACTGCGAAACCTGCTGCCCCCGTTTGACCGTAGTCTCGCTGCACTGCTTGACCGCCTGGCCGAACGCGGCTTGTTGTCGTCCACAGCCGTCATGGCTGCAGGTGAGTTCGGTCGCACACCAAAGATTAACAAAGACGGCGGGCGAGACCACTGGGCCCGAGCTATGTGTGCAATAATGGCTGGTGGTGATGTTCGCGGTGGGCAGGTCATTGGAGAAACGGACGCCACCGCTGCCGAACCCGTGACAACTGGTTTTTCGCCTGACGACCTGGCGGCTTCCTTCTTCACTAACATCGGCATCTCATCGAAATCCGAGTTCCAAACCAATATTGGCCGCCCG
>JACLAC010008310.1_pt1 | contig 23405 bp, 20 predicted proteins | sample 8027881 | NCBI WGS metagenome assembly JACLAC01 (sample SAMN15725517, study PRJNA655200) | protist metagenome | isolation source: fluorescence activated cell sorting (FACS) single amplified genomes of... | place: Spain: Blaines Bay Microbial Observatory, Mediterranean Sea | collected 2016-01-19 | reverse complement strand
AACAAATATTCCCTACAGAAAAATAAACCACCATTTTTTTCAAGTCACCTCTTGAAAGATTTCATTTCGTTTCTAGTATGTTAAAAAATTAACATATTAGAAACGAAATGATTTTAAAATTTACCTTTATACTATTTCTCTTTTTACCCAATGCTTGGAGTTTTGAGTTTATTGAGGCTCCCCCCGAAAATTGGAAAAGTGAATACACGATAGCAAACGGTATTCGAATACACTATTGGAGAACGGGTGGTGATAAACCAGTTCTGATCATGGCTCATGGTTCATCAGATTATGGTTTGTGTTGGACAAATATAGCCAAAGAGCTCGAAGGCGAATACGACATTCTTATGGTAGATGCTCGTGGTCATGGATTTACAGATCCTCCAACAGCAAAAACTCCAGCAGATGCTCAAGCGGAAGATATTGCAGGGCTCATTCAATCCCTTAAATTAAAAGATCCTATAGTGATGGGACATTCTATGGGAAGTTCTGCTACAGCTTGGTTTGCGGCAAAGTATCCCAATATGGCCAAAGCTATTATTTTGGAAGATCCACGTTTGGTTGCTAGGGTGAGAAAGCCTATGTCGAATATCCAAGACTCAGCGATGATTCAGAAAAAGCTCAAACAGATTGTAAGTAAAAATAATGCCAACGCCAATGAACTAGCTCAAACTTGTTTCGAGAAAAACCCACAGTGGGGTAAATCCGAATGTGATATTTGGGCTCCTTCTAAATTGCTTCACCATCCTAACAATGCATATCGTAAACGAGGTGCTTCACCGAGTATGACAGAGCTCTTTTCAAAAATTAAATGCCCAACTCTTATTATTAAAGCTGATGCCAGCCAAGATGAACAAATTAAAAATAATGAGGTTGCAAAAATTTTAGATCATGGGAAAATCGTTCATATAGTTAAGGCTGGCCACAATGTTCGACGAGATCAAAAAGCTCTCTTTCTAAAAGAACTCAATTCTTTCTTAAGTTCGTTGTAAAATTTAATGATGGCCACTCCCACTCAGATGTCTTATTAAAAACTGAAACCATAGAGGGCAATAATTATTGGACGAGGAACCCGAATGATTAAGAGGGGTCTTATAATGTCACAACAATATAGGTGGCACCGATACTAATGAGTATGGAGATAACGCCTGAAAGTAGAACGAAGGGTTTGGCTAGAGGGCCAGGTATTTCAATATTTCCGAGCTTGGATAAGGAGATCCAAGTTTGAATGAAGGAGAGGATAGATAAAAAAATAGTGATGGCACACAGTGTGTAAATAATCATATTTACTTTATCGTGGTTGTAAGAACTATTTTCTAAGCCAAAATTTTTAATCAGGAACGCCATTGCCAAGATTGAAATTTCTGTTCTTATCCAAGCGAGGAGTGTTCTTTCAGTGGCAAGAAAGACTCTGGGGTCTTCTAGGTAGGACATAATTAAAAATGATTGTTTTGAAAATAATAAATGTAAAAGCTAAATCTTTAGGTACTAAGCCTTGTAGACGTAATCTTTGTCTAAGTAATCCATATCGGGTTTTAAATCCCAAATATAGCGTTCTTCAGGCTGAGTATTTCTTGCCCATGGTTCTATGATTTCGTAGTCTTTCTTTTTAATGGCAATGCGATCTCGAATGGCTTCTGGATCCCAGTTTTGTAGAACCAAGCTTCTTAAATGGTCTTCTATTTCTGCGACCTCTTTTTTTCCTGATATATCATTCAATTCGTCAGGGTCTTCTTCGAGGTCAAATAATTGAGGCGGATAATCTAAATAATAGATGTATTTATATTGATTCTCCCTCACCATTCTTTGAACTGTGCCATCATCTAAGCAGAACTCTGAATAAGCAATATTTTCCCAGTTGGTGGTTTCCTTGTTCATCAATGGCATCAAGCTTCTGCCACGACTAGAAGGTAAGGCAGGTGCTTGCATGGCGTCTAAAAGAGTGGCGTTGAGGTCTAATGAGCTCACCACTTCAGACCTTTGAACATTTTGTGGTAATCCTTCTGGGTAGGAAATGATGAGGGGAACTTCAACAGAGTCGTTATAAAAAGTTTGCTTCCACCATAGGCCGCGTTCTCCAATTTGTTCTCCATGATCAGAGGTATAAACAATCATCGTGTTTTTATCTAAGCCATTTTCTTTGAGAGTGTCTAAAATTTGACCGATCATGCGATCCATTTTTGTGACTAACGCATAATAAGCGGTTCTAGACCTGATTTGTTCTTCTTCTGTCACTTCGAGAATACCTTGGTTGGTTCTCCAGTCTTTTAGGTAGGGGTGTAAGTTATCTAAGTTATCACCACTTAGCCTTGGTAGACCAATTTTACCATCATAAAGCTCGTAGTCTTCTTTAGAGGCCACAAAAGGTTGATGTGGTAACATTAAGCCGACTGTTACAGAAAAAGGCTCTGAGGGGCCGTTAGATTTTTGTTGCTGTCCGAGTTTACTTAAGTACTTACAAGTTTCACTGACGACATCTTCATCGTGAAGTTGGTAGGCGTTTTGGCCAGCACCTGATTTTTCTAAGCTAACTCGATTTGGACCGGTTGTGCCTTGTAGTTCTCCATGACTTAGTTCAGTGCTCACCACGTAATTGGAAGAGTGATCTCCTACAAAGCGATTGGTATAACCGTGTAATTGATCTGGTCCCATAGAGTGCATACGACCAAATAAAACAGGGTTGTAACCAACAGCTCCCATCGAGTGAGCAAAAGTAGGGATGCCTGAGCTTAGAGCATCGTAGTTCATCCAAACATCATTTTCAAAAGGAAATCGCCCTGTTAAATTTGACATTCTCGATGGAACACAAATAGGCGAGGCGCAATAGGCATTGTTAAACGTCACTCCTTTAGCAGCTAAATCATCCAAGTTTGGGGTTTGGACAATTTTATCACCATAACACCCCGAAACAGGTTTGGTGTGTTGATCTGAATGTATATAAAGGAGATTCATTTTTTGAGTCATGAAGTTTTTTGGCATCTAAGTCAAAATCATTATTGTGAGATTAATGTTTTGTAAAGATATTAATCTCATAAAGTCTCAATTTTGTGTTGATTTTTATTGAAATAGGTTAAGCTCATCTAATTGCAGGTCCTGCTTTAGTAAAAGAATGTACTTTATCCAAATAAAAACAATCATCTTTTGAATCAGCCTAATCGTTCTGCTTCTTTAAAACTCAGTGATCAGCTAGAAGCTGATATATTGAGTCGAGGCTTTAAAGTAGGTGAGCCCTACATGACAGCTGATGAAGCAGGTGAATTTTTAGGTGTGAGTCGAGCTACAGCACATAGAGCTTTTGAGCCACTTATTAAAAAGGGTTTGATCGTATCTAAACGAAAAATGGGAACCATGATTGGCCCAGCGTATTTAACGCCTACCTGGGAAGATGAATTATCACAGGTGAAAGTACTCATTTCGATTGAGCGTTTAAAAGAAGGCCTGTCTTACGATGAGATCATCGCTGGGATTAAAAAGAATATTCCTGTAGCAAACATTGATATCATCTACATACCTCAAGAAAAGTCAGTTGAATATGTTAAAAACTTTGTGGTACAAGATGAAAAGTCTAAGTTTAAATGTTCTTATTTACTAATTACTTGTCCACGTTCGGTACAAGAGTTTTTTAGTCAAAGTAATTATAGAGCAGTGGTTTTAGGCTCTCTTTACCCACTAGCCCAAAACCTAGCAAATGTATCGATCGATAACTTTCAAAAAGGCTATGCAATGGGGCAGCATTTATTAGAGCAGGGGCATCGAAAAATGGTCGTGTTTTTTAATGAAGTTTGGTTGCCTGCTTCTAGTCATGTCTTGGCAGGCTTAAATAAAGCCTTGGGCGAAGGTAAATGCTTACAAGGTTCATTAGAGGTGAGCTGTCTTCCTGAAGAAGAGAGCTCCATTCAATATGAAGTAAAGAAAGCTTTAAAGCTGAATCCCCCAGTTACAGCAATTATTTGTTCTGATACGGGAGTTGAAACGGTATTATCAGAGCTTAAAGACTCTGAAGCTGGTTTACGAAAAGTAGGAGAAAAGGAAGGTGTCAGTGTGATGGTCCAATCGACCTTTTCCAATCACCAAAAGGCATCGCCTCAATATAATCAAGTGGTGGCCGATGTGAGCTTCGAAGACAGAGTGGAAGCCGCCAGCCTTAAGTTGTTAGCTTTAATTCAAGATGAAGAGTTATCACAGAAAGAGGAACTTTTTTCGGTAAAAATCATCTGATTTGTTTGAGTGATAATAAAATCCCAAAAGCAGAGCAAGTAGTGAAATAAAAAGAAGAGGCTTGTCTCTACCAGAAAGTATAATATACTTTCATGCTCTCTTAAATGGATGTAGATCAAAAGTATGAAATCTTTTTTATTTCTACTCTTAAATTTTCATTGTTTTGGTGTCGAAATAGTGGCTCACCGCGGAGCCTCTTATGGAGCTCCTGAAAATACTTTGCCTAGTTTTAATTTAGCTTGGGAAGAAGATGCTGATTGGATAGAGGGGGATTATTTATTGACGAAAGATGGCGAGATAGTCTGTACGCATGATAAAACGACGAAAAAATTCAATAAGGAAAACCTAACAATTAAAAAGTCTACTTTAAAACAATTAAAAGTATTAGATTTTGGCGCATGGAAGAATAAGAAATTTAAAGGCACAAAAATTCCGACCTTACAAGAGGTGATTAAAACTATTCCAGATGGAAAAGGAATCGTTATTGAACTGAAGCAAGGCAAAGAAATTGTAAAGCCGATGGTTGATATTTTATTGAGAGAAAAAATTAACTTGAATCAAGTGACGGTGATATGTTTCGATAGTGAAGTTATCAAGGAAACAGAAAAGCTTTTACCACAAGTGAGGACTCAATGGCTAACAAACTTTAAATGGGATAAAAAGAAGAAAAAAATGACACCTGATATAACTTCTATCCTTCGAACCTTAAAGGAATGCCATGCCGACGATTTAGATTGTCAGGCTAATGAGAGTGTTATTACAAAGAGTTTTGTGGAAAAACTTCATGAAAGAGGTCATAAATTAAATGTTTGGACTGTGAATGATTCCAATAAAGCATTACGACTTAAAAGTTTAGGTGTAGACTATATTTCTACAGATGAGCCGGGCAAACTGAATAAAGTTTTAAAATAGTGAATATAATAAAACTTATTTTTTTATGGAGTACGATCAAAAATTTGTTTGGCATGACTTAAGATATATTCAGGAGTCATACTTTTAACAGACATATCTGCAAAAGAGGCGTTAACGGTGGTTCCGGAGTGAATGAAGTCACTTAATCGAAAGTCTCCCCATTTGGGAGTAGAATAAGGGTTTGCTATTCTGGACTCGTTGATGTTGCTAATGAAATGATAAGAATAACCTCGGTCATCCCAAGCGATGACGCCATCCCCAACGACGGCTATTTCAGAAGGGGAATGATTTAAGGAATAAATCGTTTTGTTGTGAACACTTGTATAGCCTCTGTAATTGGCTTTGAAAGTATAGTTTTTTTCTGATCCAATTCTAACAAAAGAAGAGCATTGTAAGGAAGGGGTGTCATTCATACTTGTATTATACTGAAACATATCTTTGTAGCTCCAGACAACTTGGGCCCAATTTATTTGAGCATCTTTTACTATCACACCTCGACGTTTAATCATGCGATAAGGGTACTCTCCTTGGTTGTCTTCAAGGTACAATGCATAGGCCGTTCCATAGGTTTTTAGCTTTGTCTGACAATCAATATCATCTGATTTAGCTGCGATACTTTGTAGAGATCCGACGAGTAAAGTGGCTAGGATTGATAAAATAGAAATGATAACAATCAGTTCAACTAAACTAAAGAAAGAAATTTTAGGGGGTCTTTTTTTCATGACTTAATTATAGGAATGACGTCTTTAAAATAAATATAAATAAAAGCCCATTTTATATAATAGACACTATCGTATTTTATAATAATTTGTAAACTTGCGTAGAATCCTTGCCTATTATGTTTTCAATCATATTATTTATCCATAGGTGGAAAAATAGAAGGTTGAATATTTCTTTTGTACTTTTAGATGGTAAAGGGCTAAACTTTATAGCTCAAATAGGGTTTTTTGTTATTTTCTGAGCATTCTAGTCAAATTATGAAAGATGATTTAGAAAATATCGCTGCTTTTGATCAGATTGATTTAGAAAATATTCAGTTAGCGACAAGTGTTTTAACGCTTTTACCTGTCGAATTGGTGAATAAAACACAAGCCGTTCCCCTAAAATTAGAGGGAGAGGTGCTTTATGTTGCAATGGAAGACCCTAAAAACATTGAGTTCGTAGAAGAATTGGCGCATGTTACTCAAAAAAGCATATGTCGGCTTTATGCCTCATCGATCAGTATTAAGCAATGTATTTTAAAATATTACGGTAGTAATGTAAGTCGTCTTTTGGAGGGAATGGAGCCTGCTCAAAGTGGCGGAGGTCAACAAGTAGAAACAGAATTTACCGCTGAAAAGCTTCAAGAGATGGCGAAAGAGCCCTCTTTGGTGAATTTGGTGAATTTGATGCTATTAGAAGCAATTGAAGTAAGAGCCAGTGATGTTCACATAGAGCCTTTTGAGCATGAATTAAAAGTACGCTATCGAGTAGACGGGGTGTTGGTCGAAAGGCCCACTCCACCTAAGAATATGCACTCTGCTATTATTTCTCGTATCAAAATTTTGGCCGAAATGGACATTGCTGAATGCTTTGTGCCACAGGACGGACATATTGAGTTTGATTCTCAAAAGGGAAAAGTGGACCTTCGTATTTCTACTGTCCCCAGTGTTTACGGGGAGTCGGTGGTGATGAGAATCTTAGAGCGGTCAGGTGGTTTGGCCTCTATGTCAGAGCTCGGTATGAAAAATGAGGTGGAAACCTCTTTTAGTCGTTGCTTAAATAAAGCTCATGGAATCATTTTGGTAACAGGCCCAACCGGGAGTGGTAAAACTACGACACTCTATCAAGCTTTAAAGAAAGTTTATTCCCCTGAGCGTAAGGTGATCACAATAGAGGACCCCGTTGAATATCGCTTAGATGGCATTGTGCAAATGCCAGTTAATAGCAAGCGAGGCTTAACTTTCTCTAAAGGATTGAGGCATATTTTAAGGCAGGATCCCGATGTTGTGATGATTGGTGAAATTCGTGATGCAGAAACTGCTGATATTGCTGTAAGAGCTGCTTTGACAGGTCACTTGGTATTATCGACTCTACACACGAACGATGCCGCTGGAGCGATCACTAGGTTGCTAGATATGGGCATTGAACCTTTTCTATTGGCAAATGCTTTAGAAGTCGTTCTGGCTCAGCGTCTTATCAGAAAAATATGTCCAAAATGTAGGGAGGTCTATGAACCAACTGATATCGAACGAGAAAAATTAAAAAAGCAATCTGACTTAAAAAAGTTATTTAAAGGTCGTGGCTGTGAAGCTTGTCTGCAGACAGGTTATTCGGGTAGACAAGGCATTTTTGAATTACTGGAAGTGACTCCTGCGATGCGACCTTTGATAAGTCAAAAAAGTAATGCTGACGATCTTTTGAAATGTGCCTCGAAAGAGCATGTTTTTATGCAAGAAGATGGTTTGGAAAAAGTTTCCAAAGGAGAAGTAACTTTAGATGAAGTGATGAGAGTCACTCAATGATTTGCTACAAGTATTTAGCTGTTGATCAAGAAGGTAAAGAAGTTCAAGGAACTATAGATTCTCAGAGCCGTAAGGCCGCGATAGATAACTTGTTTAAGCGTGGATGTTTTGTGAAAGAGCTTCATGAAAACAATGTCACCTCACAGTCAGAACCCTTGCTATTGAATTTGAATGGCAAAAAAATAAAAAGTAAAGAGGTTTTAAATATTATTCATCAGTTAAGCGTTGCATTACAATCGGGTTTGCCTTTGTTGAATGCATTACAAGTTATAGAAGAACAAGAGGATAAGATGGCTTGTAAGAAGCTGCTCAAATCACTGATAGAGCAAGTGAATGGAGGGAGTTCCTTGTCAGAGGCTATGTCAAAGCACCCTGAATATTTTAAGCCTATTACTTGTAGTATGATTGAGGCAGGTGAGGTGGGAGGGATCTTAGATCAAACAAGCCAGCGTCTTGTTCAATTGTTAAAACGTGAAGAGCAAATTAAATCAAAAATTCGCATAGCTCTTTCCTATCCCATTTTTGTGCTCATAGTAGGGCTACTCTCAGTTGTTTTTATTTTAACAACTATTCTGCCCAATGTAATAGGCGCTATGGGCAATGACCTTATTTTACCTTGGCCAACAGTGTTATTGCTTGGGATAAGTGACTTTTTATCAGAGTATGGACTATATGTATTGGGGTTTTGTAGCTCAGTTGTTATTTTTAGAAAAAAAATATTCAATCGTTTAGATTTAAAATTAACCTTTGATTTAATGTTACTGAAAACACCATTGCTAGGCAAAATGTTAACTGAAATAACAATCGGTCGTTTTGCAAGAACGATTGGCTCACTAGGGCAAGGCGGAATTACAATATTACAATCACTGCATATTGTTAAAAGTTCTCTCGGAAACTTGGTATTAGAAAAGTCTATGTATGAAATTGAAGAGAAAGTCAAAACGGGTATTGCTTTATCTAAAGCTTTAAAAGAGGCGCAGTTGTTTCCTCCATTATTAATTCAAGTTATATCTATGGGAGAAAAAACAGGACATCTAGATGAACTGTTACTGAATGCAGCAGATACTTTTGAGGAACAAGCAGATGCCATGATTGAAAAATGTATGAACTTATTACCAGGCTTATTGATGGTTCTGCTGTTTCTTATGATTGGTTTTATTGCCCTTGCTATTTTATTGCCCATTATGGGCATGGACCTTGCCCCATCTGGCATTTAGGAGAAAACGATGAAAATGAAACTTAGAAAACAACAATTCTTTACAGTGATAGAAATTCTAGCTGTCGTTTTAATTATATCTATGCTGGCTGCATTTGTGGTGCCAAGAGCATTCAAAGGGATGTCACAGTCGAAAACACAAATTGCACGAAGTAAAATGGCTATTATAGAAGGTGCTCTGGGTAAATTTTACTTAGACTGTAGTCGCTTTCCTTCAGACTCAGAGGGTTTGGATGCGCTTATGACAATTCCTTCTGATTTGGAAGGCAAGTGGGCAGGGCCTTATCTTAAAAAGAGTGATTTACTCGACCCTTGGGATAATGCTTATGTTTACATTGCCGAAGGTCAAGTTAATACCGGTAGTTACGATTTAATTAGCCTTGGGGCCAACTCTAGTGTTGGTGGTGAAGGTGAAAATAAAGATATTGTTAACGAATAGATAAAGTTCGTTCGTGATTATCCGTAAGTTTACACTAATAGAAATAATGATGGTCATTCTCATGATTTCTATCAGTGTTTTTTTAGTCACACAAACAAATACGAAGTCATACCAAAAGTCTCAGATAAGAAAATCAGCTCATGAAATTGTGTTAGCCACAAAGTATGCTAGATTATTGGCGATAGAGTCTCAGCAGTCTGTTTATTTGAACTTAAATTCAGAAAATAAAGAAATGAGCGTTTTGATGAGTTCTATGCAGGGAGGTGTAAAGGAAATAAAGAAAGACCCCTTGTTTAAGCTGAATGCCATTTCTGATGAAGTTAACTTTGATAAAGTTCAAATTCAGTCATCTCGTCGAGATTCATTCAGTTCAACGTTGAGTCATCAACATCAAATAGCCTATCATCCAGATGGGAGTTGTGATAGAGCTATGATTGTATTAAACCTAAAGGACTTCTACCTTTCCCTTCATACGTCTCCTTTTACAGGAAAAACCACTGTTTTAGATGGAATTAAAACAGTAGAAAGCGGAGTGATTGACTTAGATGCCATTTAAAAAGTTTACATTCATGCTACTAGAGGCTTTACTAGGAACGTTTCTTTTTTCAGTAACGACGTATGTGCTTGTTACCATGAATACCCATGCCTTTTCTACCATTAAAGACCTTGATGTCAATCGTAGAGCTTGGGAGGTCATGGATCGCCAGTTTACAATTGTTGAAAGCATGGGGTTAGATGATGTGATGAATCAAAACTTACTTCAGGGAGAAATTGAACGTGATAATATTCTTTATCAGTGGAATCTTCAAATTGAAGAACAAGAGGTTCTTCAGATCTATTTAGTCAGATTAAAATTAAATTGGGAGCTCAATGGACGAAGTAAAAGTATAGAGGCCTCTACTTTAATGCAGGCAAGTATGACTCTATTAGAAGGTGTCGCTAGTCGGTGAAAAAGCAACCTTTTACTTTAGTTGAAATGATTTTAAGCCTCGTCTTGGTAGGGTTTATTGTTTTGGGCTCTGTTTCAGCCCTAAATTTTCTGACTTCTAGTCGAGAGAAGGTAGAGGCTCATTTAACTTTAACTCAAGAGTTGAGAACGATTAAAAATTTAATTCAAAAAGATTTAAATAATATATTTAGAGTTTTACCACAAAATAAATTAAAGTTTATTTGTATACCTAATGAAAGCCAAGTCGGAAGGCCATCCTTAACGTTTTATTGTTCAAGTAAAAACCCGGCTCGTCCCAATTCAAAAGAAAGTGATTTTTATGAAGTGCAATACAGTTTAGTTGAAAATGATGAGAAGCTTAAATTCATTCGACGTTTTTGGCCGGTCCCTGATGAAATGCGAGAGGACCTCGGGGGTGTGTTGATGGTGTTAAGTGAAAATATTTCTGAGTTTAATGTGAAGTTTTTAGGTGAAGAAGATGAGTGGCTAACGGAATGGAATGAAGAAATGAAAAGCCTTCCTGAGTTAGTTGAAGTGGAACTCAGTGTTCAGGATAAAAATAGCTTTAGTCAGTTAGAGACCTCTTTTTATGTGAACTTTTCAAGAAGACAAGATTTTCAGATAGGAGGGTTGTAAAGATGGGCTCTCTTAAAGGTAAGTTTGTTGGAAAGAAACAAGAACAAGGTTTTGCTTTAATATATACACTTTGGACCTTGATTTTTCTGTCAGCTCTGGGAGTGGTTGTTTTTCGTAGCTCTCAATTAGAAATGAGGATCTCTCATTTTGAAAGAGAAAAAATTAAACTTAAATGGGTCGCAAAAGGTGGTGTAGAAAAAGCGATTGCTATTTTATTGAATGATGAAACGAATTATGACTCGTTGCTAGATATTTGGTCAGATAATGATGAAAGCTTAAAGGACTTTGAGGTGGGGGATAGTCTTTTAAACGTGGATATTTATGATGAATCTGGAAAACTCAACATAAATACAGCATCTGAAAAAGAGTTACTCTCTTTGCCGAATATGACAGATGATATTGTGGCCTCGATATTAGATTGGCGTGATAGTAATGAAGAGGCTAGGGCATCAGGTGTCGAAGGTGCTTACTATAATAATTTAGAGCCTTCTTACCCTATACGAAATGGTCCTTTCAGAAGTCTGAGGGAACTGCTTTTGGTAAAGGGAATAACGAACGAATTGTTTTTTGGCGAGGATGGTAATTTAAACCTTCAATTAGATGCAAATGAAAATGATGGAGAGTTTTTTTACCCAAATGATAATAAGGATGACCTATTAGATCAAGGTTTAGCTGCTTGGTTAACATGTTATTCTTATCAGAAAAATGTTGATGCTTATGGAAAAGAAAAATTAGTTTTAAAAAATACATCAGAGAATGAGTTACGCAAAAAATTAAAAATTCCTTCAAAGTATTCTAAATGGATCTATGATAAGCATAAAAACGCTAAAAGTTTGGGTGATTTAATTTCAACACGAAGTCCAGAAAAGCCAGAGCAGGCTGGGAATGGAAAATCTGAAGCAATAGACCTTGAAACCTATAAGAAGATATTCAACTCAATTACAATTTCAAATGAATCAAAACTTTATGGGCGAGTGAATATAAATACGGCAAACCGAGAGGTTTTAGTCGCCATATGTGAGGGAGATGAAACTTTGGCAAATAACTTATATGATTTTCGAGTATCCAATGTTTTGCCTATTTTAAACTTAACTGAAATGATTGATTTCCAAGCTATTGGGATAGAAGGGTTCAAAAAAGTCGTGGATAAACTCTGTGTAAGCTCACATGTATTTCAAACACAAAGTTTAGCCGTAAGTCAAACGTCTAATGCAAATTATCAAGTAGAAGCTTACCTACATCGAGAACATAATGATGTGCATATTATCTATTTACATCAAGGGAGTGTGCGTTGAGTAAAAAGATTGAATGTATAACTCGCGTGAACGGCTGTAAAGTTCATGTTAAAATGAATGGTCATTCATCTGCATTTTATTTTGAAGCGTCGTTAGATGAAAAAGGATTAGAACATGAGAGAGACTCTCAAAGAGTAGAAGGTTACGACTCATCTCGAATTTTGTGTTCAGCTGTAGAATGCCCAGATGTTGATGGTCTGGACCTTGAACCTCTCATTAAAAGCCAGTTAGAAGCAAAGTTTCCTTATACGATAGAGCAACTGATTTTCGATTGGGATGACAGACCCTCTAAAAAGCTAGTGGTTGCAGAATACCGTGATAAAGTAACTCAGCGCTTAGGTCTTTTGAAAAGTGACTCTATCAGTAAATGTATGTTACATGCTGAAGGATTGAGTAGAGCCTTTGTTGAGTTTGAATCTATTGATTCAGCCATTCTTCTTTGGTGGCATGATGATTGTTTAGAGATTGTTCATGTTGATAGAAAAAAACTTGTTGATCACAAAAGTATACAGTTAGAGACATTTGATATTAAGCAGAGTAAGCAGTTGACTCACTTAAAGGGTGATGTTATTTCAATGGTCGAAAAGTTAAATCCGAAAAGTGACCTACCTATTTATGCTATATCTCATGATAGTGATTATCAAGAACTATTAAAAAACATGAGCGATGCTTCATTTGACGTTCAAGACTTAAAGGTGGATAAAAATGAATTCAATGAAAATTTAGGTGCTCATGACTTTATAAAATGTTGGCCTGCGATAGGGATGGGGTTGATTCTACAGAACGATGAAACTTATTTCGACTTATTCAAACCTTTGAGTTATATAGAGGGTAAAAATGATGACTCTAGCTATAGGGGGAAGATTATCACGTCTGTTGCTTTGTTTGTTTTGATGGTGTGTGCTTATTTTTACACGAGTTATTTGAAGGATGTCAAAACACTTGAGTCTCTGCAATTCAAACCTGAATTAACAAAGGAGATCAAGGAATACCAATTAACGCAAGAACTAAAGAAGAAACTTATAGGTGAACGGCCAGATTTATTGCATTTAATAGATGTGTTGAGCCCTAAAGACATTAAGGGCATAACCTTGGATCAATTGATCTTTAAAAAAGGTGTCGTCGCTAAAGTAGTAGGACGAACGAAGAATGATATGCACTTTAAGTATGTTGAATCATTGCAGAGAAGCAAAGATTTAACTCAAGTAAAGCTAGTGACGCCTACTTATGATAAAAGTAAAAGAGAAACGACTTTCTCCATCACTTTTGAATATCAGAAGTGGAACTGTAAAGCAACCTCCAACCCCTTGTTTAAATATGGAAATTAGTTCACGAGATAAAAGAGCGATCATTTTGACGATCTCTATTGGAGGCCTGATATTATTGAATCACTATTTAATCACACCTTGGTTAGAGGATTGGGAGACGATTAAAAGCTCGATTAAACATGAGTCTAAAAAAGTAGAGTTATTAAACCATGAATCACCAAAAGCTTTAGCAGTAAAGGCACATTTAAGTAAACTCATTCCAAGTTTCACTAAACCTACGGTAGAGAATGTGCAGCGTCATTTGATGCAAAAGAAGTTTAGTGAACAATTAAAGAAACAAGGTATTAAAGCTCAGCGAATGAGCTATTTGAGTAGCTCTAAAAAGAAACAAGGTTATAAAGTTTTGAAACTTCAAACTAAGTTTATTTGTCCTATTTCTAAATATTATAACTTATTAGCTAGTCTCAATGAAAACCCATATTTAGCTGGTGTGGACGATGTCCAAATGCTTGTCGATAAGCGTAATCGTAGTAACGTAGAAGTGACCATGACTTTATCTACTTTTTGCATTTGATCTTATGGTGACTCAAAAACAAACCCTTCTCATAAAATATATGTCGTCTGCTTTTATTCTAGGAGCGATGCTTTTTGGTGGAATGGCAATTTTTCAATTGAATCGTTCACACCCTGACCTATCAATGGATATCGCCAAATTTATCCAGGCAGATGACCAGGATAAGGCCAAATTAGATGACTACCTTAAAGTAGAAAAAGAAAAATCTAAGAACTTGGTGAGAACCAACTTTTTTTCTCCTATTTTACCTCGTCCACCTATTTTAATGTCTGTGATGGGAGAGGAGGCGATGATAAATGATCGTTGGTATAAAGTTGGAGATAAAGTAGAAGAAGAAGTTATTAAAAGTATACATGCAGAGTATGTTGAACTTGAAAAAGACTCTAAAACAAGACAGCTCAAGATCAGTGGGTATTAATTTGGAAAAAGCCATGAATTACCAATCATTCGTTAAAATTGCAACCTTACTTTTTTGTGTAAGTGGGAGCTTTCTCAAACCTGATACTTTATTTGGAGCTGATCCAGTTAAAGAGAGCGAAGTTAAAGACGTTGTCAATTTAGGTGGTCTGAACTTGATGAGTTTGGAAATGAAAAAGTTATTGCCAAAACTAGCAGAGTGGACAGGCAAAGTCATTATACCTGTCGACTCAGAGCTAGAGAGATTGAAACTGACCCTTTACTCTAAAAAACAACATACCCGCAAAGAGATTTTAAAACATATTTACTCTGCTCTTAATCAGAAAGGTTTTATTATTGAAGAAACAGAAGATGAAATTTTAATAAAGAAAGCAGAAGACAGTAAGATAGGCATTATTCCTACGATAGGTGATGAAACGCCTTTAATAAGTATAGAGGATCAAACTAGAATCGTACAGAAAGTCTTTAAGTTAAAAGTATATTCACCATCGGCCATGAGAAGTTTGTTGCTAGGTATGAAAAAGAGTGATAAAACTTTTAAAATTATATCAGATGAAAATACGAATACTTTAATTGTGATAGATACTGTGTCATCTCTGATAGGCATTGAAACGATCATTGACGAACTAGATATTCCTGAAGCTGATCAAACAATATCTGAAACAATAGAAATCGCTCAAGGAGACCCACTTGAGATAGTTCAGCTTTTGAAAATTTTATTAACTCAAGTAGATGAAGACAGTAAGAGTCGTAGTCGTTATTCGAGTTCTTCTAGTAAAGGCTTATCCATTAACTTTACAGGCCCGAGCTTACAGCCCATTGTGCTGGTTCCTATTGTAAATCAGAATTGGATTATTGCGAAAGCATCTTCAGAAGACATGAAGTTGATTAAGGATTGGATCGTAAAACTCGATATCAGTGATAGTGAAGAGCTGGAACAAGAAATGGTTTCTGTTCAATATTTAGATGTCAATGAATTGGCCTCGAGGTTAAACGCAGGGTTACAGCAACAGCCCGGTGTGAGTTCTCAACCAGAAGTTGTGATTCAGCCACTTGATAAAGCCAAAAAAATCCTGCTTTTTGGTAGTACTAAAAGCAGAGAACGTATTAAACGTTTTATTTCAGAATTAGATATACCTAGTGATAATCATGTGTCAAAAAGATTTGATTTAAAATATGCCGACCCTGATCAAGTGAAAACTTACTTGGAAGAGTTGTTCACAGAAGAAGAAAATAAATCCTATTACTCACGATATAGCACCAAGAAGAGTGAGACGGGTTTTTTACGTGTCATTTCTAATGCTCTTTTAAAGCAAGTAACTGTGATTACATCGCTTGAAAATATGAATAAAATAGAAACTCAGATTTTAGAGTGGGATACGCCCTTGAATTTGGATAATGTTAAGCCATTGATTCTAACACTCAAAAACTCTGACCCTGAAAAAATGGTGGATTTACTGTCTACCTTATTCACGGATACTGATGATGGTGGAGGTAGTAACTCTTGGTGGTTCTGGGGAGGTAAAAGTGATGAAAAAGAAAAAATCGTCGGAGCTCTTTATGGTAAACTCAGTTTTGCGGCAGTACCAGATACGAAGAAAATTGTGATTATCAGTAAAATACCTGAAGCTTATAAAGTTGTTCAGGAAATTATTGAAGAATTAGATTCAGAAGACATGGCGGAGTTGCCACAAGTGATTGTTTTAAAATATGCCGATGCTGAAGAACTGGCTGATCAATTAAACGCCTTATTAAATGAACGAGGAACAGAGGCTACGTTGAAGAGAAGGATAAGGGGCTTGTCGCCCTCTTCTACAACACAGGGGAGTGTGAATACCAATAACAATAATAATCAAAATAATAACAACAATAATAACAGTCGTCCTAATGGACCAAATTTAGAGTTTATCAAACCTTGGTGGACCAATGGTCAGCAAGCTGTTGGGGAAGGGCCCATCTCAAATTTAGTCGGTAAGGTGAGGTTTATTCCAGTTCATAGAAGTAAAGCTATATTAGTTCTTGCTCCTCCAGAGTATCGTGACCACATAGAGAAGATGATTTACGAATTAGATCAACCTGGTAAACAAGTGCTTATCAAAGCTATTATCATGCAAGTTGGACAACGTGAACTTCAGTCTTTGGGAACAAAGATTTCTAGTAACCCTGCTGCATTTGGAGATATTGGTGAAAATGTTCTGACGGGCTTAACACAAGTGACAAAAGTGATGGGTGATTTTTCTATTAGTGCTGATATAAACTTACTTGTAGATTTATTGAAAAAAGAAGCTGATGCAAAAATTATCAACCAGCCTTTATTATGGACGATGGATAACGAAGAAGCTGAGTTTTTTAGAGGTGATAGAATAGCTTTTAAAGTAAATGAGCGTGTGACGGATCAAAACAATGTTATTTCTGATTTTGATTATCGTAATGTTGGCGCATCTTTACGAGTCAGGCCTAATATCACACCTGACAACTCAGTTAATATGACAATAAGTTTAGAGATATCTAGTGTTGACCCTGAGTTAGTGAATGGCTCCATTGCCGTAGATCTTGTGAATACGACAACACGTATGAACGTGAAAGATGGTGAAACGGTTTTATTAGGAGGTATTGTTTTTAAATCTAATTCACTCATTAAAACAGGCATTCCTGGATTATCAAAAATTCCTCTTTTAGGTTACCTCTTTAAAAATAAAAAGAAAGAAGATAGTCAAAGTGAATTGTTAGTCTTCATTACCCCCATTGTGGTAGATGGTTCAGATGACCTAAAAGATCAATCTTTACTAAAAGAAAAGTTTATGCTACTGGATAAAACGATGAATGGTTTTGAGAAAAAAGAGTAGTTTTGCAGCTGATGTAAGTTAATAAATGTTGTCAGAATTAAGTCTGACACATTTATTTCAGTTATTTCATAAAGTCGTTAAAAGTTTATATTTTTACTTGATTTAGGGAGAGGATTAAATAATTAAAAAAGTATAAATTTGTTTTTTTGCTTATTTCTATGCTCCACTCTAAAAAGAATTTTGTGAACTTAAAGCTGGATAGAAGGCGCTTTTTGAAATCGTCATCTGTGTTGATGGCTCTTCCTGCCATGGAGTCATTTGGGGAAGATGCTAGGCCATCTGAAGGCCCTAAGAACTTTGTCGCAGTTGGTACTTATTTAGGTTATTACGCAAAAGGTTTTTATCCTGAAAAAACCGGTCCGTTAAATGAACTATCGAAAACGTTAGAGCCTTTAAAGCATTTAAAGGATAAATTTACTGTTTTTTCTGGGTTTGATCATCGCTCACCTGGTGGTCATGATAATTGGTCTAACTTTTTATGTGGTCAATTTGCTCGGTCTTATTCATTGGATCAAATGATTGCAGATGAAATTGGGCAAAACACTCGTTTCCCTTCTATTGAATTAAGTGCAGGAGCAGGGGAGTCCTCTGCTGAAATGAGTTTCATAAAAGAAGGCATTGCTTTACCTATGATTCAAAGGCCGAGTGTTTTTTATAAGAAGTTGTTCATGTCCAAGAAAGATTTGAACTATGCAAAGTATATTTTGACGACTGGGCAAAGCTCTCTTGATTTTATTTACAGTGATGCTAAAAGTTTATCGAATCATTTAACGGCTCGCGATCGTCAAAAACTAGATGAGTACTTTAGTTCATTAAGAGGTATGGAAAAAAGACTGAAGCAAAACTTAGATTCACTAGATAAGCCGATTCCTAAAACGAATTATAAGTTACCTGCTTTTGACCCATTAACTCCAAACCTGCAGTTAGAGGCAGAAGACTTGATGTACGATTTAATGACATTAGCTTTAGATACAAATTCAACGAGAGTGCTCTCTCTTTTTATTCATGGGCTAGGGCAGGTCTTTACGATTGACGGAAGAACCTTAAGTACGGGTTATCATGGTTTATCACATCATGGCAATGACCCTGTTATGGTGAAGGACCTCATGACAGTTGATAGGGCTCATGTTCGTTGTCTAACACGTTTTTTAGATCAACTAAAAGCGAAGAAAAACCCTGAAGGTAAAAGCTTATTAGACAATACGATTGTTATGATGGGGACAGGTATGGGGGATGCTAGTCGTCACTTTAATGGAGACTTGCCCACCATTGTAGCTGGAGGTGGTTTTAATCATGGTTCTCATATTCATGAAAATCCTAAAGACACTGAATCGGTTAAACTTGGTTCGGTTTATGTCAGTATTATGAATAAATTGGGGATAAAGAAAGATACTTTCTCAAATGCCAAAGGTAATTTAGGTGAGAGGTTCTGCTAGTGTTAAATAAAATAACGACCTCAGCTTTATTATTTTGTGGCTCTTTTTATGTAGGTTTATCGGAAGGTTTACCTGATCATGTAAATAAGTACTTATCGAACTATTGCCTGGAGTGCCATGATTCTGATACAGAGAAAGGAGATGTTAATTTAGATGTCTTAAATAATGAATGGACGAGTTCCGCCTCTCAAGATTTATGGCAAGATGTTTTGTGGATGAATGAGGATAATTTGATGCCTCCAGCTGATAAAAAGCAGCCAACAGCAGAAGAAAAGAACCGATTGATGGCATGGGTTAAAACGAAAGCTTTAAAGCATTTACCTATTGGTGGAACTTTGCCGAGAAGGTTTAATCAAGATGAATATGAAAATACCATTCGATCACTTTTTGATAACCCTGCTTTTAAGTTACCTGTAGGTTTTCCAAGAGATAAAGTGAAACACGGTTTTAATAACTTAGGCGAAGGTTTGAGAGTTTCCCCTCCTTTATTAGAAGCCTATTCTGCTGTCGCAACTGAATTAGCAGAAGATTTATTTCCACGAATTGAAGAGAAACCAAAATCTATCGTGAATCATGCGGGCCCGGAAGATATGGTTTTAAGTTTTTCTGCTTCGAGTGTTAGGAATGGAGCTTTGCGTTTGGCCTCGAAAAGTGAGACGACGATGCGAGGAACGACCTGGCCGAGCCGAATTGAAATTATACATTCAGGTCATTACAAAATAAAAATTGAAGCGTCAAAGTTCTTGCCTGTTACAACGGAAGCCATGATTTTGGAAGTGAGGGCGAGAGAGTTATCGATGTCTGACCGTACCAGTGTTCTCAAGTTTAGACATTTAAAAGATCTTGAGATTCATTCTGGATCACCGGAGTCCACCTCCTTTGAAGCTGATTTGTACGAGGGGCAAACCTTACTTTTTCGTTGGAAAAATGCGGAAATGGATCATGAATATAATGCACTTACTGACTTGTTTTTAGAAAGATTCAAAACAGAAAAACGCTTTCATGCTGCATGGTTAGATGTGATGTATGATGAGAATGGTAAAAAGAAAATAAGTCATGCCATTTTAAGAGGAGAAAATGGTTACAATAAAGTGAAAGCGAGGATGGCAGATGAGAACTTAGATTTAGCTCCTGCAAACCCTGATTCTCCTCAACATAAAGCTTTTATGAAGTTTGCTCGTAGTATGAGTGCGACCATGTCTATTGCAGATGCTTTAGCGTTTGATTATTTTGAGCATGGCCCAGCTTTAGAGATACACAAAGTAACAGTAGAGGGGCCAACTCACTTAGTGGAAGGGCCGAAGGATAAACGACGCCAACAAGTTCGTGAGCATTCTTTTGGGAAAAGATTAAGTGAGCATACTGACTTAGAGTATGCTAGACATGCCATACAGCATTTTACAACGAAGGCATTTAGAAGGCCTGTAGATGATGCGTTAGTGAATGCTTACCTTAAAAAATTTCAAAGTAATTTGAATTCAGGTTTAACTTATGATGAGTGTTTTCACTTACTCATAAGAAATGTGCTTGTCTCTCCTAGGTTTTTATTTAGATCGCTGACACCTGGGTTGTTAGATGAATATGATTTAGCGACTCGTTTATCTTACTTTTTAACTCAAGGCCCACCCGATATGAAGTTAAAGAGTTTAGCATTTAATGGTAAGTTAAGTGACCCAAAGGTTTTTAAGGCGGAGGTAACAAGGTTATTACCCAGAAAACTCAATGATAAAACTATACAGAAAGATAAACACCACCCAATGGTAGATAGTTTTGTCAGTCAGTGGTTAAATTTAAATTTATTAAAAGAGATCATGCCAGCGCCTGAATTTAATTTCAGTGAAAAGAGAATGTCTTGGACTAGACAAGAGAGTTTATTCTTTTTTTCGGCCATGTTATCAGAGAATAAACCTATGACTGATTTTATCGATCCTAATTTCACTTTTACAACGCCTTATTTTTTAAAAAATCATTATAAAATAAAAACAAAGGAAAAACCAAAGTATAAAGAGCAAGTTATGCAGAGGGTTCCACTTGAGCGAGGAGGGCGTCACGGTGGTTTGTTAGGCCAAGCTTCGGTAATGATCGCTACGGCTAATGGAGTGGACACTCAACCAGTATTTAGAGGGGTGTGGATGATGGAGAATATTCTAGGTCAAAAAGTTCCTCCTCCTCCGAAAAGTGTTCCAGCTTTAACACCAGATGTAAAGAATGCTACCACACCAAGAGAGTTATTAGCTCAGCATACAAGTGAACCTGAGTGTATGAGCTGTCATGTGAGAATGGACCCCCTGGGATTAATGTTAGAAAATTTTGACCCTGTAGGTAAGTGGAGAAATGATTGGCCTCGTTCTAAAAAGAAAATTCAGTCGGCTGTGCAATTAGCGGATGGAACTAAGCTAGAAAATGTCGTTGAGTTTAAGAAATGGCTGGTTAAAAATATAGATACTTTCACTCAATGTTTATCTGAAAAGTTATTAACCTATGCCACAGGCAGAGAGTTAAACTATAGGGAAAAAAGTGAAATTGCTGCGTTAGTCAAAAAGAATCATGCAAAAGGCAACAAGTTTAAAGACTTGTTTTACAGTTTAGTTGAAAGTGATGTCTTTAAGATGAAGTAACTTAATCAATATCGTAAAGGCCATGAATTTCTTGAAGGCTCAACACTTTGTTGTAGATTCTGAAGTCGTCCAAATAACCATTTGCGTATTGGTCACCACGGCCTAAATATAAAGTATCTGTGCCTGAACTGGTTCCATAATCCACTGTTGCAGAACTGTGGAGTTGGCCGTTTTGGTATAGCGATATGAGGTCTGAACTTCCATCATAGGTAAAGACCATATGAACCCATGCTCCATCTGAAATAACTCCCGCAGGGCTGAAGGATTGATTTGAATTTCTTTTATAATGTATTTGTCCTCCAGAATTATACCATAGCAAGTAGCCATCTGCTGTGCTGGAATTACCTTTGACCCAAACACCAGGGAAAGTGTTAACGAAAGAGATACGCTGGTACCAACAAGAAATACTCCAACTGTCATTGAGCCTTAAGTTTGGTGAGCTAGGAATCGCGATTTGATCATTGTCTCCATCAAACCTCATCGAATTGCCCACTTTTCCTGGGAAACCAACATTGCCTGAACCCATATTTTGAAGGGTGCCATGCTCGCCGTATCCACTTGTGTCATAGGCGTTGGTTCCTGTTGTTTCATCCAGTGTCCAATAGGCGATGAGGTTGTCTGCTGCTATGAGACCTTGTGTGTTTTGAGCTTGTATGGTGAACCAGTTGTTTCCATCGCTTATAACAGAGATGGAAGGTAAAAGACCTGTTGATTCTGACAAAACAATAGGGTTCGTGCCATCAATCAAGCAATTTGACCCAACAATCCAAACATGGTTGTTACGGTTGGTCTTTTTTATGGTGTAAACTCTGTCAGCTACGTTACCTGCAAATGGTAGGGTGATTTTGATATTATCGCTTATTGTGTTAACTAAAACGCCCCCTGTGTTGGAGAGAGTCGTATTTGAACTGACAGCGATTTGGCTCATAGCTAAGGTGCCGTTTAGATGTAAGTTCGAAGAAGGAGATGTCGTAAAAACGCCTAAACCATTTGAGTTTAAGGTCATATTAGAGGCATCAGAGCTGTTTAGTTTAAAATGAAGTGAATCTTGAGTTGTTTTTATATCAGCATTTGCTAATGAAGCCAATGTGAATGAGAAAACTAAAAAATTTACTAAATACTTCAATGTGACTAACCCATTTATAATTTTTTGTTGTATTATATTTTGAATAAATTGTATAAATTTTACGGAATGATCAAGTAGGTATATATTTTATTGAGTAAATTTTATCTCTAATTTACTCAATGTGTTGTTGTTTTGTATTTGATTTGATTCCTCCAAAAAAAATGTCCAGTAAAAATGGACTAAGGACGAAGGCTAGAAACTTTCACGATAAATAGCTTGAGATGCCCCTTACTAGTTTAGCATATAAATTAGTCGACTTCCCCTTAGAAATATTGCCAGAATCTCTTCAAGATATGTTGAGTGAGCATCAAGCTCATATGCAGTCTTATGCTTATGCTATCGTAAGAAATGCTCAAGATGCAGAAGACATTGTGCAAAATGTGATGATAATTGCTCTCAAGAAAGATGAGCTTTTATCTCATGAAAATCCAATAGGTTGGTTGCTAAAAACAACTCGCTTCGAAGCGATGAATTACTTTCGAAAAAATAAAAGAATGAAAGTGGGCTTAGACCCTGAAGTGATGACCTTACTGGAAGAGTCTGTGGTTGAAGAGCCTGCTCCTGAGAACCCTCTAACAGAAAAAGTAAGATGGTGTCTTAAACAATTAAAAGTAAAGTATCAAAAGTTGTTTAAATGGCGTTATGAAGATGAAATAAAAGGTGAAGAGTTAGCTAAAAAATGTGGTTTAAAGAAAGAAGCCATGTACAAAGTTTTAAGTCGCAGTCAGGAGATATTAAAAAAATGTATTGAGCGTCAGGAGAGTCCGTCTGATGTTGAGTAGAGACGTTTTTAAACAATGGGTTTTACGTTATTTTGATGATGACCTAAGTGATGATGAGTTAAAGCAATTTAATGAATACTTAAAGTCTTCGCCTAGTTGTAGGAAGGTGCTTTTAGAATTATCGGAAGAGGAGTGTCAGTGGCATAAAGTGTTTGAAGATAAACCTCAA
>JACLAC010007663.1_pt1 | contig 23409 bp, 15 predicted proteins | sample 8027881 | NCBI WGS metagenome assembly JACLAC01 (sample SAMN15725517, study PRJNA655200) | protist metagenome | isolation source: fluorescence activated cell sorting (FACS) single amplified genomes of... | place: Spain: Blaines Bay Microbial Observatory, Mediterranean Sea | collected 2016-01-19 | reverse complement strand
CAAATCAAATCACAATCCCGTCCTTGCAGACCCACCCTCTGGAATCAATCCTCATGACTTTCGGGATCCCAAGGTCTGGCGGCAGGGTGATTGTTGGTACATGGTGACTGGGGTTACTGATGGAGTAAGTGATTTGATTGAGCCCTCCAATGTCCAGAGAAACGGTCTTGGCAAAGTCTGCTTACATCGGTCCAAAGATTTGAAAAATTGGGAATTCATTAACTATCTAATAGAGAGCCGCGGTGAGTTGGGTACCATGTTGGAGTGTCCTAACTTCTTTCCCTTGGATGGTAAGTGGGTATTGATGTATTCCCCAATGGGACTTCATGATTGTCAGGTAGTCTACTTGACCGGGGATTTTGATGAGAAGACCGGGAAATTTCACTGGCAGACCATGGGTTCGGTCGATTGGGGTTTCGACTACTATGCCCCCCAACATTTTCGTGATGACAGGGGTCGGGATCTGCTCATGGCTTGGGTTGGATCCTGGCCATTCATGCCTTGGTGTCGTGGCAACTATGACACTAGCGATTTGGGCTGGTATGGTAGCATCACCCTCCCACGTCAAATACGACTGTGCCCAGATGGGAAGCTTGCCAGCGAGCCAGTTTTTGAGATAGAACGGCTCAGAGAGAATGAGAAGTATTACTTGCCATGCGTGATTCACGAATCAGAAGCTTTACCCTTTATTGCTGGAGACGGAGTGCATTGTGAAATCATCGCTAGCTTTGACTTGTTGGAGACTAGTGCAGAGCGAATTGTTTTCCGTTTGCGCGGTTCTAAGAATCAAGAGACAAAGTTAGAGTTAGATCTTGCGCGAGGTGAGATGATTTTTGATCGTACTCGCTCAGGGAACATCTCTGCTCTAAAGCGAAAATGTTTGTTGGAGTCAGCGGGCCAATCTCAGCTTAACATTAGAATGTTTCTCGATAGTATCTCCATCGAAATTTTTACTGATGGTGGTCGGACTACAATGACCAACAATATTTTCTCTAGTCCAGAAAGTAATCAACTTTCTATTTATACAGTTGGAGGAAGCACGCGCTTATTAGGACTGCGAACTTATGGGTTGAGGCCCAGTGTGATTGGGTAAGGCTCTCTCTGAGATGGGCTTTTAGAATCAAAAAGGCACACCATTTATTCCCAATTGGTTTCATGGTGAGGCCTCGTTATGACCTCAACAAAAGACCTCGCCATCCTTTCCAGATCATCCAACTTTCTCACCTTCACCAGTTCATAGCGTGGACTGGTTCAAGAGCCCCCGAACCTTTAAAGCTGCTCTGGGTAGATGTAGATCTTACTCAACGTTTTTATATCAAGCGAGACACCAAAAGTGGTAAATCACTGACCTTCCCAATGAGTGCTAAGTTACTTTCTATTTTGCAGCAGCAACGGGAATTATTAGACAATAGCCCAGAAGCTATGCGAACTAGTAGCTTTGTCTTCCCTGGTCCAGCCGGTGGTCAAAGAAAGTTACATTCCTACATTCGACACTTCCGCCGTATGCGTGATCTTGCAGGAATTCCTGAAGACTACCGGCCAAATTATTGTCTGAGAGACACGGTGGCTTCACGCCTTTTATCTTCAGGAGCTACACTGGACGAAGTTGCTTATCAATTAGGACACTCCCCCGGCTCTCCAATGACACGCCGCTATGCTCGATTCTTAGAATCTGCTCAACGTGGAATTGCAGATCGAACTCAGAGGGTGATGGATGAGATGTTAGGACAAGAGCCGTAGATATGAATACATCTGTTCAATTCAGTTTCATTGTGTGTAGTTCTAACTTTGTGACCCAATAAACCTAACAGCATAAATCAGCAAATTTCCTCTCTGTAATTTTTGAGTGAGGTGTTTGAAAAAAGTTGCAAATAATTCCAATTCATTGGAGAAATACCTTTCTATGGGTAGGTCTGCTGATATTAAAAATGTTCCGAATTTTTCATTTCCTTAGCCACAATTTTTGAGATTAAGTTATGGAATATAAACATGGTCCTGATTCTTTCGAACAAGACGGTGTGCCCAGAGGATCTGTGACGAAATTTCATTGGAAAAGTCAATTCTACAGAAAAGAAACAGTTCGTGACTATTGGGTATATGTGCCAAGCCAGTACGATGAAACAACTCCTTCAGGACTGATGGTTTTTAATGACGGCCATTTTTACGTTGATAATTCAGCTTCCTTTCGTGTTCCGACTGTTTTTGACAACCTAATACACCAAAAAAGAATCCCACCTTTGATCGGTATTTTTATTGAGCCAGGCCATAGCACGGACTACTCAATTACAGACAAGCCATTTCGAGCGAGCGAACGTTCGAATGAGTATGATGTATTGAGTGAGCAGTATGTCCGGTTTTTGATTGAGGAAATGATTCCTGCGGTTGGAGAGAAATATAATCTGACTGATGACCGAAAAATGAGAGGAATTTGTGGGATATCCTCAGGTGGTATATGTGCTTTTACGGCAGCCTGGGAGCGACCAGATTATTTTCATAAGGTTATGAGTCACGTTGGTAGCTTTACTGATATTCGTGGTGGCCACGTTTATCCAACCTTAATTCGGAAGTCATCAAAAAGAGATATCAGAGTGTTTTTGCAGGGTGGTAGTAATGATATGAATGTTGATTGGGGTAACTGGTGGTTAGCTAATCTTCAAATGGAATCTTCTTTAGAGTTTCGGGGATACGATTACAAATTTGTGGGCGGAGAGGGTGAGCACAATGGAGAACATGGTGGATCTATACTACCAGAATCTTTGGAATGGCTGTGGCGTCAGCACAACGAGCTTTAGACTGCTCCCACAAGATAATTGGGAAAAGCAAAAATTGAAATCTCTGCATAGCATCCTGACTTAATCTTAACTCCCAACAATCAAATCACTTCTTAATGGCGACGCCTAGACGGCGTTGCCCTTTTGGTTAGTGATGTGATCTTCAACTTAATTCAAATTTAGTTCAAATTACACCTCCCTGCCTGTATTAGATCGAGTGTAGTGTACTACCAGAATGTTGACAAATGTACCCCAAACGCTTAGTTCTCTCCTAAAAGTCTAGATCAGGTGGAAGGTTAAAAGTAATCTAAAGATAAGCAACTAGTTACCTACATCATCATAGAAATAAAAGTATTATTACCGATTTAGGGAGATCAGACCAATGGCTGATGCATTAGCTGGGAAAAGAATTAGCACGATCACATACATAGTTCCCGATGAAAACGCTGCGGAAGCCATGAGAGATTATCTCAGCAGTCATAAGGAATTTATGGCGGCTAAGTGCTACAGGGAAGGGCCATTGAAATTGCTTCATTACTTTTTTTCAGAGGGACCAGAGTACGAAGAAAACCGGAGCTGGCTTGAAGGAAAATACCCCAAAGAAACAGGAAGAACGATTTTTCATCTATATCACATGTACGATAACGAAGAAGGAGTTCAACACCATTGGTTTGAAATTTCTGAATTCCTACCAGTGCTGTCTGAGTTAATAAAAACGTTCAATATAGAAGTAATGGTTTCAAATCAGCTCACAGTTGTACAAAGCCTTTGGGACTAGTTCAGAATCGGCACTGGAGAGACTATGAGTGAGTAGGGAAAAGCAGTATATGAGCTAGACCATCACAGAAATCACATCACGAATACCAGCAAAAGGAGTGGCAATGACCAAAGCTGATGCATTTGACAGGGCGGTGCGGCTTATATTTAAAAGCAATGACTTCTCTTTGTTTGATAAAATTTATCATCCTGATTACTCAGCACTGGATCCAACCACTGGTATCACGGTGAATTTGGAAGATGAGAAGCTAGTGCTGTCAACCTAGAGCGAGGACTATATTTTAGGACTATTTCGCATTGTTTATGAGAGTGATGATTTTTTATGTGTGCACAGATACGTCAAGGGGAATAAAAATTCTGATCCAATCAGGATGATTTGATTGCCGATGTAGATAAAGATTTTGGGGTGTATGAAGGCAGGACTTTTAAATCCGAGCTCTTCACCCAATACCTCAATCGCAACCAGATAAGCTGGCCTAGACTGGACTCGGGGTATCTGGATCTGCAGGATCAGACCTTCCGTTCAATGGCAAAGATTTATCCTCAGCTATCTCCACTTCGAGAATTGCGGCATTCTCTGGGTCAGATGAGACTGAAAGAATTCAAGGTTGGTGCTGATGGACGTAACCGGACCCTGCTTAGCCCATTCCGAAGCAAAACTGGACGTAACCAACCCAGTAACTCACGTTACATCTTTGGCTCTTCTGTCTGGCTACGTGGGTTGATCAAACCTGCTGAGGGTTGGGGCATTGCCTACATCGACTGGTCCCAGCAGGAGTTTGGCATTGCAGCAGCACTTTCTGGGGATGAAGCAATGAAGCAGACTTACGCTTCGGGTGATCCCTATCTGGAGTTTGCCAAGCTGGCTGGAGCAGTACCTGCTGATGCTACCAAGAAGTCTCATTCACAGCAGAGGGCGCTCTATAAGCAAACTGTGTTGGCAGTGAACTATGGGATGGGCGAAGATTCTCTGGCAGAGAGAATCCAGCAGCCCGTAATTGTGGCCAAAGATCTCCTGCGCAAACATCGGCAGACCTTCAAGACCTTTTGGCATTGGTCCGATGGCAGTGTCGACTACGCTCTTTTACACAAAAAGCTTTGGACTGTCTTTGGTTGGCAGATTCAAGTGGCAGGACAGCCGAATCCGAGGAGTTTAGCTAACTTCCCGATGCAGGCTAATGGTGCAGAAATGCTGAGAATTGCCTGCATTCTGATGACAGAAGCGGGTATTAGAGTCTGTGCTCCGGTGCATGATGCTGTTTTGATCGAGGCACCACTGGGAGAACTTGATGAGAGAGTTCGGCAAGCACAGGAGTTGATGAGTGAGACCTCCAGACAGGTACTCGGTGGTTTTAAGTTGACTACGGATGCAGATATCTACCGCTACCCTGAGCGGTACCGGGATGAAGAACGCGGAGGAGCATTTTGGGACAAGGTAATGGATCTACTTTTAAAAACTAAATTCAGTTGAGGCTGCTTTTAGACAACCAGCACGCCAGTGTGCACCCGGTCCATTCTTATATTGTTTTTAATAATATATGTTAGAATTAGATGGTAAAAAGTTGGCTTACCGACATCCTGATCTGAAGCAATTGGAGAGTAAGAGAGAAGCGGCTTACTTTCTACATCGTCAAGTATCTCTGCCTTGGATTCAAAGGGCCGCTTAAGAAGGGATACAAGCAGGCTTCATTGCCATGCTCATACAATGGAAATCAGTACTGACCAAGCGGCAAACGGTAAGCTTATCAGCAGACTTCTTAGACCAGTTTGGAATTTCTCGTGGAGTCAAGTTGCGTAGTTTAAAGCTGCTGGAGAAAGCAGGTCTGATTCAGTTATCAAAGGTATCAGCAAGAGTCTGAGGATTACCTTGCTCCCTACCCTACCAAATAAATTCAATAGATCCTTAGCATAGGGGGAGGAGAGCACCCAGCCCCATACCTCTTTTTCTTACCTCCCCTAATCGATTTTTATGCAGACTTTAAATCCTATTCGTTATTTGTTTACTAAATGATTCCACTAATTCAAATGATTTATTGAAGAAGCACAGTCTAGTATAGATTTTTCAAAAGGAAGAGGCTCCCAATTAAATATTTGTTTTGTCTCAGTATTGTCTGCATTTATACTTTTACCAACAATGGGTACCATCCCTTTAACTTCTCTATCAAATAAACTCATAAATTTTATCATAAATGTAGGACTTTTCATTGTGCTAACTTTCTCATAGCCATTTTCTTTAAGAAGTTTAGCAATTTCCATAAACTCATGCGCTTTAGCAGTTGTGGGTATCAAACGCTTTCCATTTGTAGCATTTTCTGTAATCGAACGGACATGAATTTTCGCTAAATCTCTAACATCCGACACTGGTAATCCGATTAGAGGAATCATTGCCATTTTGTAATGGCCAGTCAACATTCTGGATATAAATTGCATAGACTGACCATCAATATTCCCGGTCAAAGTTGGGCCCATTACGACTCCTGGACAAATAGCTACTAATTCTATCTTCTCACTTTCTGGTACATTCTTAACAAACTCCCATGCAGCTTTCTCAGCGAGAGTTTTACTTTTCATATATGTGTTTATATTGCTTGAATTCTCATCAGTCCAACTTTCACTATCTATAGTTCCAGTGTCCTCGTTACTGTCCAAAACTTTTCCCATCATTGTAACAATGCTAGAAGTAAGAATAACCTTCTTCACTTTTGCCTTTTGGGCAGATTTCAGTACCCGCAAAGTACCTTCAAGTGCAGGTTTGATGTATTCATCTTCGTTAGTTGGCTCCCTCACAAAATAAGGTGAAGCGACATGTAACACAGATTCACAACCTTCAACAGCATCATCCCATCCTTCGTCACTAAGTAAGTTGAGTTTTACAAATTCTAAATTTTTGCCAGGATCTATCTCTTTTTTTATACCATTGATCACTTCATCTATTCTCTCTAAGTCTCGGAGACTCCCTTTCACGTAGTACCCTTCTTTCAAAAGTTCAACTGCACAGTGTTGTCCTATGTAACCAGAAATTCCTGTAACTAATACTTTTTTCATCTTTTTCCTGTTTCTTTATTTTGATGCTTAAAATTTTTTGATCAAGAGCCATTATGGCTAATATAAATTATAAGATTATTCCTTTTTGGGCGTGTTATTTTCCCTCAAGATTTCAAGTTTTACCATGAAAGAAAATAACTTATGATTGATTAACCATACCAACTCTAAATGATTTATTCGTCGAACTTTTATAACTCATTTTCCCAGTAAACAGACCACTATAACAACTAGTAGGTGTTTTAGCGTCAAGTCAAAATCTATCAAAACAGGATTCCAGGTTATTTTGATGTCTTTAATTGTCGACTTGAAGGGTACAGTTAATCTCGAAGACAAGCAGAAAGGTAAATCAATCAATAGATGGAGGATCTTAAAAAAAAGCAATTAGGAAGGAACCAAACTTTTCTGTCAAACCTGCAGGAAGTCAGATTTTGGAGAGGGGGTGCAGGGACCACGACCCCCCATCAATAAATTACCTCCCCTGATTGATTTTTATCCGCACGCAACTTCCTATCAAGGAGAATACCGATGAATGCCTCTCCCAATCTGACTTTAAGCAGCAACGATTCACTGAAGAATATCAGGTGGGCGGTAGTGGTTCGCAGGCAGTTCTTCAGCTGGTTTTAAAAGTAGAGGTAATTTTGTAAAGTCTTTGAACATTTGTTGCCTAGCTAAGTCACAAACTGCAGGGTCTATCTCCTTCTGAAGTATAACTTTTTAAAATCAGGGACTAGCTAGGAACAGATAGTTTTTTGAGCCGATTTGGGGAAGATATAGCGAAATGGGCGCGAGTAGCTCAACAAATACAAAAAAGTTAAAGCTGAAAAATATTCTTTATCAGCTTTCGAAGCATCTAAAAGCTGAAACCAACACCTGCACTGATTAGGCTTCGACTAATATCAGAGTCTCCACTTGTTGAATTTTCCTGCTTAAATTTGGCGGATTCCATTCTGTAGCCCAGAAGTAGCTCGAACCAATCAAAATCATAGCCTCCGTTTATCCCTATTGCTGAGCCAGATGCTGAATCTTTTTTTACAGTAGTTTGCTGTACTCCGTCCATTGTGTACTCAAGATCACTTTGGCTCAATTGGTGACCATAGAATATCTGACCTGTTATTTCACTCCCAAACGTGTAGGACAAATCAAGGTAGGTTGTATCCCAATCAAATATATATGTTTTGCCGCTCTGCTTCTCTTCCTGCTCGTAGCTATGGGACGTGTACCCTATTCCCCAACCTGCTGAAGCCACGTAATGGACACTATATCCCGATGGAGTAATTTTTTCAGTTGTACCTGCCGGCGTACTATTTTTTGTCATTGCATCCCCAGTAGCTGTGCCTTGAACTGGAACTAGTAAACGTATTTTACTTGAATCAGCTGCCAGCGAACTCGCGGCAGTTGTCGTCAGAAAGACAACTCCGATGAGTAGAAATTTTTTGAACATATCAATTAATCTCCATTTAGATTGTTTTCAACAAACATCACTGAAATTGCTTATTAATTAGCAAGTATGATTCCATTGAGACGTTTTTTGTTGGCCGATAAATTACAAACATAGCTTTAAATACTGCTTTAGTGGTGCTGACTGTCATATCAACTTAGCTGTAGATCCCCTCTGATCATTATTCACATCGGTATAGCGCAAGGTGCCAAGTTTGTATTGGTTGGCTTGGTGTTTATCAGGAGTCTAACGGTAATGAAACCCACAAGATTTGAGGAAGAGTCAACCCACATTCAGCCTGTTAGCTGCTTCGGCAGATCAGCAGCAGGCTGACAGGTCTCGAGTAAGGTTTTGATAGCAGTGGGTAGTCAATACGGGCAAGCGAACCTAAGATGCTCTTCCTCAGATCCCTCCTCTCAAAACAATTCCCCTGACTGATTGCTGATCTGTTGAATCTCAATTTTTAAGCCCTGCCCAAACAGTTCTTCCCCCCGTCTTCCTCCTCGAGTTGTGAAAACAGGATTATAATTTAATCATCGTTTCTCAATTATAAATTAACTACGGAGGATTATGGACAACGACATTGATATCAAAGCAACACTTGCTAAAAGATTTTTTACATCTGCAGAAGACGAAAAACTCGCAGAGAATTCTAAAAAGGTGGGTCCAGATGAATTTTCTTCACAGAAAACGCAATGGAAGGCAGATAAGGAAGTAGGCGGATTCAGTAGGGAATTTATAGGAGTTTATGTCTAAGAAATTCGTTCAACCAAGTTGATATGGGGGTTAATGAAATTCATTTTTATTATTATTGGCCTCTTCATCCTAGGACTTTCTAAGTTGGTGATTTCCAGTTCAGCTGCGGATGGGCATCCTCTTGATGACGACCCAATCCATAGCAAGATGAACTCCAAGACTGATCATCTGGACAATCCTCTGCAGATTGAGGGTTTAATCTATTCAAAGTGCCATAAGTTAGGAGTTTGCACATTGGTTTACTCCACTGGCAATGCAAACAAACAGGCACAAACTTGGGGATTCTACTTGCCAACATTGAGTATTCAGATGGAGGAGTTAAAGGCAGAATCGTTGATAGCTCTGAACCGTCGATGCTATTACCACACTAGTTGGCAATCTAGTTTATTTACGAAAGTAAAAAGTATTTTAAAAGAAGCTGAAAAGATTCATTTGTCAGGCAGGAAATTCCGCCAGATAGTCATTGGACATTTGCATGTGGATGAGGTCCCTTTAACTACCAAAATGATAGAAGCAGCTGATAAAATAGATTGCAAAAGAAATTGAAAGGAGGGGGAATTAATACTTTTCCAGTAAGCAAATTCTGGGGCAGTTCAGCCAATTATGATGATAAAGAGAAGTATTATGGTTAGGTGATTTCATTTGATAACAAAAATGATTGGACTAGATCATTTATCAATCAAATGACACCCATTCAATCTTCAAATTCATCAGCTAACAAAATAGCTGCTAATAGGCTGCATTTTGACTACATTTTTTATTTGGCAACGGTTCACAGGCCGTTCTTCGGGCAGGTTACCAGACCAAGCATCCGGCTGAGATGGCTTATGGACTACTCAGAAATACTAAGGTCAAACATAGCCTCCAGGATGCTCAGAACGCTCGTAGAGAGCGTTTGCAAATGCGGGTAGATTCGACTGTGAAGCAGTACATTGAATTGAAGGATAAGGCTCTAGCAGCTTGTGACTACCAGACATCACTCAGAGCACTGAATCAGCTAGTCAAGCACCTAAGAATCTTCGAGCACTATCATGGGGCACCGCTTCTGGAAGCGATTGAGAAGAACCCGGACAACCTTGAAGATTTAGTTGATCAATTCCTGTGGATCAATACTTCACTGGGCAACTGGTCGTATGTTCTGCGTGCTCTGGAGTTGAAAGTAAAACTGGCTGGTAAAGAGAAGGGTGAGTTGAACTATGAGGAGATGTTGGGCACAATATGAAAATAAAACGGTGAAAATGCATTTTTTTAATTTAAATCCCCAAGAGGTTTTAGAATTGGTGCAATTTTCTTATAAAGTTCAATATCGTCCCCTTTTAGGTATTGCCCAGTAACACCTTCAGCTTTTCCTCTATCAAAAAAAGCTTTAGCTTCTTTAGAATTACCCTTTCCGATTTCAATTGCAGCAAATACCCATAACATGCTTGCTATAGATCTGCCTTGAATATCTTCATTGTAAATCTTTTTACCCATAAGGGTTTCTATTTCGTCAATTCTGTCTAACTTATATAATCTTCTTACCAGTTGTCTAGTAACAAAATAGCCGTTATCATTAGGCATTAGCTTCAAAGCTTTCATACCGTATTCAATTGATTTTTCTGGTTCCTTGCAAATATTATATGTCGAAGCTGCAATTGTAAACACGTCAACACTCCCACCGAGTTGGATAGCCTTTTCAATATACTCTTTGGCGATATTACAATCTTTTGAAAGGTACAATGCATCGCTAAAGCCTCTAAGGGCATAAGCCTCATTGTCACCCTTGTTCTTGATATGCCTCATCGTTACGATATCAAGTTCATTCAAGTCATCATCAAGGTTTTGTGAAAGTCCCAAGTCGATTTTTTGGATAATCCGCCAACCTTCCATATAATCAATTACATTCTGACTTAGGCCTAAATCTTTAAGTTCATTCATGATTTCGATGTGTTTTTTATGACTCTCGAAAGTATATTTTCTCCATTCATCTCTAGCATTCAAATACAGATTGTATTTTTGAAAAGTATCAAATTCTTTTGACCACTCTTTTGCCTGATAGCCTACAACAGCTTTAATTTGTAATTCATTTAATATTTCATTTCCAATTTTATCTTGAATTACAAAAATATCATTCAGCTCAAAATCAAACTTGTTAGACCAAATAACACTGTTTTTTCTTAAATCATTTAATTCTATAGTTATTCGATTCATTTCTCCAAATGATTGTGCCGATCCAGCCACCATATAATCCGCATTAAACTGATTTTTGATTTGCTCAGTTGTCATACTTTTATTTAATGCGTAAAAGCTTGTACTCGAAGACAAAACATTTACACCATCGTATTGTGAGAGGCTAGTCACGAGACTTTCTGTCAACGCATTACTTATTGAATTGTCTTCGGTACCTATTGTACTAAAAGGCTTTATTATAATGACCGGTAATGAATCAGCTTGACTAGCAAATTTTTGTTCATTTTTATTCCATAAATTAGACGATATTTCGTTCAGAAAAAAATAACTAATAGGTGCTAATAGCACTACAATTAAAATTAAGCCTTGGTATATTTTTAATTTATTTTTCTGTTTCTTTTTAGTAATTCTCTTTTTTGTGGTATCTAATATAACATCGAATGCATGGAATTTGTTCGATTTAACTGTTTGCTCACCTAAGTCGTTAAATAAAAATCGGGTTTTTTTGTTGACTAAATCATAAACAGACTTTGATAAAGTAATACCATCTGGTTGGGCTAATGATTCTAACCTGGCAGCCACGTTTACACCATCACCATATAGATTTTCACCTTCTTTGACGACATCACCTATATTAATTCCAATCCTAAAGCTTATTTTAAAATCATTATTCTCATTTCTTTCCTTAATCATTCTTTGGAATTCAGCTGCACAAACTACAGCTGACACTGTACTGTTGAATTCAGCCAAAACAGAATCGCCAGCTGTATTGAACGTCCTCCCGCCATGTTCTACGAACAAATTCTCAAGAATATCTTTACAAACTCTTAGTGTACGTATTGTTTGATCTTCATCTTGCTCCATAAGTTTACTATAACCAACCACATCCGTCGCAAATATAACAGCAAGCTTACGATCTATATCATTCGATGACATAAATATCTTCTCGAAGTGAAGTTAATCGAACTCGCCTCATGGTTTATTCCTAAAATAAAGTTCAAAATAGATTTTAACGCATTTATATCCCAACTTACTATTAGATCAAGCTTACTACTCTAAGCCGAAATATATTTAATACCCCAACTAGTTTTGTGATCCTCAAATAACTTATTAGGCTAGTTTTTGAAATATTGGTCTACAGACAAGGGTGGAATCTCTGTCTGATCGGAATTTTGATTGGATGGACCAAATTTGCTTATCATAAGGTTTCAGCAAGGAAATCGATTCCAAAATCTACATCAGGCTGCCAGACTTTCTTCAGTAGCAGACGATATTTATAAACCGTCTGCAGATAGAGTTGAGTGAATCTTTCAAAGACATCACCCTTCTCTTTTGTTTCCTCCAGAAAAGATACCCTCTCGAAGAGATCATTCCAGTTAGAGGCGGTGAGGATAAGGTCGTTGGGGTTCATACGACTGCCAAAAGCTTAACAGGATTCATTTTGATATTCTGTTTGATCTTGTGATTGTAGCTAGATGCATGAAGCACACAGACCATAACAAATGAATCAACAAGCAGTTGCTAGGCAGGTATAGAGGAAGGTGGAATCAAAGATGCTATTTCAGCTAGAAGGAAACTTTAAGCTTGTCCCCTAGCCCGCTTTTCTTGGGGTAGCAAACTATAATAAATAACTTCGTTCAGAGGTGTTGCAACGCCGGCTTTCTTGCCTAATCGAACAACGACTGCACCGTTCCAATATTCAAGTTCTGAAGGTTTACAGGCCATGATCTCCTCCTGCATTGAAGTCATATGATTTGCTGGCATCTTATCCATAGAACGCTGAAGATGCTCTACCATATCACTGGCAAGGGTAACTCCACGCGCCTTTGCAATTGAGATCACTTCTTCAATGCAAGGTCGAACGAGGCTGCGAGGTTCAGGAATCTGCCTCCAGACTCCAGTTGGTACGCGTGTTAGTGCACCAATACCTCCAAGAGTTACCGCTCCAGCAAATTTCCACCATTGATAATACTGTATGTTATCAGTAACCTGAACCGATACTTGGTGTGAGGAAAAAGCGGCGCGGATAGAGTCCGCTCGTTTAGAAGTGCGATTGTCAATCTCCCCAAGGGTAAGCTGTGGATCAATTCCGCCGATATGTTTTAGTCTTCCTGGGCCTTCAATAAAACAACGTACAGGTGAAACTCCAACAATGACATGATCATTTCCTAAAACATCAGCAACCTCTGTCGGTGCCTCCACACCGTTCTGCAACGTGAGAACTCCTGTATCAGGGCCAATCATCGGTCGAATCTGCTCAGAAGCTTCGCGGATATCCCAAGCTTTGATACCCAAGATTACAAGGTCAACAACACCTACCTCTGCTGGAGAATTAGTCGCTATAAATGGTTTAATGTGAAAGTCCCCGGTTGAGCTTTTCACAAAAAGTCCGTTCTCTTGAATAGCCTCTAGATGAGATCCTCGCGCGACGAGGGCAACATCATTTCCCGCTTGGGCAAGCCGAGCGCCGAAATATCCTCCTATTCCCCCTGCACCAAAAACAGCAACACGCATTTTAAGTCCTGATAGCCTAGGGCTGAAATTATTATATTTAAGTACAAAATAATTTATCTTCTGATTGATAGTCAAAAGCAAGAAAAGTTTTTGTTGAGAGTAATCGTTTAGACCACCAGATTCAGAATCTGCTGTATTGATTGACAGTAATCCAGATAAATACTGAGGTTGGCACAGAAAATTACGACTAAATCTGCAAATGATCGCAAAAAATGAATTCGTTTAGGTTGTGTTACTGTAATAATATTTGGCTACAAATGTCCTTGAATCGGTGGGTTTGTCAATCAGAGTTCCGTACTTTCTTATTGCTGACAGCTAGGAATGGAGGAAGGGAAGAGGAGAATAATGACAATGCGGGTTTTTAAAAGTTTTGTTTTTGTAACCTACAGATACCTACAGTAGCAGGCAGTTAAGCATGACGGCCGAGCGTAGGAATTCAGGTTCTTTAGGTTATTTTAGCCGGCTATTCTTTTTTGAACACGGGGGTTTCAGATGACGTGAAAAAAACTTTTCCTTCAGACCATCTCACCCAACCGCTTGATTCATAACCAGACAACCTATTTGTCATTCTGCATCATCCACAAACTTCTACGTTTGCTAAAGATCTTCGAAGATAAATTTAAAAATAAACAATCAGTTGTCAGTCAAAAGTTGGGTCAGACTGGGACAGAAAATCCCGCCAATTGGTTGGGTATATGGTTGGGTAAATCGAAATCCAGGCGAGAACCAGAAAAGTGGTGGGCTGGGTTAAATACTGATTTTACTGAGGAAAAGTGTGGTGGCGGGGGCAGGATTTGAACCTGCGACCTTCGGGTTATGAGAACGCGGGTCAATAGTTGATGTTAATTACTCATACCTACCCCATATTTGCTATAAGCCTTGCAAATATCGGGAAAGATTTATATTCTTTCTAGTCAGACGTAGACATTTCTATCCCTCATTTTTTACCTAATTGGGTGGACAGGTGGGTGGACAGAAATAAACCCGATCATTTGACCAGAGAGAAAATGGCTTCTAAAGAACGCATCAAAACTAATTATCCTGGAGTCTGGTACGCCGACCGTAATGGTGTGAAAACATTTTATATTAATTACCGAAAACCAGGAGATCGAAAGAAAATTGAGGAGAAGTTGGGGACCAGTGCCCAAGGTTGGTCTGCCGCTAAGGCAAATGCGGAACGAACAAATAGAATCAATGGTCAGGCAATGACCAATGCAGAGAGAAGGAAGTCAAAGCAGGCAGCAAAACAAGCTGAACTAGAAAATCCTACAATCAATCATCTCTGGGCGCTCTATTTGGAATCGAGGGGTAACGAGGTCAAGGGGATTAGCAATGATAAGAATCGTTACCAACTGCATATTGAAAAACTATTTGGGAACAAAAAGCCCCAGGAACTGGCACCGCTTGATGTAGATCGACTCAAGCAACAAGTAAAAAAGAATCACAGTTTGGGAACGACTCGAAATATTCTTGAACTATTGCGTCGGATCATCAACTTTGGAGTCCGTCAGCAGCTTTGCCCACCACTCACCTGGACCATTCAATTACCGAAGGTTGATCCCGATTCCACACGCATTGAGCCGCTAACGGAAGAACAATTCCAAAAGCTTCATGAAGTTTGGGACGCCTATCATGATCGCCACGTCGTTCACATCCATCAGTTTATTGCATGGACTGGATCACGTCCCTCAGAGCCGCTGAAGCTGCTTTGGAAGGATATAGATTTCTCAAAGGGCATATACACCAAGCGGAAGACAAAGAGTGGGCAATCCCCGACGTTACCGATGGGGAATATGACCAGGCAAATTCTGGAAGAGCAGCGCAGGCTGCTGGATACTTGTCCTGAAATAATGCGAAACAGCCCGCTGGTTTTCCCGGGTCCGTCGGGTGGTGAGCGCAGGTTGGATTCCTACAAGCGACATTTTCAGCGAATCCGTGACCTTGCCGGAATTCCAAAGCATTACCGTCCGAATTACTGCTTGCGTGATACGATGGGAACCACGATGCTTTCCAACAGTGCCACCGAAGCTGAAGTTGGGCATCAACTAGGACACGCCCCTGGCTCTCCAATGACTCGCCGATATGCTAAATTCACCTTCGCAGCAGAACAGAGTATTGTGAATAAGGCTGAGCAGGGTTTGGATTCGCTACTGAAACCAAAAGCCAAATAGCAAATCAAACTGGGTTGAGACAGGATCCGACTTCCTGTTAAGGCACTGTTGGTATTCGACCCAGTTGAAGCCGCATTGTTTTTTGCCCCGTCTCTACTCCCCCCCTGGGGGAGCAAACATGCCCCACCCTTTTTATATTGGGACTCCGACCCTCAAATTCTCCCACAAACACTCCAAATAAAATATCAGGCTGATTCCCTAGCTTTGCCTCAGGAAACATAGGTTGTTAGTACTAAGGTTAGCTCCATACCCTCCTAGTTTATCTTAAATTGTAACACCTGTTTGCAGCATAAGAACGAGGTACACTGCCTATCCCCATGGTGTTCACAAAAGATAGAGCAATCTTAATTTTGTCAGTCATAAAATGATTTTTTATTTACAATTTTTTTTGGATGAATTATTTTTTTGTTACATTTATCGAAATGAAGAAAAAAATATTATATATATTTAATTTTTTTTACCCCCAGAAGAATTTTCTCTGCAGAAAATTACAAAATTGATTTTAAAAGATTCAGTAACACTTCAACCAAACCAGTTGGTGCATTAAGATTCTTGATTTTATTCCTTCGCTTCTGGTCGCTGCCTAATGCTGAGACTCTGTTTAAGGTGTTGATCCAAGGTCGGCTTTAGTGATTTATTTAGATTTACCTCTATTTGTAAAATAATTGAGCCACGAGACAACCAAATGCATGCAATCAAATGGATTCTATATATTCTGATGGCTTTTATATTTTTGAATTGTGGTGGAGAAGTCGGGGATAGCCCCGAAAAAAGAAATTCCCCTACAGTCCAAATTAATAGCCCCTCTTCAAGTACCTCAACAGTCGGTAATGCGGCTTATTCAATTACATTTTCAACCGGAGTCGCGGGACTGACTGGCAACAGTCTGGCTGGTGCATGTGTTGGAAGTATCCAACTGACTTCAAACCAAGGGGGAAATTGCTACCCAATTGAAATGAGCACCATTGATAATGTTAATTGGACTATTAACCCAGTTGGTGAACTCAGTAATGGCAGCTACACTCTGGCGCTAACGAATGCCATAAAAGACCTCTCCGGGACTCCCCTCGTCGGCACCAGTGTAAATTTCATTGTCGAGGACGCTCTCTCGACAGTTGCCAATCGATTGGAGACTGATTTAGTTAAAGCCGGGCTGTCTACCAGCATTGTTGCATCTGTAAAAGCTATGGCTCGTAGCACTGCCGCAAATGAAAGAAATGACTTACTCAATGTAATTCCTGCAGCCTTCGATGGTGCTTTTGACGTGATTGCCGCAGCTGAGTTGAATGACACTCTCACGCAGGCTGCCCTCAGCACCATCATCAAGTCCCTGCTCTCCAACGTGGCTGGGAAGGAATCGCTGGTCAGTATCTATTCTTCTGCTCGTGTTGCCGCCCTACCAGCAAACTTCTCAACTTTGTTGACCAGCCTGACAACCCAAGTGGCCACAAAATCCTCTAGCAGCAGTACGATCCTGCAGACACTGACCACCGCACTGGTGAGTAGTCTTCCGGCAGCAGGGGCGACAGCGACAGAGATCGAGACGACCTACGTCAGTAGCATCGTAGAGACGACGACAACCGTTGTAATGTCCAACAATACAGACAAGACGATGAGGGACACGATGTTGGCAGGATTGGGGGCAGGAGTTGTTGCGGGGGCTGCACAGATAACGACCGTGGCGGTCAACGTTGAAACGATCCAGGCAGTCACAACAGAATCTCTGACAAAGACGGCTGCCACTGCTGATACAACTTATGATATAAGCACGGCAACTAGCGCTATCGAGGTAGCAGTGGCCAATGTCGAGACACCGGCTCCTGCTGATACGACACCTCCAACCGATACAACTACACCAACCGATACAACTACACCAACCGATACAACTACACCAACCGATACAACTACACCAACCGATACGACGACTGTTGTCGAACAAACTCCAGCCAGTTGTACCTTGAATGGGCAGATAATCGCTGACGGTGTTTCAGTAACAGCTTACCAGGTTGCATCTGTAGCTTTTGGGGGAACATGCACTTCAGAGATTCGGAGTTGTCGCAATGGAACGTTGAGTGGGTCTTACACTAGTACAAATTGCTCAGTAAGTGCAGCAGCCAGTTGCACCTTTAACGGGCAGAGTGTGACTCATGGAAGCAATGTAACAGCTTACCAGTCTTCATCAGTAGGTTTTGGAGAAACATGTAATAGTGAAACCAGGAGCTGTAATAACGGCACACTGAGTGGATCTAACGGATTTTCAAGCTGTTTGGTATCCACAGCTAATAGCTGCACGTTCAATGGTCAGAGTGTGGCACACGATAGCAGTGTGACGGCTTACCAAGTATCTTCAGTGGCTTTCGGAGAAACATGTACTTCAGAGATTCGAAGTTGTAGCAATGGAACGTTGAGTGGGTCTTACACTAATGCGAATTGTTCGGTAGGATCGGCAGCCAGCTGCGTCTTTAACGGTCAGAGTGTGATTCATGGAAGCAGTGTTACTGCTTATCAATCTTCGTCAGTAGGTTTTGGAGGAACATGTGGTAGTGAAACCAGGAGTTGCAATAATGGAACGCTGAGTGGATCCAACGGATTTTCAAGCTGTTCGGTAGGATCGGCAGCCAGCTGCACGTTCAATGGTCAGAGTGTGGCACATGGCAACAGTGTTACTGCTTATTTATTGGATTCAGTGGTCTATGGAGGGACTTGTTCTTCACAGATGAGAACCTGCTCAAATGGAGTTTTAAGTGGTTTTTATCAAAATTCGAGTTGCTCGGTGGCTTCAGCAGCTAGTTGTTATTTTAATGGTCAGACAGTAGCGCATGGTTCAAGTGTAATAGCCTATGAATCTTCTAGTAGTTATACTTGCGGTTATGAGTTCAGAACATGTAACAACGGCAGTTTGTCAGGATCAAATTTATATTCAACTTGTTCAATATTAAGTCTCCCGTCTTACTCAAGTGATATTCATGTTTATGGTTCTGATTATTTAGGAAATTATTCAACATTTTTGGGTTGTTGGAGTTGTAGTCAATATGGATCAGATTCAATTCACAATGACTATTCTTCTTATGGTAGCGCTTACAGTTTCGTTGGCAGAGCCGGAGGTGATATATTGGCGAACTGGTTTTGTGGTGTTGCTGGCAATCTCCTGAGGCACAGCTCGAGAGAGAGCGAAGAGTTCACCACTGAAGCAGGAGTCAAAGAGGAAGAGGGCATGTTTGGATTGAATACGTTTGGAATAGACATCAATCATTTGCAGATCCAGAGCTTTGTCTAAAAAGCCATTGAGGTCTTGTTGAGGATCGGGCGCATCAGTTGGGACCAAGTAGCCCATGGTTGTGCCGTAGGTTTGCAGTTGGGAGTGACCATGTCCGGCAAAGTAGATCAGCAATCGGTTTTCTGGATCACGTCCATAGAGACTAACGAACAGGTCAAAGATCTTTTTTAAATCCTCACTGCTTGGATCATTGATAGGTGTGACTTCAAAGCCATTTTCTTCCAATGCTTCCTGAACTAAAGCCATATCCTTGCGAACCCCGGGTAGATCAGGCCAGCCGTTTTGATAGTCACTGATACCAATCAGCAGAGCATGGCTGTTCTGATAGAGTTGAGCTTGTTCACCAATTTCATTGGGTAGGACTACTGGGCGGATGGCCCGGTTGGTTTGTGCATGAACTACAGTTGCCACAACGATCGATATTAAAACTAGGTAGGGTGATTTCATGTAAGTAGCAAAAAATAAGTTTAATTCAATGTCACAGTAAATTTCAGTACCGCTATTGAAGTATCTGAGTAGCTATTGTCTGGCTCCCGCTTCCTGTAAAAATTCTGATTTTCGTGAGGCTGGTAAAAGTACCAAGTATTTTTCCCACTAGAATCTCCTACGTAGAATTGTCCTATTACCCATTCGCCAGTTTCGTCGAATGCATCAATACTTAATACCGGTGAATAGACTCCGTTGGCAACAGTAGAAGACTGTCCGCTTTCGTTAGTGCCTACACCTGTACTAGTCACATCAGATGGTCCTCCTGCTCGAACGCCAACGAATTGCACCCCTGAAACATCATCACTTGCCTGAATATTTACAATCATGTTATTGCCTTGTGCGATCGAACTCTGCGCCAAGGTGATATTCGTAATCTCTGGGTAAGCTGTGTCTAATGAACCTGAGCCTGTCACAGTAAATTTCAGTACCGCTATTGAAGTATCTGAGTAGCTATTGTCTGGCTCCCGCTTCCTGTAAAAATTCTGATTTTCGTGAGGCTGGTAAAAGTACCAAGTATTTTTCCCACTAGAATCTCCTACGTAGAATTGTCCTATTACCCATTCGCCAGTTTCGTCGAATGCATCAATACTTAATACCGGTGAATAGACTCCGTTGGCAACAGTAGAAGACTGTCCGCTTTCGTTAGTGCCTACACCTGTACTAGTCACATCAGATGGTCCTCCTGCTCGAACGCCAACGAATTGCACCCCTGAAACATCATCACTTGCCTGAATATTTACAATCATGTTATTGCCTTGTGCGATCGAACTCTGCGCCAAGGTGATATTCGTAATCTCTGGGTAAGCTGTGTCTACATTAGATCCAGTTTGCACTGAGCAACTGCCATAGGTATAGCTACCGCTAAGGCTTCCATCTGAACAACTTCGACTCTCGCTTGTACAACTGCTGCCATAAGCAACTGAAGCAGCCTGATAGGCGGTAACATCTGAACCATGGACCACCGTCTGACCGTTAAAACTGCAGCTAGCTGCAGCTGCTACTGAACAACTTGGATTTGTGTAAGTCCCACTGAGCGTTCCGTTGCTACAACTCCGACTCTCACTGCTGCAACTATTTCCAAAAGCAACTGAAGAAGCCTGGTAGGCGGTTACATTTGAACCATGTGCCACTGTCTGACCATTGAAACTGCAACTAGCCGCAGAGACTACTGAACAGCTCGAATTTGCATACGTTCCGCCAAGAGTTCCATTACTGCAACTCCTCGTCTGAGTAGAGCAGGTCTGTCCATATGCCACTGTATCAGACAAATAAGCCGTTACAGTATTTCCATGAGCCACGGTCTGCCCTCCAAAACTGCAACTAGCTGCAGCTGCTACCGAACAACTTGAATTCGTGAAGGTCCCTCCTAGAGTTCCGTTGCTGCAACTTCGTGTCTCAGAACTGCACTCCTCTCCATAGGCTACCGAACTCGTTTGATAGGCTGTCACCGAGGCATCATGGGCAATTAGTTGTCCGTTGAAACTGCAGGTTGCTGGAGACTGTACAGAGCAACTCCCAAAGGCATAACTACCACTGAGTGAACCGTTGGAGCAGCTTCTGCTCTGAGAAGTGCAGCTACTCCCAAAGACCACCGATGCCGCTTGGTAGGCTGTGACTGATTGGCCATCATTGACTGTTTCTCCATCGAAGGAACAACTCTGAGCCCCTGCCACACTGCAAGTGGAGTTAGTATAGCTGCCGCTTAAAGTACCATTGGAGCAAGTGCGGCTCTGGGAGGTGCAGCTACTGCCAAAAGCCACTGAGGCTGCTTGGTAGGCATTGATTGAGGTGCCGTGAGCGACCGTCTGCCCATTGAAGGTGCAGGAAGCGGCAGAAGCCACACTACAAGCCGCATTGGTATAGCTGCCACTCAATGTTCCATTGTTGCAACCACGCAGCTCAGTCTGGCAGCTTGAGCCAAAGTTGACTGAATTGCTCTCATAAGCTGTTACGCTCGAACCGCTGCTAACCGTTTGGCCATTGAAGGTGCAGGAACTCGCTTCACTGACTCGACAGCTTGAGTAGGCATTGCTGCCGCTGAGCACCCCGTTGTTGCACAACCTCTGCTCTGATAAACAACTGGCACCATAGTCAACTGAAGCTGCGCTGTAGGCCGTCACACTATTGCCATGGGCAATGCTGAGGCTGTTGAAGGCACAGGCAACTGGATCTGCTACTCGACAGCTAGAATAGGCATTGCTGCCACTGAGATCACCACCATTGCAGGTTCTCAGCTCTGCGCTGCAAACGGAGCCGTATGAGACATTCTGAGCGTTGTAAGCGGTGACAATCGTGCCGTGGTTAATTGCTATTCCATCAAAGAAACAAACAGGCTGGATGGTGACTTCTTCTTCCACCTCACAGCTGGCAAAAGAATAACTCCCACTGATAACTCCATTGTCGCAACTTCTCAGCTGGGCACTGCAACTCCCTCCAGCGTCCACCTTACTGGCTGCATAGGCGGTAAAGCTGGTGCCGTGAGCTACAGTCTCGCCATTGAAGGTGCAGGAGGCTGCGATAGCTACTTGGCAGGTTCGGGCACTGTAGCTACCAGAGAGGACCCCGTTGTTGCAGGTCCTGGTTTGAGATGTACAACTTCCCCCAAAAGCCACGCTGTCGCTGGCATAGGCCGTGACGCTAGCCCCGTGCTCAACGGCTTGACCGCCCAGACTACAACTGCTTGCACTTCTCGCACTGCAGCTACTGGCACTGTAGGAGCCGGAGAGGACCCCGTTGTTGCAGGTTCTGGTTTGTGAGAGGCAACTTTGTCCAAACGGAACTAGTGCGCTTTGATAGGCGATGACACTTTGGCCACTGCTGAGCAGGGTGTTGTTGAACTTACAGAGTTCAGGGTTGGCGTTGACTGCCTCAGCTAGAGTGTTATCGGCTACAAAAGCGGGGACTACCTGCTGGATTTTGTCCTCTTCGGCGACCTGGCTGACCAGACCTCGCTCACCCAGAGTCCCATGCAGATGATTGATAGCAGTGGAGGCATCCACAAGAGTTCGGCCAGAGGCAGCCTGAACTGCGACGCTAGCGGTGATCTCAAAAGTGGAAACAGGTAGGTTGAAGTTGAGGGAGCGGCCAGAGAGTGCAGTCCGGGCTGATTTGGTAACGTTCAGTCCATTGGTAGGATCAGCGTCATCATCGAGGCTTTGGAGAAAGCGGGAGAGATTGATGACTCGCCTGTCAGCAGTGCTGACGGCACCCACCAGTTCAACAGGAGTCAGTACAGGAGAGGCAGCTACACTACCTAGCTCAACATCTCCCAGATGGAAGCTGACCGTATCTCCAGTCTGGTAGGAGAACTCACCGCTAGAGTTAGTAAGCCCTGTCAGACCACTGCTGGTTTCAAAGCTGACTCCTGCTACCACGCTGTCTAGCAAGACTCCGACTTTAGCTGTTGTTGGAGCACTAGGGGTTGTAGTACTGGATGATCCACCACCGGAACCTCCACCATCGTCTCCCCCGCCAAGACTGGCTCCGCCTACCAAGGCAATGACCGCAGCTCCTCCGGCAGCAACTCCAGCTACTGTGCCGGTTTCAAAGCCACCTTCCGTTTCCGAGGTGCATTGTTCTTCATCCGGAGTACAGTCTACCGGAACAGGTTCTCCGCAACTCAACAATAACAGTGAACATAATCCAAGCAGTAACCAGCGACGCAGCATATCTCATCCCCATCAGCGGTTTTTACTTTTTGTGACTAGTGCGACTCCTACTCTTTGGCAAAAGATGTGTCAAAAATTGTGTTTAGTCAAGGTGACCCCAACAGTCCAAAATTAAATTTTTCTAGAAAATATTAATAAACAAATATTAAGGCCTAATTATTACAATAAATATTTAAAAGAGAGCAATCATTACTTGAGTAGAACATTGAAGAAGAATTACATATGCTATCAAAGTTATAATTATTAATACTCAATTCTCCGTAGTATGTTAGACCATTCGAACTGTATAGTTTTGGGCTACTATATGCATAAGAGCTACAAGCTGAATAAGAAC
>JACLAC010003056.1_pt1 | contig 23416 bp, 15 predicted proteins | sample 8027881 | NCBI WGS metagenome assembly JACLAC01 (sample SAMN15725517, study PRJNA655200) | protist metagenome | isolation source: fluorescence activated cell sorting (FACS) single amplified genomes of... | place: Spain: Blaines Bay Microbial Observatory, Mediterranean Sea | collected 2016-01-19 | reverse complement strand
GCAGAGGCTTGCTAACCTTAGCTTGTTAGCCTAGTCTTCCATCCTTTGGAGCCTTACAGTGGGGTTTGATTGAAAAACAAACCCTTCTGCAAGCGAGATTAAACATTTTAACGACAGTACTGGAGCTTGGGTTTGGTAAGTATTGAATGCACGTTAACAGACTTGTTGGCTAAGAGCATAACGCCGGAGCAAAGCCGATGAAACTCAACGCCATTGTGATCGAGAACTACAGGTGCTTCGAACGCTTAGAAGTGACATTACACCCTACAATAACAGTGCTTGTAGCCCCTAACGGCGGGGGTAAAACGACTTTAATCGATGCGGCTCGAATAGCCTTGTGGCCATTCGTTAGGGCGTTTGATTCTGGGAGTCAAGCTGGCAAGGCGGCGACTATTCAAATAGAAGATGTGCGTTTGTCTAAAAGTGCGGAAGGATCTATGGAACCCGATGTGCCTGCGTCGGTGACAGCGACGGGCGTATGGGAGAGTGAAGGTGAGCGACAAACCTGGCGGCAAACGCGGGAAAAGTTAAAACCTGGGACTAATACGCTCATGGATGCTAGCACCAAACAACTCATCGATTATGGTAAGCAATTGCAGCAACGGGTGAGGGATAAAACGCGAACCTCCCCCATGGATCTACCGCTAGTGGTGTATTTGGGCACAGGGCGTTTGTGGTATCAGGGGCGTTACACCGCCAAAATGGAGGATAAAAAGCTGGATGCTAGCATGCACTCGCGTTTGTGGGGGTATCAAAATTGCCTGTCGGCGGTATCGAGTTATAAGCAGTTTGAAGATTGGTATGGTTGGATTTATCGGAGTTATGAGCAACAGGCATTATGGCAATGGCAAGGAAACTCCTCTTTCGATGAAGGTCAATTATCGCATTTTAAGGCGGCTGTTGATGTGCTGACTCGTGCGATTAACGAGGTGACTGAAAAGACAACGGGTTGGCATGACATTCAATACAACGCTGGGCAGCAGCAACAACTGGTACTTAATCATAAGGCTCATGGTGCTTTGCCGCTAAGTCAGTTAAGTGATGGCTTGCGTAATATTGTGGTGTTGGTGGCCGATATTGCCTTTCGTTGCATTAAGTTGAATCCTCATTTGGAGGCCGAGGCTGCGCTTAAAACGCAAGGGGTGGTGATGATTGATGAAGTCGATATGTTTTTGCACCCGGCTTGGCAACAAACGGTTATTGGCTCGTTAACGCGGGCATTTCCTAAAGTTCAGTTTATTGTCACTACTCATAGTCCGCAGGTGTTGTCGACAGTGCCCTCGGAGAGTATTCGGATGATCGAGTATAGCGCAGACCCGGAGTCTGACGTTATTGTGTCTATGGCCAAAACGCCCTCCTTGCAAAGCCGTGGGGTTGCGAGCCCTAACCTTATGGCCGACATTCAAGGGGTTGGCCCAATTCCCGATGTCGAAGAAGCCCGGTGGGTTTCACGATACACCGAGCTTATCGCAAAAGACTTATATGAAAGTGATGAAGGTGTGTCGTTAAGAAAACAACTGTTGGCGCATTTTGGTGAAGACCACCCCGAGATTCGCGAGTGTGATCGGGCGATTCGTTTACAGGTGATGAGAGCAAAGTTACCTACACGTAAAGGATAAGGGCGGTTTATGCATAAATTGGAACGTGGTGTTGCTCCGAGTTGTTTGAGCGGCTATAAGCATGGTCAAAACCATTGGAGGGATGTCACACCGGATGAAAAAGCCGACATCTGGCGCGAATTGGATAAAATGCAGGTAAAACGCTGCGCTTACTGTGAGGTTGGGATTAAAACAACATGGCCTGATATGGATTCGCATATAGAACATTTTCGCCAACGTTCTCGGTATCCTCAAGGGACTTTTCAGTGGGCTAACCTATTTGGCTCGTGTAACCGAAAAGATAGTTGTGGTAATCATAAAGATCGTGCGTCCGTTTATCCGCCAGATGTTCTTATTAATATGGGCGATGAAGACCCGGAAGACTTTTTGTTCTTTCTGGACAACGGTCGTGTAGTGCCTGCAAATGGGTTAAGTGAGCAACAGCAGCATCGAGCGGAGGAAACGATACGCTTGTTTAATTTGAACAGTAGTGCATTAACCTGGAAACGTCTTGGTGAGGTAGCGGGTTATAAGCAAACGCGTGATGATCTTATCGCATTGGCGCAAGAGTATGAGGAACACGAGTGGCGTCCGCTGTTAGAACAAGAGTTAAGCAAGATTAAAGACCTGCCTTTTGCCACAGCTATTAAGCATGTGATGGTGCCTTAGTTACTAGATTGTCGGAAATAACCTAATACATAAGTTGTTGGCTTGGGGGTCAATAACGGCAAAGCACTATGTTTCATGTGATCTTGCCGGAAGACTCTATCGTCATGTAGAAGATTGGCCTTATTCATCGTTTCGGCCACTTATCCTATTTCGGAGCAGGATGTAGGTTGTGGGTGAGCGGTCAAGCGAACCCCAACGTGACCATGTATAACCTCGGTACTAAAACCTCAACAAAGGGCAACATGCGTACGGTATTGCTATCATCAAAGTGGAGTCCCGCGTGCAGAGGACGTCACGTTGGGGTTCGCTCGGTCCGACGTCTCGGTTACGCTCACCGATACGTCGGGCCGCCACAACGTTCTGCTTCGTGATACAACCTGTGGCCGAAACGATGAATAAATCCAGAAGATTGACCCATGACATTTTCCCTCATTTAATTACTAACAGGATCTTCCGTATCCCCAGAGGGATCTGGCGGAAATATATGACTAAGGTCAATACCAAAAGTAACGCCTGTCAGATGCTCTTTGTCAACAATTGACTTAAAATTGTCATGACAATAAATCCCCATAAAACCATCGAAAGTGGTTTTAAACACGGGAAAACCCGCAACGACTTGTTCGTGAAAGAACAGCGACTCCATTTCATCGTATTCGTTTTTGATGCTCAACTTGGTATTTAAACCGTCAACGTCATCGGCAATACGTAGGGGATTAAACAGGTAGCCCTTTCCATTTTCATAGGTTATTGGTAAAAACTCGCCATGTGAAGATAGTAATGGACGGAGCGCTTGGTACGCTTTTTCACTTAAAAACAGCTTGCCGTAGTCTGTGATAAGATCTGGAATGGGTTTTTGTTTGCCTTGCCCTGTGTAATTGGAAAACGTAAGGGTGAGCGTTTGCCATTGGTTTGAATAGGGGGGTGGGGATGGATCGGCTTGGATAAAGACGTCTTCGCCTAGTTTGGCCCACACTTCTTCGTTATTGAAGGTGAATACGCTGTAGTCGTAGGTGTTGGGGTATATGATGTGGATCACCCTTTAATCTCCTTGCTTTAACATTCGCTGTAATCGTCCTTATCATAATTCTCGTTTTTAAGATCTTCTGCCGTGCTAGAGGTGATCTCTTCGGCTTTTTTTTCATTTAGCAGGAAATCACCGGGAACAGGTTTGTGCTCGGTGGTTCCACGTTGAGAGTATTCAACGAAGTTGACCATGTCTTCATAGAGTTCTACTGGCAGGACGTAAAATTGAACCTCGTTATTACTGGATACTGCAATAGCGTCGCCGTCGCCTTTGGCAAGTTCGTCTTCAGGTGAGGATATAAAGTTATCCATTGGCGCTGTATGGGCGCATATCTTCTTCTTTGTCATCAAAGGTCTCCTTTTGATAGAATGGGCTTTTGGCGTCGCGAGCACGTATGTGGCAGAAACGATGATCGACAGCCATTGGCTATTGAAACAAAAACAACTTTCACAACAACTTCCAAAGCACATTCATAGGCTTCTCACCTTCATGGCTCAAATACTCCAGCTGTCCCTTGTTAACAAAAGGTGCCGCTTTACCCGCTGCAAGCTTATGTTCCCGTACAAATAAATACACAGAAAGCCCCATTTTTTCATGATGAATAATCTCCTTCCCTTTCTTTACTCCTGGCGTAGTAGCATTTTGCGACTGCCAATGGAACCGTCCGTTTTCATCAAAGTAATCATGGTATTTGTGTTCTGCTGCCTTACCTTGTTTGTTGATGGTGACTAGCAGCACAAGGGCTTTAGCTTGAGGAATGGACACATAACCGGAATTCCACTTGCCGGGATTAAACTCCGCGTTAAATAAGCGCGGTATATCCTCGCGCATAAAAGATACGCCCACCGACATTTCCAGCTCGGACACTACTGAATGCAAACGTGCAAAGGTGCGTATGCCATCATCGGCCACCAAATCGTCGTAATCTGGGTTGGTCGCCAGTAACACATATTGCCCATCACTTTGCTTTTTAACTCGCCTTAACAGGTATTCCCCGTCACCGCTTTCATTTACACGCTCTAACGCAATGGTTTGATTTTGCAAACTCCCTGCACTTGTCGGGGTAATGCGTTCTAGTACCAAATAATCCCCATCACGAACAGGGGATTTACCTCCATTCATAGAGTGACCACTCGCTTGAGCGATAAAATAGCGCGAGCTGTCGAGATGGCATAGCCGGTCGGGTACCGCTCGATATTCCTCAGCCTCTGCATTACCTTCTTTAAAATGCCCACAAGCGATTTTAATATTCGGGAAGTAGGGCAGTTGGGTGACCGGCACCAAGGCGTCGGCGGGTGCTTGTATCGGTTGGGGGGCGGCGTTTACGCCGTATTTACTAAAACGATAATCCACCAGCTCCTTGATCTGAGCTTCCAATGTTAAGCTATCTTCTGGTCTTACCGCGAAAGTCGGTGTAAAAACATGATCGTTAAGCTCAAAAAAAGCACTTTTTTGGGGGGTTGTTTCCAACCAGGGGTTTATAGCATTTTGCTCCCAATACCCTTCCCAAAGATCAATCTCTGCCTCGTGGAATTGAGCGGGGATCTCATGCATCAATTGGGGGCGCCGAGATAGCACCTCAAACGATTTCTCTGCCAAAGCTTTGGTAGTGATAGCTTGGCTCAAACCGTCTAACTCCAACCACGCCTCCAGGAGCACCAACTTAAAGCATTTCGTGAACGTCATCTTTTCGAGTTCTAGAAGCAATGCCTTATGGCGACCGGCACTATCGATTTCGTTTTGGGGGATTGTCGCGAGGTAAGATAAAAACCCAAACCAACTGCCATACTGCTCGCGTACTTTTGCAATGGAGTATCCGGCTCGATAAAACTCCACGATGGTAGGGCGATGGTTAAGAGATGCCGCCAAACGATAATAATCATCTTCTGGGCCAGTACTGCCTAGCTGTTCAAGAAACTCGATGAATTGTAAAGGGTAATTAACAAAGCATCCTGCGGGTAATTCTAATGTCCCCGATTTCACTTGTCCGGCGAACTTCGACAAAGCATTATGCGTACTATCAATACCAAAAAGAGATTGGGGCTTGTTCAAGAACCCCCGATGGTTAGCGATAAAGTCCAGCACCACCAAATGCGCTTTACCTTCACAACGGCGCAATCCACGACCTAACTGCTGTAGAAATAGTATTTTGGACTCCGTTGGGCGAAGCATCATCACGGTGTCAATGGTGGGTAAATCTACGCCTTCGTTAAACAAGTCGACGGAGAAAATGATATCTAGCTCCCCAGACGCTAGGCGCTCTAGGCCTTGAGTACGAGACACCGAGGATTGCCCATGAATGGCTTCTGCCTTAACGCCCCAGCCTCGAAATTTTTCAGCCATAAAATCGGCGTGTTTACGCGAGACACAAAAAGCTAGGGTACATTTTAAGGCCTTTTCTTTCCAAACCTTAAGGGCATGTTTTGCTCGCCCCAAAGTGGCGAGTTTGTTTGACAGCAGTTTTGGGTCAAACTGGTTGGTACGCCAGGGGATTTCTTGATAGTCGACTGATTCGTCAAAAATACCATAATAGTGAAACGGGGCCAATAGTTTAGAGTGAATGCCATTGAATAGATTATATTCGAACACCAAATTATCATCGCAAAGGCTAAGAATATCGGATCGGTCGGAGCGATCGGGCGTTGCGGTTAGCCCCAGTAAAAACTTAGGCGTAAAGTGTTTAAGGAGCCGGGTATAAGTGGGAGCGGCGGCATGGTGAAATTCATCGACCACGATATAATCAAAATTACGAGAGGAGAACTTCTCCAAATGTGTCTCTTTACCTAAGGTTTGTATGGAGGCACATAGTATATCGACCTGCGAATCCTTAGCGTTGTTACGGTAATGACCAATGCGCATATGGGGCATAATACGGACAAACGTTTTTTCGGCTTGTAGTAAAATCTCTTCTCTATGGGCGACAAAAAGAATGCGTTTAGCCCCGAGCTGGTCGGCATCGAAAGCGGCCAACCACGTTTTCCCTAGGCCGGTTGCCATCACGACTAAGCCACGGCGATAGCCTAGTACTCTTGTCTCATGCAGCTTATCTAGGGCGGTGTTTTGCACTGGGTTGGGCAGTGGCGGTGGTTCTCTTTCATCGGCGCCCGGTTCGGCGACGGTTATCGGCACGACTTTTCGTTGTAACTCATACTGGCCTATCCAGTCGTGATTTAGAGGGATGGATTTCTTGTGGTTAAACAACGTTTTAAAATTTTGTCGAAATTCGTCTACCTGTGCGGTGGTGCCTTCTTCTCCATCGGCTATGATGCGATAGTTCCATTCTAAGCCGTCTGTAAGCGCCGCCTTGCTCAGGTTGCTAGAACCTATAAAAATTTCACCTTCGACGTTTTCCAGGGGATTGTCTGCACCCGACATTTCTAACAAAATATAGGCTTTCATATGAAAGCTTTGACCCTTTGCTTGGAATACACGAATATCCGCACCGCGCTCTTGCAGCAGCATTAGCATTCTTAGCGCTTGTGGGTCGGTGACATTCAGGTAGTCGGTGGTAATAATACGGATGGCAGGCGGGGTGTTATTGGGGGTTTGCAGAGCATCTTCTAGTACGTCAAAAATCAGCTTTAAGCCCGTGACCTTAATAAACGCTACGGCTATTTCTATGGTGTTGGCCTTTTGCATGGCGCTTAGCAGGTGGGGAAGAAGGGGGTCATCGCCACCGGTTATTAGCTGTTTTTTTATGACCGACATAGGAGGTGGGTATCTCTGGTTTCAAATGGGGGGAGTATACATGAGGTGGTTGGGGGGATCTATGTTTATGGGCTGTAGAGGGGGGCTGGCTTTTGTCATGCGCCCCTCCATTGATTCCGATGGTGGGGCGCCTGGAGGCTAAGTTGACTATACAGATGTGGCCTCTGAAGTGGGGGTAGGCAGTTGTATTGCGATTCGTTTGCCTGTGTAAGCTTGGGTTTAACAGAGTGATATATTTTAGCTATCAATTTTACGTGGTTAATAGTTTGGGATAAGTATTTTGCCTCTCCCGCCAGATAAATGTACATGCTTTGAGGCGGTTCCGGTACCATATACCCCAGCTTATAGCTTAATATCGATGTGGAGATACTATGCAACCGCCCATTGGCAAAGAGAATTTCAAAGACATCATCGAAGGGGACTACTACTTCGTTGATAAGAGCTTGTTCATTCAAGACGTGCTCGAAGATGCCTCCTCGGTGCTATTGCTGCCTCGTCCCCGTCGTTTTGGTAAAACGGTCAATTTGTCGATGCTCAGAGCGTTCCTCGAAAGACAAGAATCGCCCGATGAGGCCAAACGGTATCGAGCACTCTTTGATGGCTTAAAAATCAACCAATCTGCTGCGGCCATGGAACAACTGGGCCAATACCCCGTCATCGCTTTGTCATTCAAGAGCTTAAAGGCCCCAAGTTTTAGTGAGTTCGTCGAGAATTTTAAAATTCTCATGGCCAAGGAATACAAAAGACACGATAAGGTGCTTGAGGATGCTAACTTGTCGGAATACGAGCGCCAGCGTTTCGCACAGGTGCTGGCAGGGAAAGCCGACAATGTGGTATTGAAGCATTCACTTTCTGAACTCACGCAGTATCTCCATGATGCCTATGGAAAGAAGGTAGTGCTCTTAATTGATGAGTACGACGCACCTTTGCATGAAGGGTATCGCCGTCAATATTATGATGACATCATCGACTTTGTGAAAAGCCTTTTAGGCAATGCCTTAAAGGGGAACGAGTATTTATATAAAGGTGTTCTCAGTGGTATTTTACGGGTATCGAGAGAGTCTATTTTTTCGGATCTCAACCATCTAACGGTGTTCACTGTTTTAGATGCAGGTTATGCGCAATATTTTGGGTTTACCGAACAAGAGGTGGGCGAGTTACTCGAATATTATGGCATTGCCGATACATTGCCCGATGTACGCCTTTGGTATAACGGTTACCAATTTGGTAAGCATGTAATTTATAACCCCTGGTCGATTTTAAGTTTTCTGTACACCGAAGACCGCCCGCTTAAACCCTATTGGATTAACACAAGCGCCAATGAACTGGTGCGTGACTTGGTCTTAAGAAGCGATGGCACTTTTCAAAAAGACTTGGCTTGTTTATTACGGGGTGAAACTATATTAAAAAAAGTGGAAACCAACCTGGTACTGCTAGATCTTCCCTGGAATAACAATGCCGTTTGGAGTTTGTTGTTATTTAGTGGCTACCTTAAACCGGTAAAGCGAGTACAAGAAGGTCGACATATCCAATATGAATTGGGCATCCCCAATTTAGAGGTGAGCGGATTTTATTACGATACCCTAAGTGCCTGGTTTGAGCAGCGCACAGGATCGGAACCTTTACAAAAGCTCCTTTCGGCGTTAACCCAAGGCGATGTTCAATCGTTTAACATCCACTTACAAGAGCTGATTAAAACCGTACTAAGTTACTATGATGTGCCTACTGGCAAGAACCCCGAAGCTGTTTACCATGGGTTTATGCTGGGATTACTGGCGCATTTGGAAGGGCTGTATACGGTCACGTCCAATCGGGAGGCAGGGTTGGGGCGTTATGATGTGATGCTGATGCCCAACAATGTCACTGAGCTGGGGGTGGTGATGGAGTTTAAAGCGATGGAGAGTCAAAAGATGGGAGACGAGGGCGCTGGAGGTGAACGCAGTGCAGTGGTGGAGAAGGCTTTGGCAGAGGCTTTGAAGCAGATTCGGGATCGGGACTATACGGCGCCTTTTCGGGCGGCTGGCGTCACGCGGGTGCTTGAGGTGGCGGTGTTGTTTTGTGGGAAGGTGGTTTTCGTGGAGGGGAAACTGGGGTAAAAACTGGGGTCAGATGAAAGTTTTGGCGTTTAAAGTTTTGTTTGAGTTTTGCTGCCAAAATATTCATCTGACCCCAATTTTCACATAACTTGCTATGTAAAACGACAGAACACCGGGTACAATAACCACTACTTTTAAATTGCCTTTTTGAATAAGTGGAATTGTATGCCAAAGCAGCTTGTTGAATTTCCTTTGGAAGACGGTAGTACGGTTGTATTTGAAACGGATGAGGTCGCTACGGCGGGCAATGGCGTTCAACGTGTGAGTCGTGGTCGCAGTACTGGCGGTGAGGATAATAATGAATCCGGCGTCAGTCGAGCAGCGCAAACCTTTGATCAGGTGAGCCAGCGCATACGCCCTGCGGCCCAGATGGTGCTGGATTCCCTTAGAGAAATGAATACGCCTAAAGAGATTCAGTTGGAATTTGGCCTGAAGTTTAGCGCCAAAACCGGTGTGATTGTCGCCAGTGCGGATAGCGAAGTCAATTTTAAAGTCAGCGTAAAGTGGGTTAATGAGGATGCCAATCCTCAAAGCTAACCATGCCATTGTTGCTGTTTTAGCCAAAGATACACAGCCACATGCTGTCATGGGGGTGGGCTTTTTTGTGTCCGACACCCATGTGGTGACCTGTGCGCATGTGGTGGCCGATGCCCTGGGTATTAGTAGAACCTGTAAAGAAAAGCCAACAGCACAGGTACCGCTTGAGTTAGGTGTGACGACGGGTAAGAAGCAGATTGTCTATGCGACACCTGCTCGTTGGTATCCCGTTGATGAAAGTGGCGCCAATCACACTGTGGAAGATATTGCCGTATTGCAATTGGACGCTCCACCAGAGGTTAAATTGCCCCCGCTTTTTTCTCATGACTATTCCCCTAATAGTGATGTGGATATTTTTGGTTTTGGTTGGGACAAAAAAAGTAAGGTCGACTGGAAAGATGGGCACTGGCTAACCGCTAAGTGCAGAGGCCCTAATCGTCATTGGGTGCAGTTGGATGCGATGAATACCGAGGCGCCTTTTTTACTGGGGTATAGTGGGGGGCCTGTATTCCATAAACACACGCAAGAAATACTAGGGATGGTGGTGGCGCGAGACGAGCAAAGCCCTCATGTCGGATGGATGATGGCGTGGGAAGTTTTGCTGCAAGTGGAGGAGGTTAAGCGGGGCTTTGTCCAGTGCCGTCAATCTAGTCCTACAACGGTTAACCAAACACCCCATCAAAACGCTTCTGATAAGCCCGTGGTCTCTTTTGAACAAGGGGGCCAGCATGTTATTCGTCAAACCAATATCGATAAGTTCTATTGCAGTGCACCGCCAGTGCCGCCTGCCGATCCATCCACTCGCGAGCAGCCAAAGCTTTGGCAGTTGGAACGACACGTTAAAATATTTAAGCAACTGGTGGATCGGGATGACCATATTAAAGCCATCGGGCGTGAGAGGGTTAAAAATGCCTGTCAGTGTTTTGTGGTTGAATGCACTAAGCCTGGGAATAACCCCTACAGTTTAAGCCGAAAATTAGCTTTGATCGACAGCTTGATTCATGGTGGCCTTAACGGGGCGAATGAAACACGAGATGTCTCCATTGCGTATGGCGGTCATGAGCACGATGACAGCTTTATTCGCGTTGTGATGACAGAGTTTATGCAGCAATTCCCCGAAAAAGCCTTTGGTATTCACGGTACCCTCGATGAGTATTCTGATGCTCAGTTGGAAGAAAACTTTGCAAAATGGTTGGGGGGGAGGGATAACCACGACACATACATTATTTTTGTGGAAAATGGAAGTGATGGTGTCTTACAGCAGCAGGCGGCAGCGGTGGTGCAGGCTCTACAAAGTTTGAATAAGGTTTTGCATAAGGCAAGTAACAGGTTAATGGTGATTCTTCCCTTTTACAGCGGTGCTTATTCTTGGTGGCTCCAGCGGCCAAAAATTAGGCGAGCGTTGAATGCTTATAAAGATGCGGGTGACCTTGTCCTTTTGAACCCTTTAACCGATGTTAGTTTGGAGCAGATAAAGAGATTTTACCCCGAGTTGCCAGGGCAAGCCAAAAGTGATTTTAAACGTTACTATGAATGGGATGATATTGTTATGGAGCTAGAAGACTGTTTTAAGGATAAACAAGGCGTTAAGAAAAAAGCGATGGTTTACAATGATATTGCCCGAAATTTTGGCCAGCTTATTCTCGATAAATACAAAGGTTCTGCGCGGGTGAATGATGACTCTCAAGGTAAGGAACGATGACCGAAAAACGAATGGGGCAGTATAATGTCAAATGAATACTTTTATACCGGCAAAGGGGAGCGTAGTGAATCATCCGATGCTATTGAGTTGCCGGAAGTGGATCTACTGGCGCTAAAAGACCCCGCCGGGTATATTGCCGAACCGGGTTTAGTCGCCGCAATCGATGTGGCGCTTCGCTTAGGCATGCCCCTGCTGCTCACGGGGGAGCCTGGGGTGGGGAAATCCCGTCTGGCGGATAGCTTGGCTTGGGAGCTTAAACTGGGGGCACCCTTAACCTTTGTGGTGAAGTCCGATACTCAAGCGAAAGATCTTTTCTACCAGATGGATACGGTTGGGCGTTTTCATGCTGCGCAGGTGGCACATGCGGAGCAAAGCCCCGATCCAAGAAACTTTTTACAGTTTAATGCCCTGGGTAAAGCGCTACTATACGCGCAAGAGCCTAGCAATTTAAAACAGCGCTTAGGAGATGCAGCCTTTGTTAGCTTACAGCACCCTGGTAGCGCAAGGGCCTCGGTCGTATTAATTGATGAAATCGACAAAGCCCCAAGGGATGTACCCAATGATTTATTGCATGAGCTGGATAACATGGAATTTTCGGTCAATGAGCTGGCCTATGGGTGCGAGCAGCATGTGTTCGGTTTAGATGCCTCGAAAAAGAAATTGCGCCCCTTGGTGGTGATGACCAGTAACTCAGAAAAATCCCTGCCGGATGCTTTTTTACGCCGCTGTGTGTATTACCATTTAAGCTTCCCGAGTTTTGATGAGCACAATGACGGTGGTGTGAGTGTGCAAGCGATTGTGGCGAAACGGCTGTATCATCGTTATGGGGAGTCGGGCACACGTTTTGTGCAAGAGGCCTTGGCGTTCTTTCAGTTTGTGCGCAAGCAGAGTTTAATTCGCCAGCCTAGTCTGGGCGAATTACTTAATTGGTTGGACTTTTTATTACAAGTGGTGCCTATAACAACCGGGGAAGCGTCTTTTATTAATATGGACACATTAACCCGACTCAATAGCGTGAAAGGGGTATTGCTTAAAGATAGTAGTGATCACTTGCAGGCAGAAAACATGTTAGAACAATGGTTTAAGCAGGCCGGGGCTAAGTAAGCGCATGACGCGAGCAGGCGACCCTTCACCTCGTATACTTTGGGCACAGCATTTATCCGCGTTGGATATTATGCTGCGTCGGCATGGGTTTGCCTGCTCGCCAGACCGTTGGGTGAATGTGTGCGATTTGTTGGTGAGTTTACTGTCGCAAGGGGAGTTACCAGAAAAACCGCAAAATATTATGCAGTATCTTGCCCCGTTATTTTGCCGTAACCCGGAGGAGCAGTCGGCTTTTCGGCGGGTGTTTGACCTATGGTGGCAGTCGGTGTCGCAGTCTCTGGCGGAGCGGGGAAATGGTCTGGAGAAGGATGCTCAGAAGGAACATGTACCACCTAGCCGGACTCCAGATGAGGATATCTCTAACGGGCAGGCAGTTTTGTTGTTATGTGTTATTTTTTTGGGAATGGCACTAGCTTGGTATTCTCTTGAGTCTCGATCGCCGAGTACTTTACCTAGCCCAACGTCCACAGTGTTAGCAACCTTGGAACCCAGTGTAACGCCTACGTCCGGTGCCATTAGCCCAACGCCTTTAAGTACACCAGCGCCTGCAGTTTCGGAATTCTCTTGGTTTGCTCGCCGGCCGGCAGCAGGGCAAGCGGTGCCCGAGTTCTATCAAGCGCCTGCAGAGCCGTATTGGTATCGTGCTTATTTGCTTGGGGGCGCTGATGTGCTGTTGGTGTTAATCATTGTATTGGGTGCATGGTGGGGGTTAGTTTGTTATTACTGGCAGCAATATTTGCGTAGGTCTTATGGGGACGAGCGCAACCCTTTGGCACCTTTACTGGTGCATTTACAGGGGCCGGATATGTTTGATGGCCCCAAGGTATCTGCCGCGTTTAAACAATTACACCAAGCGGTAAGCTACCCTGTATTACGTTTAGATATGGCGCGCACGGTACAGGCGAGTGTTGAGCAGGCGGGTTTATTTACCCCGGTATATGCTCGCCAGTCGCGGGTGCCTGAGTTATTAATCTGGGTGAACAGCCAAGGGGATAATGACGCTCTTGTGGCTTTGGTGCAAACCTTGGTACGGCGTTTACGTCACTCGGGTTTACACGTGTTTGTGTACCGTTATCAGCGACAGCCCAAGGTGTTATTTGATATTGACGGGCAATGTTCGCACGTGGTGGATGATGTGTTAAGCCGACACACCCAGGCACGCTTGTTGGTGGTGGGCGAGGCGGCGGGATTGGTGGATGCTTGGGCGGGTACCTTATTACCTTGGGTAGCTAGGGTAAATGCGGTTTACGAGACGGTGGTGCTAGACCCGGTGCTCAATGCTTTGGCCAAGGAGCCCTTGCAGGAAGCGGGCATATTGTTGGCACCTTTGAGTAGTGAGGGTTTGCAGCATATGGCGTGGCATATGGGCCATGGTGATAGGTTAAACAAGCAATCGCCGCTGCAGCAGAATTTTGGTCAGGCTTTACCGGAGTTATTGCGCGAGGCAGACCGCTGGCGTTTGCCCTTGGCACCACCACAGGCACAGCAAGTGGCTTTGTTAGAAGCATTGCAGACCTTTATTGGTGATGACGGCTTGCTTTTATTAAGCGCAACAGCAGCTTACCCAGAATTTAGCTGGAGTTTGATGAGCGCTTTGGATGTGAATCTGTTTACCGAGGACGAGGCGGCGGTACGTGAGCGGCGCTTGCTGCGGATGGTGCAATTGCCCTGGGCGCGGTATCGGTTTTTACCGGATTGGTTACGAGTGTTGTTGGTAAAAGATTTATCGGTAGCGCAACGTAAGCGGGTGCGGGGTGTGTATGAGCACTTGTTTGAGGGCCTTGCGCAGGAAGGGGCTACAGGTGTGGATTTAACCGTGCACACGCACCGGGCTGCTAGCAATAAAGGTTTTTTTCAGCGTGCGTTTACCGGGGCGAAAAAGCTTAGCCCGGCTCGTGACGAGGCTTTTGTGGCTTTAATGTTGGGCCGAGGGGTGGAGAGTTTAGACTTTGAATTGCCGAAACCTTTGGAAGGCGGTGGGCAGTCTGGTGCTAAGCAATGGTCTAGTCGTTTAAAGGGTGGGTTTGCATTAGCTTTGCTTGTGTTGGTTAGCCTGGGTGTGTGGACGCAGTGGTTAAGGGGTTTAGCTGCTGATGCTCTGGTTAATGTACCCGAGCGATATTCTGCGAAGGTGTTATATACCCCTGAGACTCATGCGATAGCACAGGCTTTGGCGAATACGGTGGCGGCTGCAGATTGGCCGATACGCTTGAAGGGGTTAGAAGGGGATAGGCCACCGCGTGGCGCGGCTATTTATTTTTACTCGTCCTGGCGGGATGAGGCGCGATGGTTGGCGAGTAGGGTAGAAGCCTTGGGGTATGGTTTGGTATCGGACATGGTGTTGGTGGGCGAGGATGAGGGCACGCGTTGGCCAGAGCCGAAAGATAATACAGGGGTATTGGTGCTTTTGGGGGAGACGTATGTGCAAGGCGAGGCGTTTTCTGATCTTACGGATAGGTCGGTGAATTTGGATGTGTGGCGTCAGCAATTGGCGGATTTGCGGCGGGCCTTGCCAACGCCTAGCCCAACGCCCACTCCTACTGTTGAACCGACGCCTGAACCGACGCCTGAACCGACGCCTGAACCGACGCCTGAACCGACGCCTGAACCAACACCCGTGCCGACTTTGGCCCCCTTGTCAGTATTTCAGGATACCTTGGCGGATGGTAGCCTTGGGCCTAAAATGGTGATGATACCGGGTGGAACGTTTTTAATGGGGTCGCCTAGTGATGAGGTTGATCGGGCGGATTGGGAAGGGCCGCAGTATTCTGTAAGTATCAAGCGTTTTGCTATTGGGCAAACGGAAGTGACGTTTAAGCAGTATGATAAATTTGCAGAAGCGACCAATACAGCTCGACCCTATAATGAAGGTTGGGGGCGTGATGACCGGCCAGTGATTAATGTGAGTTGGGATAATGCTGTCGCTTATGCGCAGTGGTTGAGCCAACAAACGGGAATGCAGTATCGCTTGCCAACAGAGAGTGAATGGGAATATGCAACACGCGCGGGTACTGTCACACCTTTCTCGACAGGTGAATGCATTACCTCTGCTCAGGCCAATTTTAATGATGATTATACCTATAGTAATTGTTCAAAAAAATCGATATTTTTGAACAAGACAGCCCCAGTAGCCTCGTACCCAGCTAACCCTTTTGGTTTGTATGATGTACATGGTAATGTTTGGGAATGGACGCAGGATTGCTGGCATGCAAATTATAATAATGCCCCGGATGATGGGATTGCGTGGCTGGACACTAACGATGGTGACTGCACGCGCCGTGTTGCTCGCGGTGGCTCCTGGAACGACAACCCCTGGTTCCTGCGTTCTGCCAGCCGCTTCAAGTTCACTACCTATGCTCGGAGCTACTTTATCGGCTTTCGCCTTGCCAGGACACCCAATTAAATATGAAGATTTTAATGCCAATACATGCAGCTGATCAAAAGCAAGTTTGTCCCTACATTATCGAGTGGGTCTACCGAACGTGCTGGCCCATTTTCATTATAATATTAATATCCTCAAGCGCACATGCACAAGATACCACGCCCTGCCAATTCAACCCCGACAGTGGCCCTGCGATGGTCATTATCCCAGGTGGCGAATTTATCATGGGTTCACCGGAGGCTGAAGTCGATAGATCCCCAAGAGAAGGCCCACAACATAAGGTGACCATACGAACCTTCGCGATGGCCAAATGCGAGCTAACCGTTGCCGAATTTCGTTACTTTGTAAGCGAGACTGGGTATGTGACAGAGGCAGAGAAACCAGACCCGAACAAAACGGATGGGTCGGCTAAAGGGTGTAGTTTTTCGTCAGACCATAGCTGGCAAAACCCTGGGTTTGAACAAACACCGCAAGACCCAGTAACCTGCGTTAGTTGGGTAGATGCGCAGGCTTATATCCTTTGGTTAAATCAAAAAACGGGCGTCCATTATCGCTTGCCTGCTGAGGCGGAATGGGAGTATGCAACACGCGCAGGCACTGTTACGCCTTTCTCGACAGGTGAATGTATTAGCGCTGCTCAAGCTAATATTAATAATAATGTTACCTATAGCAATTGTTCAAAAGGTTCGATATATTTGAGCAAAACGGCTCCAGTAGCCTCTTACCCAACGAATCCTTTTGGTTTGTATGATGTGCATGGTAATGTTTATGAGTGGACACAGGATTGCTGGCATGCAAATTATGATAATGCCCCGAAGGAGGGGGTTGCATGGTTGGATACGAACGGTGGTGACTGCACGTCTCGTGTTGTTCGCGGTGGCTCCTGGATCGACACCCTCAGGTTCCAGCGTTCTGCCTACCGGGTCTGGAGCACTCCCGATGATCGGGAGGACGATATCGGTTTTCGCCTTGCCAGAACACTCGAACAAAAATAGTAATTTTAACGCCAAAGCACACACTGGATCAAACGCGAGTTTGCTCCTTACTTTTTTGCAAGCCTATCGAGTTTGGCGTCGTAATAGTTTTTTGCTATTGATTGTGGCGAATACCCCACCTAGAAAGGCACGCCAACATCTTCGTACGGAATATGCTATTCTGCCCCCTAAATCCGGTGTTGGCTAATGGCGAGCAATGTATGGGCAAAGAGATTGATAAAGTGGCATCCCCCCCCAAGACGATTGCTTATGGCGCCTCTAATTACACCCAAATCCAATCGGGTAATTATTACTTTGTAGATAAAACGCACTTTATCCTTTTGTTGGAAGACTCCCTCTATCCCTTACTGATTCGTCCTAGACGTATGGGGAAGTCTCTGTGGCGATCCCTGTTAGAATGTTACTACGATGTTGCCCGCGCCGATAAGTTTGATGAACTCTTTGGGTCGACATGGATTGGCCAAAACCCCACGGCCGAGCGCAACCGTTACCTGATACTTTCTCTGGATTTTGCCGCCATTAACCCCGCCATGGATCAGGTTGAACGCAGCTTTAATGAAGAAGGTGAAAACAAGATACATCGTTTTTTGGAAAAGTACGCAAGCTGTTTTTCTAAGCAGATGGTCGAAGAGGTGTATGCTCGCGATACCTTCAGCAGCAAATTGTCCGTAGTGTTAAGCTACGTGGGTTTGCACGGCTTAAAACTTTACGTCTTTATTGACGAATACGATAACTTCGCGAACACCATTTTATCCTCCGTGGGGAAACAAGCGTACCATGAGATAACACAAGGGAAGGGCTTTTATAGTCACTTTTTTAATATACTCAAAGCCGGTACCAGCGCAGACGATGCGCCTATCGGTCGGTTGTTTATCACCGGTGTATCTCCCATTGCAATGGATGACGTCACCAGCGGGTTTAATATCGGCGATAACATTAGCTTATCCTCCGCGTTCCAAGAAATGGTGGGTTTCACGGAGGCCGAAACACTTGAAATACTAAAGTATTATAAGGATGCCAATCGATTGGTCGGGGATGTGAACGAGCACTTAACCTTGATGCGTGTTTGGTATAATCACTATCGTTTCGCAAAACAGACCAAAGAATCCGTGTTTAATACCGATATGGTACTGTATTATGTTAAAAATGTGTTGCGTGAGCAAGCAGTGCCCGACCAACTGATTGACCAAAATATAAAAATTGATTACAACAAACTACGACACTTGTTGCTAGTAAATAAAGACAGCAGCCGTAAAAGCTTAAATGGTAACTTTAATTTATTGCGAGAAATTGCACAACAAGAAACAATAGCCTGCCAAGTTGTAGAAAGCTTTCCATTGGATCAAATCACCGCACGGGAAAATTTTGTATCATTATTATACTACTTCGGTTTGTTAACCCACTCCGGCAATCATCACTTGGGGCAGCCTATACTCCAAATACCCAATTTAACCGTAAAGACGCTTATGTATGGGTATTTGCGTGATGCGTTTGATGATAATGATGTCTTTAAAGTGGATGTTTATCGTTTCTCCAATTTGGTGGGCGAAATGGCCTTTAACGGGCAGTGGCAAGAAGTGGTAAATTTTCTATCGGAAAGAATAAAAGAACAAACGTCGATAAGAGACTTTTTGGGCTCCGAGAAAGCCATTCAAAGTTTCTTGCTGGCGTATTTAAATATCCATGACTATTTTATCACTCATTCCGAGATGGAAACCAATAAAGGCTATTGCGATATACTGTTGGAACCCTTTTTAACCAAATACCCTGCATTACCCAACGTGTATTTGATTGAGCTTAAGTATATTCCTCGCAGTGAAACCGCTTCGCAAGAGGCCATTGATAAAGCCCGAAAGAAAGCGGCGGAACAATTAAGCCGATACGCGCAGGATGCCGCCTTGCAACAACGCAGTCAAGGCTTGACTATCCGTAAGCTGGTATTGGTGTTTCATGGTTGGGAGTTAGTGTCTTGCGAGCAATGCTGAAAATGCCCTTATGCTATATTTTTTGATACTGCTCCAAACGGTTAACAATACCCTGAACCCTTTCTTTAATCGCTTGCCCTTGCTCAAAGTTTTTCAGCCCTTCGGCAATCCCTTTCTCGACCACACCCACTAAGCGCTGCTCTTGTTCATCGGTTAATACCAAACTATGAAATGTGTCTTCTAAATCCTTTTTTATATCTTCAAAAACTTCCATCGCTTTGTGCTTGTGGCGGTCTTCATCGTCTTTGACTTCCATGAAAACCACTTGTGAAAAAGTTAACACTTGACGTAATAAATGTTCTTTTTTGCCGGACTTTTTATTTAATTCGAGGTTTTCAAGGCAAGTGTTGGCGCCTTGTAGCAATATCATGATGGCATCACGAAGGCGGCCTCGTTTCTCTTCGTCGCTAGGCATATTCTTAAGCAGTATAGAAAGCCTATGGCAATTCATGATACAGCGTTGACCCAACTCCTGAATACCCTCCTTGTCGCGCAGAATAAAAAGTAACTCTTGCTCCAACGGTGGTACAGAGCTTGCCGAACCAATATTGAGCAAGTCGAAACACGTGCGAATTTGTACCGTACAAGCCACATCCAGTTCCGCCACGGATTCAACGATAAGCTTCCCCAGCGTCTTATCATCTTTAACCAACATACATTCGCGGTAGAACTTAAGGATAACGCCTAGCTCCCCAGCACTTCGCATGGCTGCCATGGCGGTTTTTGTCGCGCAATCGTTATCTTTTTTGAGAGTGTTGTGGACATCCCGATGGCTTATCGCTAACTGTATTTTATGCGCCAGTTCTGCCGGGACGATAGGTTTTACCAGGTAATCGCTACCACCGGCGTTGTAGCCTGCCAGTTTATGTTCAACCTTGTCGTTAGAGGAGACAAAAATGACATGAATATCTTGGGTCTTAGGGTTGTTTTTTAGCTGAGCACAAGTCTCATAGCCATTCTTACTCACGTCTATCACAGCGACTTCTGGGTGAGGGGGGCTGCTCGCTATTTTCAGGGCCTCTTCGCCATTGGTGGCAGCGAGTACTACATGGTGCTCATTGAGGTTGTTCTTGGCGACAAGAATGTCCTCGGGACTGTCATCTACAATGAGGATGCAATGCTTTGGGTTTCCCATGATAATACCTTTTCGAGGTTCTATCCTAGTGTAGTTGTTTTTGGTATACCAACTAAGCGTTTTCTTAAGATCTTGTCACCAAAATAACCTAAACAAAAAAGGGCGACAGTCGCCTGTCGCCCTCAACCTACTAACATTCATAAAATCGCTTACTGAGCGATAAATTCAAACTCCTGGTTAGTGCCAAAAACACCGTCCCACTGCTGAACATTGTCTTTATTACCGCCGCTCGTTTCCACATCCAGATACTTATCGCTATGCTCATTTTGAATGTTGTGAGCATTGGCATTGTCGGCATCTTTAGTGATTAGGAACTTCTCGTTATCACCCCCGCCATAAGTCCACAGTTGAGCATTGGCGCCGTTGGCCTGGCTCCAGCCGTCGATGTTAAGTGCGCGATTGCTTGAGTGCAGGTTTTCGAGCTTGTATTGACCACTGCCCAAGTCGGTTACTTGCCATAAAATCTTATCGCCTGCACCACCAGAGCGACGGGTGAGCGCATTACAACCATTAGTGTTATCGTTGCAGCCTAAGTATTTATTGTTAACAATACTCTTGATTTTGTAGACACCCGAGGCCAAAGGAGGTGGGCTGGGGGGCGCGGTGTGAGTATCTAATTCGATCCAATCAAGGTTAATCGAGCCATTGTTAAAGTAAATACGAACAACGCTGTCCCCAGCAGGCAGGTCGACCACTGTGGAACCGGTTGCACCGCCAGAGGGCTCCCATGTGCCTTGATCGTCTACGGCCATAGGGTAAGAGCTATCTTTCACCGAGGCATTGTCAATATGTACATCCATCGCGTCGGCAAAGCTATTGCCATCGGTCGCATAGCGGTAATCTAGATCATACTTACCAGCGGTAGGCACGTTCACTTTAATGTCAATCCAGTCACCGGGGTCGGTCCAGCCCACATAGTAGGCAGGCGAGCCACCCAGGGCGGTATTGAATTTTGCACAGAACTCCTGATCGACTTCAATTTTCTTCGGCAAAGTCGCTAAACTAATGGCCGAGGCGGTGCTACAAGTGGAGTTCATCTGCAAATCGTCGTAGTAGTTGTCGGGGTCCCAGCTTTCGGAAGAAGACCCTTGCACGATATCGTTTTGCGCATAAGCAAAAGCATCATCACGACGAGCTGTGCTCGAAGCATTGCCACAATGTTGATTAGACCCGGTAGTGGCACAATCGATCACGTCTTGCCAAGCGGCGGTAACTTCTACTTCAAACAGTGCCTTAGCGGGATCGACGTTGGTAGAGCCCCACACTTTTTTGGCCGACCAATAAAAATCACCGGCCATAGGCGTTTGCAAAACACCGTCGCAGTTGGCATCTTCACCGGGGTCTAACATGCCATTTTGATTGACATCTTCACCGGGGTCGATCACGCCATCGTAATCACAATCTTCGGCGGTCGAATCAATAATACCATTGCCGTTAATATCTTCGCCCATATAAGCATGGTCGGTTAAAGCGTTAATAATATCTTCGCTATCTTCGCCAAATTCGCCCAAAATCATCGGAATGTTCAGGTTTTGGGTCACCGCCATACGGTCGGACATAGGCCCGGCCACTTGTTGCCCTTGGCCAAACACATAGTGGTGAATTTGGTAAACGAGCTTGCTGTCCCACGCGGTGTTAATGCCATTGTTGGCTTGCACATCGGCGGCGGTCCAGTCGAGTTTATCTACCTCAGAGGCCCACCAGTTAGGTTCGGCAACAATCACATGGTTGGTGTCGACTTCGCGAATAGAATTACGCAGTTGGATTAAAGCATCCAATACTTCGTATTCTCGGTTTTCTTGGGCGACGGGCTCATTTATAAGATCGTAACCCCAAATGATTTCGGTATCTTTGTAGTGCGTGGCAATATGCTTCCACACGGTTTTGGCTTTCATGATGTGCCCGTAATCGTCTGGGTAAGTGGGGTTACCGAGATTTTGGGTGGCATCGAAGAACTTGACGCTATCGCGAGGTTGGGTATCGTCGGAGTCACTGTTGTTGGAGTGATCGCCGGGGTTTTGGTAACCGGGGGCCGCGTGCATATCCAGCAGAATGAAAATATTGTGCTGCTCACACCAGCTAACCAAGTTGTCTAAATAATGGAAAGGGTCTACGCCGGTGACCGGATCATTGCCAGACTTTAATTGATCGGCGGCATCGTCGTAAAACATACGGTAATCAAAAGGCACACGAATTGAATTAAAGCCTAAGTTTTTAAGCTCGATAATGGTTTGTTCGGTTACGTAATTTTCGCGCCAGTAATGTTCAAATAATTGTGCGTTGTCGGCATCGCCTTTAAACACATGGGTTTTCATGTTGTCGTAGAACTGGCTATGAGTTAAATAGGTATACTCATTGACCATAAGGTAACCTTCCCATAACAGCCAGTTACCTAGGTTAATGCCCTTCATATATACTTCGTCACTGGTGGTGGGGTTAGCCCCATCTACGACCAGCTTGGTGCCATTTACGCCGACAAACGCGGCATCCGCCAAAGGAGAGGTTAAAGCTAAAGTGGTACATACTGCAGCACAAACCTGTGCAATTTTACGCGTCCCTGCTGATTTTAAATACTTTAAATCAGACATATAACGTAACTCGTGATTATGTTGCTCAATAAACATAAAGATCGGGGTTTTAATGTAAATAAAGGCTAATCTTATCGCCCAACGGGGTAAGAGGAGCCATTTACATTCGAGGGGGCATTATGCATAACGGTGGCGCGGTTTACAACAGATGAAATAAGCGCAGCTTTTTTCCAAATAAAACTAAGCCGTAAGGGGTTATAAGTTTTGGTTAAAAGACTATAAGTAAAAAGCATTAAAAATCGAAGGGTCTCGATAAAAGGCTTTGATATTACTACTAAACATGAGGATATACTGAAAACATCTATCCAAACCTTATGACGTAAGCGCTGCATTATGCCAATAGGGTTTAGTAGCGGAGTGTTTATAAAAAATAGACCTAAAAAAGGTGAAATAACATCGTTAAATAAAAATAACGGCTATCCAGCTCGGCGCTTATCTCTTGTTATGATCTATACTCGTTTGTGGACTCTCACACATAAGGGCTCAAGGATAAGTCAAGAAATAGTTGTTATTATATGATTCGTCGTCTTTTAACGATCTTTATCCTCGCCACCTTTTGCTTTGCTCAACAAGTGTTAGCGCAAAGCGCCAATTTTCGGTTTAAAGACCTAGCCTTTAAACCTTTCGCATTGGCGGGTGCCATTACCACTATTGTTCAGGACGATCTCGGGTTTATCTGGATAGGGGGCGAAAATGGCTTGTTGAAGTACGACGGCTATAACGTTATCTTATATCGCTTCGACAAGGAAAAACCGACCAGCATCTCCGACAGTTATATTCGAGAAGCACTTTTAGACAGTAAAGGGCGGCTGTGGGTAGCGACTAACCGAGGGCTAAACCGCTACGATTACCAGCTAGAAGGCTTTGTTCACTACCTCCACGATGAGCATCAA